>JGI24158J21664_10013341_pt1 | contig 10846 bp, 6 predicted proteins | sample Ectturendosymbi3_FD_21664 | JGI IMG/M metagenome (IMG submission 21664)
CAATGTGAAGACATTAATAACGAAAAAATAATTATTCTCGTGTTTGTAAAATATTATACAGGCCATGGTCAGAGTGAAAGCCACATGCAATGAAAAAATCGTCCTAATTGGAAGTTTATTGTATTCAATATCTCTGTACGCAACATTACGATATCGTAATAAGTGGAAATATCAAGTGATGTTATTTACCGTCAAATGCTTGATTTGTTGTCGTGGTTGTAGCTTGAGCGGTTGGGGTTTGAGCCGAACCACCGCAACCAGGTACGTTTTCGGGATGGTTGCAGACACCAATTGATGGATCGAAAACTGTTCCAGGAGCACATGGCATCACATGCAAGTAACCATTCGAGCACTGCAAACATGAGTAGTTCAATGCCGCCGAACATGAGAACGTAACGTTTGGACAATTGGATGAACATTGCAAACCAAATCTATTCAATTATTGATTTTACCTGATAGAAATGAGCACAGTCTCCTGATTTTTGGAATGGATCAGTGCTGATTGGTTGACCACTGGAATTTAGGCATCTGTCTGAAAGTTTGAAATCTTTGTCAGATTTTGCCACAGGCACACACACCTCTATAAGTAAACGTGAAATGCCCAAGTTCTTGCTCTTGTGTTTTTGAAATGTCATAGATTTCGATTGGATTTGTGGCCGTATGCAATTATGAATGTGTATGGATTGTTGAATCTCGTGCAAATTTCGAATTTGAATGTATCAACGGAACTGGACCCTGTTGTCTAAAGCCGATTTTATCGATAACAATTTTGAAGGATATTTAATGGGTTTGTGGAATTTTGTGTGTAATTGTGTTTCTTATGGTAGTGATGGGCTTGAATATCCTCGATGCGATGTTTGTATGCTTCCTGAAGTAATTTTCTATCCATTCGTTGGGGATATTTTTCTTCAAAATTTTTGCTTTTTTCAAAAGCATTTGTTTGAATATAATCTTTCCTGACTGTGTTTGTGTAGTGGCACCAGGAATGGGTTTCGTTCTTGAAACACTTGCTTGTTGATTCTTCATAGTCAACTTCGAGTCAACTAGTTACTTGAACTAAAGTAAGCTCAACTCAATATCCTCGTATGGTCATGAAATCATAGCCCAGTCATCTGATTCCGCGGAAGCTTGCAGCCAACCTAGTTGTTTTAACTTTGGTTTGATTCTTCACTCAAAAAAACATTTATAACTCTGCGTTGGTTTACCTTTGCAGATTCCAAGTATAAAATGGTTGCTTTTAGTGTTAAAGCAGGTTTGAATTCGAGACTATTGTATTCATGTAATTTGTTGCTGCACTAATGCGCGTAACCATGTGTGAAATGGGAGCAAAAGCTTATTTTCTTTCCACGATAGCGCGGCAGAAAAAGATGGTGCCATTATAATAGGCGTGGCGCTAATATTGAATAATAGCACGGGTCGCTTATTTTAGGTGGGCCAATAAGGTTAAACGAGCTGGCCGCTAACGATGTTTTTACCTGTGAGATGGAACCGGGACGCTACCGTCCTCTAAAAACACTTTCAAAATTTTTCTTGAGTTGGATAACCACTCGCTGGCGTGAAACGTGAGTGATGACCACCTGGCTTTTGTAGAAACTAGTTACTTAAAAGTATATAAGTGTTTCTGATATGTACCAAATCACTATCGCTTCAGCGGTCAAATTGTTTTTGTTTGATATTTGTAAGTAAGCCGTATTTTTGTTTACATGTCTATTGACGGGCCGGATTGAAGAAGAAAGAATGTTCTCGGTCAACGGCACGTTAATGGGTTGGATTTTGCGGGTCATGGGGGTCCGGGCTCAAAACAATTTCTTCTCCAACGGCAAATATTTTTGCAAATATCGAAATCGCACGCATAGCACAACTGGGATATTTTGAAGCTGACTCGCCAGTACTGAAGTTTTAATGGCAAGTGTTTCACTAGTTTTGTTTTTGCATTTGCTTGATTTGTGTGACGTTGTTGAAGGAAAAGTGCAATTGTAATTATGCAGTTAGCAAATGACAATTACGGTGTTACTGGCAAATAACAACTAGCATCTAAAAAGATTTCAATTACAAATACATGGAATGCAGCAATTCATTGAATTCAGTTTAATTACACAATGTAACTAATCCCATTTTTTGTCTGCACACAAAATCATGTTCTTGTGTACTATGTAATTCCCTTGCATTCATTAATTACCTACCATTGATCGCTGCGCCGGGTTTTTTCTCCTCCAGTGATCTGATGCTTATATCATGAACACCCTGAAAGACAATGTTCATAGTGTTTTTATTTCGAGACGAGTTGTCTTTAACTTCGACTTAACGAGTTTGGAACGGTGTCAGTCAGCTTCAACTGAACTCGTAGTTGGACTCAAACAAATCTGCTGAAATGAAGACTTGCACGAAAATTATGGCACTAGATAATTTATGCAACTTCCCGTGCTTTATAACGATAATTCTGGCATCGACCATAAGATTGTAATTCTCGATTCAAGCCGAAAAAAACGATCGTGGATAGTTAACTAAAAAAAGTTTATGCGAACGAGTGCTGTAATGTTATTACTGGAATGCCAGCAGCAGTACTTACAACTGAGAGGGAAGAGTTGGTTTCGCAAAAACATCATCGGCTGTTTTAGAAACTGGAATGTTTTTGTTAGCGGCAGGTTACAAATATTTGCAAGTTTCAGTTTATTTTGTGGATTTAGATGTACAATCGCCCATCTTGATTGACAACTTCAATGCTTTATTTCAGTGATTCTTAGCTTTTTTTCACCCATGGACCATTTGTTTGAAATAAATATCCGATGGAGCACTTTGCTATATTGACACTTCATGAACAACTAGTCACAAAAAGACCTAAAAATGGTCTTACATAATTTATTGTACAGTAAAAGATCAGAAAATCAGGAACGTTTTATCACGGATATATACAACTCTCTGTGGACCACTAGAAATTCCAGGTGGACAACCGGTGCTTCAGTAGCTTTTTTGCCTCCAAATGTAAGACCGTTAACTTCATCGATTCGTAAGAAAAGGCGAATTTGGGCGTTAAATCCTTTGGATCAGTGTTTGACTACGGGATAAATTTACCACCTGGAGTTATATTTCTCTTGCAATGGAGGTAAGTTTAATGAAGCATAATTGCGAAAATAGTTTTTGCAATCATTAAAATTTGTAAAAATTAGATTTTCAAGCGTTTTATAAAGAGGAGTATCTTTGCAAAACATTTTAGTAAAAGTGACATCACAATAAACAATAATGGACCCAGCTGGTGGTGATGACAATAGCTATTACTTCATTTAGCAGCAAGTACAGTGACAATAAGCAGTGCTTATAGCTACCTTTTTGTGTTAGGCAGGTTTTAACAGTGACATCACAGTTAAAGTTATAACAAGCTGCTCGCGATTAGTGGGCCTTTTGCCGCATTTTTCTTTTCCAAATAATGCGATTTGCCCCGCCTTACATGTAATATGTCCCATGATATTTTAGATCAGGTGGTAGGCGAAATTCGAGAGCTAGTCCCGCAAAAATTAATCTTCAGCGAGATTGAGTCAGCAGATGTCTCACTATGCAGGGTTGTTGGTTTACTATCGATATGTACAAACTGGTGAGTTCAAGGAAGAGTTCTTAATGTATGAATTTTTGAAGATGACAACAAAGCAGTTGATAATCTGAAACAAGAAGGTGATGTCTTTGAACAGAATAACGTCTTGTGGAATTGCATGGACACGCTGTGTGCAGGCTGGGATTCCGTCATTATAGGAGTCAAGTCAGGCTTTGCCGCACTAGTGAAAAAACGTGCGCTATGTGTGTCCTTCACCAGCAAACACTGGCCAGGAAGACCCTTCCACAATACCTAAAATGGTTTTTGAAGCTAATAACCGAATCGGTAATTTGTACCAGGTCGCGTCCTCTTAAAGCATAGCCTTTTCAAATGTGTGGTGATGGGATCAGACCACACAGTTCTCATTTTTCACACCGGAATGAGACAAACCTCCTGAGGTCTTTGTTTTGTCCCGAGTTTTTGATTTTCATTCAGAAATTGAGATTCATCTTCAAGAACACAAAACTCTTCCCAGCAAGTACTTTAGAAGTTTAGAAACAAGAAATTTATGGGTGCGTTGACCAAGCTCAACGACATTTTTCGCATTTATATCAGCCAAATGCTGAAATGCAGTGGAAGAGTGTTACCTTTATTTACGCATATGATAGAGCTTTCAGGCAAATTTACACTTGAGCAGTAGTAGAGTTCAGAATAGAAATCATGGACATTTTTCAATTTGGACATTGGAGAATTAATGGAAATGGGCATTAGAACTTGTTTTACCATTTCCTACTTGTATGTGAGGCAGATGTTCTATGCTGATGAACATAAAAACAAACAAACGATCTTGAGTAATTTCTGAGAACAATATGCAGGTTGCTTTTTCGACAAACCTGCCAGGAATATCAGAAACCGCGCGTACGAAGCAAGCATAAAAGATTGCCCTGATAAAGTATTTGACTTAAAATTACTGTTTGTTACAAACAAACAAAATATTTTACGTTGTTGTGTATACTTCGTTTTAAACTAAACACAATTATTTTTGACGTCTATGTCAAAAGTGTTTTTAGCCCATTCAACAACTTGATGTTTCTCCACAGCAGTAGTGCAGCAAACAAGGAAAGTAAAAAAATTTCATTTTCGAAAGCTGTTAAAGGGTAAAAGAGAAAAAGAAATTAAAACCCCTGCTTCAGACAATTCCTTTTTTACCTGAATGACAAGACAAACAATATGCGTGACCGTTTTACATACAGCATGTACAGATAGTAGCTACTTTCTGCACGAAGATAGCGCTGACGAAAACTTTTGTAGAAACCCCTTGTCACTCGATTGAGCAGATTAATGTTTTTCATACTGCATGTGTTTCGTCGTGGTGAAGGGTTATAATTCCTTAAAAATCATACTCGATCACAAAAGCTATGAAAAACAAACAAACATTTGCAGTGATGCATAAATCAATGTGCATAACATAGTATAAAGCTATCACTACAGATTGCTGCATTGTTATGGAAAACTACACACTTTACAACTTTTCATAAATGTAACCACACGATTATTTGAGCAACTTAAATGCGAGTAGTGCTATCTCATTATCTATTTTCCAAAACTGAAAGTTTTTATAAAACATTTCCTTAGTTTGTAATACAGTCGTGTCATTTTACTTGCTAAGGGTGCCAGACATCATGAATATGCCACACCAATTTTCTTATTTTACATTTTCTTACCGTTTTGAAAGTTCTTTCATTATGTTCCGACCGACGTACAGGGTTGGCTTGTATTAAGCATAATAGCGGCACTAGTAAAGCAACTGTTTTTAGCATTTTCGCCACTTAGACTACTCAAGAATCTTAGCTTCACTTGCAAAAATTCAAAAGTTTTAGCACTTTGCTATAAGAAATGAAACCTCCGAAAGTTTTCGAAAATGGAGAATAGGCAAAAGTACAGCTAATATATACTCGGCCTTTATTTGACTAAAGGTTGCGTCGGCAATTTCTAACAACGACCACAATATTTGTTCAGTTAGTAATGGTCGCTTCAAGCGGTTCCAGCATCCGATGTTAACTGCGCAATTTTGTTTTTCACTACTTGTTGGCACGAATTCTTCCACGATGACAATGGGATCTGTTTGCTAGAAGGTAACTTTTATCTTACTTTCACGGTCATTCCATGATCATTCCTCAAATGCGTGGAAGACAAACGCTCTTTGCTTTTGAATGTGAACGTTCTTTGCCTCATAACAAGTTCGAAACACGAGCAAAATTGTTTTACGTGAAGATGAAGTATTTTCTTTTTGACACAACCATTCTTTCCTCCGAGGTATTATGTTTCTCCTGAAACCCAAACAACGTTTCAAGTGAGCGACATTACACTGCTACAGGTCGAGAAGTTCAAGTACCTTAATGTGGTATTCACGAGTGATGGAAGGCGGATTAAGAAAATTGATACACGGATTGGTAGGGTTAGCATAGTTCTGCGTGAGCTTTTTTGCTCTGTGATGACAAAACGGGAATTTCAAGCACCGCAAAGCTGTCAATTTTATATTGGTGTTTGGTCCAATCCGCGCAGCTGTGAATTTCGTAAAGCTTTGAATGTACAGTAACGGCTTCGAATAGAGAGACCTCTGCTACTTTGGTCTAGCTATCCACATGTCTAGAATGCCCCACCAAGCAAGTCCTGTATGGTTATACCCAAGGCAAAGCGGCCCAGTGGTCATTCAAAAAAGATGTGGAGCGACTACATCTCCAACTTTCCTTGGTCCCTGGTCCTGTCTGGTGTGGATCCAGCAGAACTATCTGAGATTTCCGTTGACCGTGAGGTTTTTCAAATCATCCAAGGGCTGCAACCCCCAGAGGAAAATGAAAAGTGGACGAATGGAGTCTTTGGCTCCTTTCTTTGCACACACGAACTATGACATTCCCTTTATTCTATGTTTACTTAGAGCATAAATTTTATAAGTTCAGTTTTCAACAATGTCTACCAGGTGTTTCAATGAATACTGTTCTGTGTTTGAACATTTTTCTCAAACCTGAGGACTTTTGGAAACAAATGTAATGTATTGAAGAAAGTACTTGTGACATTGTTAGGACTTTTCGGCGCCACCAGCAGTGATTCGGCGCCCGGGGAGTTGTGACCCTTGGCCCCTCGTTACGCTGTGAACACGAGTATAACTTTCAATCCATTTGGAAAACAAATAGATATTGGAGCATATATTACATTTTGTACATACCAACTAAAAAAATTAAACATTTCTTCATTATTGCTGGAGATTTAATGGAAAAAAACACATAAATTACGAAGAATACATCTGATATAATGCACCGATAATTGAAACAAACTTCGAACAATCAGTGTGCGCAATGGATCAGTTTACAGTACATGGTGCTGCCAGACGCAGAAGTGCACATCGACCTTATCTGGTCCATAGTCAAACGCTTCGAGTTTCGTCGAAGTTTTTTTCGAGGCCATATTGCAGAGAATGTAAGAGTTTTGCCACTTTCGTTCATGCCAAATGCGACAGCATGCCTTTCCGACAGAGGCCACCGTGTTGACAGATAACAGTCCAAGCGATGCGCAAAATACTTGCCAAGGTAGGAGAAAGCGCTCCGAAAGGTCGTGAAGCGACATATGTGGTTGCCACAAAACTGCGGTTGGTTGCGAAGAAGACGTTTCTGGAAGGTGGACAGCAGCTGAATAACAGATGATGCCAGAAATAATACGCTTTTGGCATTTTCTAAATCTCAAAATTTCGTGTATAGGAATGCTATATTAATTCTTAGAAGAAAGCAGGAACTTGCACAACAATAACCGTTGTAATTATACTGTAGTGTATCATACATTTTACACAAAGTGAAAAGAACAACTCAGAGTTCATCACCGTGTGTAACTATCCGGTTTGCGCACTGAACAGGTACGCGTATGCGTGTGAACTTGTAACCTCGATGACGTCAAAATGGTTTGTTTGTGAATTGCATCACTGCGTGAAATGTCGGGCGAGAACAAAGCGTTCCAGAGAACTGCCGGAAGCATTTGCCTGGAATTGTATGAGAAGAATGGATTCATGCAGTGGTTGTGGAATGCCGAAGGAGAAACACTGCGATTTGTCAAATAATTTTTTTTTGTGTGTGAAGCATGAGTGCCGGCAAAATTTCAAAGCACACAATCAGAGTACAAACGATCGTCAATATAACAAATTTTTGGAACATGTCACATAATTCTCCAAAGAGCGGTTCAAGACAGGTCCAATGAATTATTTTTGTGTTCTGTAAAAGGTTTTGCCAATTTTTACTCACAAAATTACAAACAAGCACGTTTTTGCTAAATTTGAGTCAGAAATATTACAAACGAATGAAAGTTCTTGTGTAAGGTTTAGGGCCGCTCAGTTGCCCTGTTATCAGTAGACCGCCATTCGTACACCCCACAAAGTCCCAAGAAAGGAGGTGTTTAACGCATTGGGGCCATGTTGCAGCTGCACGCGCCGTCAGATGGGGAGAAATTTTCCCACCTGCTTATTGGTGTCCCATGCACTGACGACGCTGTATGGCTGAAGGGCTCAGTCTTCCATTCAAACAGACTGCTTGATCCACAGCGAAAGCCCTGTAAGTCCTTACCACCCTGGCCTAATGTCACACTTGACTATAATGATGGCTAAAAGGTATTCCTGCTTCCCAAAATTTTAATACCCCAGAATTGCATCTCCATCTACTGCTGCAATTTAGTTTCATATCCGGAACTTCAAAGAGACATTAACTGCCAAGGAAGTTGGGACTGGGACATGTGACTGAGTAAGGAAACGTTACGACACGCCCATGGTCGGTAAGACCAAATACTACAAAGGCGCAATCGGAAACAGAAAAAGGTAGTTGAAAAATTTCGCGCAGTTGAGAGCTTTACTGACACTCGAGGAATTAAAATCCGCAACTATGTGAACATTTTCACAACGAACGTCTCATGAAAAACTTGAAAACGACCGTTCAAGTCATTATGCTGTCTATTTGAGCAGTAACAAACTCATTTCTGTCTTTTACAGGGATTTAATTCGGTTCTACTTTCCCCACTTCCCGCTGCATCAACCTCTCTTTTGAAAATTTTTGATTCAGATTCAGTCTAATGGTATTATGCGATTTAAAACAGTTTCAAACTTATCATGGACCGAAAAAACAATGTAGTGGCTCGAGGCAATTTCGGTCATAACTCGAAAGTTACATTTCATAAATTTCAGGGATGTAAACGCAACTCAAAGGAAGCAAATAGCTATTGAGGATGTAACCTTCGGCAACAAATTACGTGTCATTTCAGTTCAAGGTATAAATAATGGAAATCACTTGAGCTTCAATCACGTATAGTCACGTAGGTTCAGTATTTTCTGACATTTTTTAAGCAGTTCAACGAACATCAAAGGCTACAGCAGGTGCTCCTTATCAGATTATTTGCACTGTATCTGTTTACTGACTACGAACTGCCAACCGTTTGACGTCAATCAGGAATTCATTGGTTGTTTTCTAACAATCCAGAGAACTGCTTGTTTTGTAGGTATAATGTAAAGGAAAAAAGACTAGAATTGTTCACTGTTTGCCAAATTAAGGGATGCGTTTACCGAATCCAACATTCAAGTTTTTATCTAACTTTAAAATCAGAAACAGCGTTTGAGTTGAGTGTCAAGTCGTACAATGTGAAATTCGCTATCATTGGTTAATCTTGTGACTCCAAACCTTTCGTCTTTTCTTGATATTGGTTCATCAAATCTCTGTTAGTTTGTAACGCCAAAGGTTTCCTCAACGAAACTTAACAACATTTCAGTTTTTTCTGAAACCGTTTATCATGGTACCTAATAAAGCAGTTATTGCATTCCGCTGCGCGTGAATAACAACTGCATCACTTATGCTTCCATTTGTTAAAATCTTACGTGCACCTGAAAGGGAAGTAATGGTTTGATTGCGTCGTAGAACAAGTGCGCGGCTTGACTTTCGGATAATATACAAATACCACATTTGATAATTGTTTTGTATTTCCGATACCAAGGGGCGATTGTTAAATTCAAAGATTGATCTGTTATATTCTGCTTCACAAGATGAGCCGACAAATATCTCATACGTTTTCATTGACCGAGAGCGAATTTCCACATGCATTAGGGGTGACAACCGATAATTTTATGCTCGTTTACAATGATAGGAAGAAACGTTTGTTGTCGTGTTGTTATTTTCAGTGACGTTGTCTCGGGCGGTATGCATTGCATTTTTAAATGTTTAGTACAAGGTCTTCCCACATCACATTCCAAGCATTTTCCTACACAGGAATAGATTATGAGCAACTTGGCTGATGTGCACTTGTCGATGAACAGACGCATTTTCTGAAACGAAAACCTGGGAAACGTCCACTGGTGTTTTCACTGCTTGTTGCAATTTTAACAACATTACAGCTGTTGCAGCAATGGCCTGAAGGCCAACAATATTGATCAATTCCACTAAAGCTGTAGAAATACAGCAAAGCTTTTGTGTGAAACCATCTGCAGTTGTACAGTAAAGAAATCACCTAAAACAACCTGCATCATGATACAGCATTCAGTATAAAGCATTGCGGATTGATTTGAAATCGTACTGCAAGAAAGTAATAACTTCGATTTTTTTCTGATGTAAAAAAGCTAATACCACATCAAAACTCTGTGATTTCAAACCTTTTAGACAAGATTTGGGGAAATACTGGTTTTGACGATTATTTTGCTTTGTTTTTGGACACTCTGTGTCAAAAAGCAGGTGTGGAAGGAATTTGAAATTACATAGACTTCAAACCATCTTATGACTAACAGCATTTCATTATGGAAGGGTCTGATCGATTCCTACAGACATTCACAGTCTCACTCAGAAAATCAACAAAATATCTTTTCTCGTGGAAATGGCGCAGTGGTATTGCGGCAACATGCAGACATTACTTTGTATTATGACTAAATCCGCGATCAGCGTTGGTTGATCCAAACACAAAAGACCCAAAGAAGATGTGGCCAGCGCGATGTGGAAAATGTTTAAATCTGTTCCAAAGCCAATAAAGCTTGTTTTCGTCTCCCAGAAAGCTTATTTTCAGCAATTCTTGGATAGCGGAAAGTGTTTTAAATGTAGTAAAGAGATGAAAGCGGTTTCAAACCTGGAACCTTTCAATTTCTTTGCTATAAAATCAAATAAAGAGAACACGTGCAGAAACGACTTTTAAGACTGCTAGTGTTGCAACTTCTCCGGTGGCGTTGCGTTAAATGTGTGATTCACCACGAACGGGATGTGCGTGAAGAACAACACCATACATATATGTGGCGCGAACAAGCAATAATAGAGT
>JGI24158J21664_10013342_pt1 | contig 10846 bp, 5 predicted proteins | sample Ectturendosymbi3_FD_21664 | JGI IMG/M metagenome (IMG submission 21664)
AAAAAATACAATACTAGAATGCAGTGTTGCGATCGGAAATCCCGAGCGGCATATAAGCAAAGCTTCGCACTGTGGCAGCAAGCAACAATAGAGTTCACATGCCATGATCACTCTTCGCGTACGCTATTGTTACGTTCAGTCGTTGACATCGTTAGTATCACCAGAGATTACACACCGCGATCACTCTATGATTGCTTGTTCGCGCCACATATATGTTTGGTGTTGTTCTTCACGCACATCCCGTTCGTGGTGAATCGCACAATCAACGCAACACCACCGGAGAGGTTGCAACAGCAGTACAAATAACGACGTGATGAAAACCTCACATTTTCCTGTCACAACGGAACACATTCAATTGGTGAAAAAGCAATCTTCCTTTGTAGATAATCCTATTGTGCATTCATTTAAACTTTAACTAAACCAAGTTTAACATATGCGTGGGTTTTTATAATACCCAGAGACAAAAGCAAATAGCTCATGGTTGTTTGACAGCAAGCCATGGTTTTCACAGCTTTTTGCTTATAAGAAACTTTGAACAGTTTATGCAAAAATACAGAAACCTGAAGTCTTTTAAAATCATCTTTTGAAATCCGTAAGCAGCACCAAAGTTAAGATCAAAATATTGGCAACTGCCTAACAACCTTACAGCATGAACAGCTCGGGTAAAAATGATAAAAGGTCACCCTAAGTTCTTGATTTTTTCAAATTTCATATTTTTTTTTCGAACACGAGAGTAACGAAATTGATCTCTGTCATATATAATTATTGTTGAAAAAAGCCTTGATTTTTCAGCACCTTCACGCAAGGATGCCAGTGAGCATTGGTCTGGCAGAATTTTTAAGAAACATCAAACAATGCTTATTTCAGATACAAACTTACTTCTCTAACTCTTTTCGCATAATATCCCACCGCCCAAGGCCAGTTGGGTATAAGGGAGCCACAGCAGGACCACCTTGCCAGAAAGTCCACGCAGGGTACATAATATCCCAATGCAAATCATTCTGCACAAAAATTCAAGCATGAAGGTAACAACTTTAATCATGAATTAATAAGTCACACGAGCAATCTGATCATTCAGACAAGAGGCCAGTCAAAAAACGGTAAAAATGTTTGGTTTATGTTGACCTAATAAGGGTGTATAATAGTATAAGAAGTATGATAGTAGTTCACAAAAAATCACTAACGTGCTAAAGCAGTGATTCCGAGACCAAGGTCACACTACATGTAGAGTTGCGAACCTTTTAATCAAAGGCTGCAAACCTCGCACCTGTAGGTCAAGCGTTATGCATAATACGCAATGCTTGTGTCAATTGCTATTATTGCCAGCCGTCGTAAAAATGACACAGCTCCGGCTCTGGAGCTCTTTTTTTATGAACATGGCTTCGGAGCTCTTGGTTTTCATGAGTGTGGCTCCAGCTCTGGAGCTCTCTTTTTTCATGGCTCTGGCTTCTGTTCGTTTTCACATATTAGTAGTTTCAATTGTCTTGGTGTGCCTCAACTTGAATGGAAAATGAACTGCATCAAGTACACAAAACCAAGAGAATATACCAAACTTTTGAGTAATTTAATCTGGTAGTTTTTTTTTACAAGCAGCGCTCTTACCAAGAGAAAATCAGCGAAAAAACAACAATCACAGGTTCAGACGATTCAGAGAACAGTTACTAGCAGAAACATAACAAGGTAACGGTAATATAAACAATTTCTAGAACGGCAGTCGCTGGCCATCACTGCCTGAGGACCTTTTGTTATTTCTTACGACCAAAATCAAGAAAACAGTTGTTTGGAAAACTATATTTGTGTCTGAGCATTTAAACACAGACCAGTCCCAATTGACCAAGTGTTCTACACACATTGCATGCTTTGCCTATTGCAGTTTTGGTGATTCCAGCTAACAGCGCTGCCTGGGCAAACCATGCAACGAGCACAAAGCACACAGTCGATTACCTCTCTCATGTATTCTTTCAAACATGCACACATTTGCATTAACACAAATGCAAAGATATATTTACATACTCATTTGTTCAAAGAAATAGTATGACTTCTAGCAAGAACTTCACCTTTGACTTCTTAAAAATAGCTGAAACTTCTGATTTCTTATCTTTTGCACACATAATAAGCAGTGATGAATCGCAAAGTAAGCACAATTTAACCTGCAAAGCTCAGGTCAAAATAAGACTGATAATTTTTTCAACATAGGAAAACCTCAAGAAAAGTTCACATTGGTTTACATTGCTTTATACCCTCCTGATAATGTACTGCTATGCAAAACAATGCTAGTTCGCTACCAATTATTTATAACTTTCATGTTATGCTACTGCTTGTAAATGTAATGTTTCCTAGAGAACTTTGCCAGTGATCTAGTAAACCTTGTTAGTATGCCTAATGGTTTCTAACAAAAATTCCTACTTTACAATGGCGTGCCATGCACTTCAGGCTTAAATCTGGCATCATATCTTAATTATACTTTCTGCTAACAACATGATTATACAGCTACAAAAGCAATGGATGTTGTATTATATACCTAATCATCACAGCTCAGTTCTTTTTAGATTGCTACACTACTACAGATCTGGTTTGATCATTGTGACTAGTAAGCAAAAAGTTGTGGCAGTTAACGTTTTTCTTACTTCTAAAACAGTGGTTCTCAACGATTTCGCTGAAGAGAGCCAAATCCAGACTTATGATTTCGTTTGAGAGGCACACTAAAAATTTTTAACACAAGTCAATTGACACGTTGTGTTTTATTGCAAAAACAAAGTCTGTTACACAAAATGTTAGAGGTGTTATTGAAAGACTAGTAAGAGCTGCACAAAGGATGCTTGGGAGCTGCATGCAGCTCTTAGAACAGTGTTTGAGAACCACTGTTCAACAAGTGACACCACATGCTAGCAACAATGGCTGTGGCGATTATTAAACCAAAGAAATATAAAAGACTTGTCTGGTGTCATAACTTGTAACGATCATGTTTAGTGTGCTGTAAAGACTAAGAGCACTGATTTAGGTAAGCAAGTCTATTTGGCAAAGCCGTTAGTATCTAGGAAGTGACCTCCAGGGAGCCGGAGCTACTTCTCACTTAAAAATAAACACATGTTTTTCTTTCTTTCCATGACTAGAATTGTGGCAGCGTTACTCATTGTTATAGAAGACTGAAAGAACTGTTTGTATCATACGCAAACATGTTTACTCATTTGATGTGCAAGAAGTTCAGCTCTTGCAGCTATGCAAAGCAAAACTATGGTTGTTAGCGCAGGAAAGTAGACTGCAGTTACTTTAAATTTCTGATTTTTTCCTGCAGTTATTCCTTGCAGATATGGAAGCAAGTAAACAAACTGTACTTCTTCCAACGATTGCAAAGTTTCTAAATCCTGGGTTCTTGAACTGATGGTGCACCCCATTGGGGTGTGTGAAAGGTTTGCAAGTATGACATCAATATTGTTGAAAGGCAATATAATGACAAATAAAATATTGTTCTGTTTTTTTGTGTTTGATTTTGAGGTTAGGCGCAAGTAACAATTATTAACACCAAAGGGGAGTGACTGAATAAGTTGAGTGCTAATGAGGGGCTTCTCACTAAGAACCACTCTTACAAATATTATTCAATAGTTTACACCCTTCGCCCAACAGCCACATGGGGTAGACATAAATCAGCAAAACAAAATTCAGTGTGTTTCAGATACAGATTAATAATATCTTTTATACTGGATTTGACCCCTTCACCCTAGGTCAGTAAGTATTTGATATCCAAAAGTTGTAGGTAAGTCAGGGCAATGAAAAAACTATTGAGTGTTTGAGTAGGAAGGAACAATGCAGCCACTTTTTTTCTTAACAAATTAAATATAAACCCTTAACCCTCTTCAAAAGTTCTTGACTCCTAAGTAGAGGTTACAAGAACATAGGAAATGCCTGTGGTGTATATATACATTTTTATTGCCTGAACAAACATTCTGCCTATGTGATAGAGTAAGACAAAACATTTGTCAATAAGTAATCATTTGGATCGAGCAAAAACCTGTGAAAAAGGGCAAAAGAAAAGTAGGAATCCCATGTTCTTACGAGAATAGACAACGTACTGAACTTTTGTGAAGAGTCACAATGCCTCAGTTTAGCTTGGAGAATACCATCAGAAAATAGGTGTTTTCATTCAAATTGTGGAAAATCACTTTGTGCTTGCAAAAACGAAAAATATATGTGATCCATGCGAAGGATCAGAATATAATAATTAATGCATTTATAAAGCGCCAGAACCAGTATGTATTACCTACCTATGCAATGTCCATAAGAAACTAATGGCTATATTGATTAGGCTGATAGGTAACTACCTTGATTCAATTTCTGATTTTTTCAAAAGCTGTACAACTATGGAACAGAGTGGAACTTGAAAATCTAAGATGATGATGCCAAGCTGTAAAAGAAACAACAATGCAAAAACTAATGCTTTAAATACAATATTTCCTGCAATCAGCCTGAATACTGTCCTTGCATAGACATTTTGGGCTTTTATACCTAGCACAGGGAGCCACATCACTCCTTAACCCTTAACGATTGTGCGTACCAACATATTATCGCGCCCTTTTTTGGCCATAAATTGCCAGGCGTTAGAGCTAGAGAGCTGTTCAAACCCTCTACGGATTCAGCAAGTCTTCTAGTTGACATCGAAAAAAAACATATTTCGTTTTGGGTTTGAGGTTTTCTGGGAGGAATGTCACAAGTAGGTGTGTTTTTGTGTTATTTTGGCCATCTTTGCCTGGCCCTGGGCACCTTCCCAATGGGCCATTTTTTGGACTCAAAGTTTAGTTGAAAACTAGGTCAAAATCTGCGTCGATAGAGCCCTTGATTNACTTCCTAGCATATCGGGAGCGAAAATTATGGCTCATAAACCAAAAATTGACCAAAATTTTCCTCCTTCAAAAGCCACTCTGAGGGGCATTTCTCCCCAGGCAATAACTCACCGTCAGATTCAGCTAGAGAGCTGTTCAAACCCTCTAAAGACTCGTGAAGGTATGCAGTTTGCAATAAAAAAAAATTCAGTTGAGGATGGCAGGTTTTTTTTATGATGATAGGATGTTTATGTTATTTTTTGCTGACGTTATAATTTTTGCCCAACCTCCCTTTAAGACCCACAGGAGCCATTTAAATGACATTTTTTTAGTTTAGCTGTTTTTTGGTTACATTTTGGGACTTGAAGGATCCGAATGGGTTTTTAACATTCCTGGTTCCAAGATTAGGGTCAAAAACATTAAAATAAATTAGGGAAATCCCCCAAAAGTATTGAGAAAAGCCCCTTACCAATTGGCTGTTTTTTGGCCTAACTTTTGAACCAGAAACGTTAGAAACTCAATCTAGGGCTCTAAAAACACGTATTCTCGCCTAGAATCCTAAAATATTGCAAGCCAAAATATTGGCGCGTGGGATCGGATGATGACGTCATATAATTAACCAAAAATCATGCCCCTGTCATGATCCCACTGGCCTAAAACCCCCAACCAAATTTTAAAAAATTTTTTTTAATCTAAACTACACGACACCACTAGTCATTACAAGGTTTGAACAGCTCTCTGGCTCAATCTGCTGCCGAGTTATGGCTGGCCAAAGTTTGGCCTGAAAGGGCAAATTATGCCTTTTCTGAAAAGTTTTGATCTAGGCCAAAACTGGATTTTTGACCAATAATTTTGGCTACAGATATGCTAGCAAGTCAATCAAGGGCTCTACAGACGCGGATTTTGACCTAGTTTTCAACAAAACCTTGAGCCAATAGAATGGGTCAATGGCTTGGGGCCCAGGGCCGGCCAAAGGTGACCAAATTTTCCAAAACATGCCCTCATTGTGACGTCACCTCCAGAAAACCCCAACCAAAAACGAAAAACGTTTTTTTTTCGATGTCAACTAGAAGACTTGCTGAATCCGTAAAGGGTTTGAACAGCTCTCCAGCTCTAGCGGCTGGCGATTTATGGCCAAAAAAGCGCAGGCCAATTGCGGTCGTTAAAGGGTTAAAGATGTTTGTAATAATAGCATGAAAGTCTTGTTTTTATGATATTAAATAGTTTCAACAGTTTTTACAATAATAGTCTAGATTTTAAAATATTGAATTACACAGAAAAATTAGAAGTGCAGCATAGTACCACTTTGCTGAATGAAAATACAGGAATTGGAGGACCATGAGACATCGACTTTGGCCAGTCATGCACATTAATGCCAAGCTCCATATCAGGTAAATCTTTGATTATCTCCAAAATGAAGTGCTCCACTCCTGTACATCTATGTGACAAAAGCACCTGAATGAACTTATACACCAAAAGTAATTTTTTCTTAATCACGCTGCAAACACCATCAATATTTTATGACTCCACAATACCAGTTCTTACTTTCAGTATCTGTGGTACTGTATAAACACAAAGGTCGCAGAGCAATGCTGCAAAAACTTCAAATAATACAACAACTGGATAAAAAAGTGCATCCACTACCAAATTTTATGCTTCAATTCAGGGGTGCTCAATCAGTCAATTGTGTCTACTGGTAGAACATTGGCTGGTCCCAAGTTAACTGTGAAGAGTGTAAGAAAAAATGAAATATAAGTTCATTTTAATAGTGGTTTCTAGTTACTCTTCTATTTGTCTCAAACAGTTGTAGTTGTTTGCAAAAGCATAGGGCCACAAACCAACACGACATGAATGCCAATGAAGAACTACTCACTATTTTGTCATTTAATAGACAAACCAGGGTGGAAGATAATGTTTAATGCTTTCATAGGATTTGTTAGCACGACAAAACTAAAACTGTCACTCTTCAGGCTGATCTCTGTCACAGTGGAGGTGTGCCTATTGTGATGGGATAGACTTGTGGGTTGATTGCACTGTGCAAAGAAAGTGAATCTTTCCTGGTTATCTTGAATAAATCCCCAGATTTATGTGGATAAGTTTTAAATTTGAAAGAAGTGGAAATGGCGATGAAGATTATTTGTTCAGTTTGTGCCAGTCTGCAGAAAAGACTTTTCTGTGCTCATTTGGACTAGAACAATACTGAGTAATACAATACTGCTGTTTCACATGGATGTTAGGTGGATAAGCAAAGTTAAATTTCGACTTCTTCATTTGCCTTACCAACTGCATAGCTCCTCCACCAGTTGCGCTAGAGAGCTGTTCAAACCCTCAAAAGATTTGTCAAATCTTCTAGTCTGCAATGAAAAAAAAGTTTTGGTTTTAGGTTTCCATTTTTTTGTGAGTGATGTCATGTCTTTTGAGGGTTTGAACAGCTCTCTAGCGCAATCGACTCTGGAGTTATGCCCGCGCAAAGACACATGTGAACCACATGATTTCACACAAACCGCTTGAATAACCTGGCAGCAAAGGTGCTAACAGAAAATGTCCCCCTGTGCAGTGTTATTTTGCTCATTTGTTAACTATTTTGACTACCACATTGCCTATAATGAAGCTGTAGTATTGTGATATGTTCCACTGCACTTAAAATTTCTGAGGCAAGCTTTTTCAATAAAAGAGGGTCCTGAGGGATGTAACACTAAGGTGGGATTTTCTCTTTTGGGGGGGATATCCATTGCTTTGCTTTTTCAAAAGTTTTTCCAAATGATTGCCTGGATCTATCTGGTGTTGATGCTTCAGGAAAATGTACACATTCTGTAGAATTATTTCCATGCCTGTCTTCAAGAATCTTTTTCAATTGCCTACTTTGGAAAAAATTGTTCAAAACTAGTAATTAAATAGTTTGCCACTGATGCTAAAGTTTCATAAATGCACCATATGGAAAATCACACTGAATAATCTTTACTAAAATTGTCAAAATTTCACACATGCCACATATGGAATCGCTCTGCAATGTTCTGAACACTACGAGTGGAGAAGTATCCCAATCTCAGAAGATGTGCACCGATCCATACAGATATTTTTAAGATGAACTTTTTTCTGCAAGTTTTGTTTCTTGCACATGAAAATCGCCACATCCAAGTGTAGATCAACACTGACTGATCACAACCTTGCAGCTTGCCTCTGCCTTGCAACCAGATTCCTGACTATAAAAAAACTAACCTCCTGCTCTTAGTTCCAGGTCTACCATCAAGGCAGAGTGTTTTTTTTCTTTACTCAGAGGTCTACCTGTTTTGTGTCTGGTTTATTTTTATGTTTGGTTCATATTAAGGTCAGTTATGGCTGTGGCTGATCATGCAGCTTGGTGTGTGTTTGAGAGGAAAGGTTTTTGATCTTATGTCTTGTGTTTATCTGTGACAAGAAAAAGTGTTGAGAGGTTAGTTACCACAGGCTGGGGTTTGCAATGATGATAATAATTAATGAACTGGTAGATCTCTGTAGATTGGCTTCAAAGGAAGACTAGGGTAAAAAAAAAGGCTGGGCACGTCTGCTCTAATTGCAAACCTTCCCTGAAAACTTCAAACATCAAAGTTAAACCTTGAAGTGTATGGAGTTTATAACACAATTGTAGCCAAATATCACTCATTATTTTAGAAAAATCATTTTATACAAAAATTAATGTTTGAAGAACCTTCTATACTTTTCCAATACTTTGAAAACATGTATCTTAAGTAACTATTTTTTACAAAACTTGAATTAATTCATATGTTAGGTGTTTACAAAATAATGTGAGCACCTGCTAGGAAACAAGCATTTCTCTTCTCGATAAAGCTTGTGATCTATAATTTGGTAGGCAACAGAATTCCGAAACGCAAGACTGACATCTTCTTTTGTTATTTTTCCTTTTTTCTTCCAAGGTTTGAAGTCGTTATCCATCACATCAAGAAAACATGTGCAATTTCCTTTGCAAGGCTCATATGATTTGGATGCATCTTCAATCTTCTTAAGGTAAGTAAACCATTGCTCGTCTACAGAAAGTCCTTTATTAAATCAAAAATCCTCACGCGTAATAATGGAACACTAAACAAAACATTATAAATGATGCAATCACCTGATAAATAATTTACCTTTCTTGGCTGAACTCAAAACAATCCACAAATGGAGAGTAACAAAAAGGATGTAAAACTTGTACCCAATGATCATGACGGTGAAGAACTGAACAGCACAGTCAAATTGATCAAACCACAGCAGCTATTACTTCATGAAAACAAACATTTTCGTTGTATCACAAAATGCATTTTTCTCGCAATATCACCATTAAGTAGTTCAAGAGTTACAATATCTTCTAAATAGGCCCATAATAACTGCCACTTGGAATAAAAATTAATTATAAGACATGAAAATAAATGATTTAAATTGTGCATCTATAGCATAAAAACAAAAACTCACAGTCATTACCTTCCTTTACATCCAGTGCAACATAAATTGTTATTTCTATCATAAAATAAGCATAATTGTTATTTCTATCATATACCTTATGTTTGTCTCAGGAGAAGCAACGTAAGGCTTTTTGTTTGGTCTTGATAATATGAGTTTCAAAAAGCTTAACAAGCCTAAGGATTATCTAGTAACTTTCCACTAAATCAGATGGCTTTAACCATGGAAATACAATGGTTAGAAAAACAATTGTTCAATTGAGAAAAGTGTGTATAAGTACCAAAGTGGCCAAGACATTCCACCGGTGGTGTACCATTAGGAAAAACTGGCATACCCTTTTCCATTGCTGTCACATGCTAGTAACAACTGCACAGCTGCTGCTTGTCATTACGTGAGGAGAAATGATTGTAAGCAACTTGACTGTTGATAAGCAAATATTGACAATCAGCCTTTGCACAAGTGTGAGACTATAATATATGGACACATGTTCAGCTCATTAGAAAAACAGCAAGTTTCTGATTTGTATTGAAACAACCAATTTGTGATCAGCACAAAAATCTTACAGCTAAGCAAGAATTATAAAACCAGGGTTTACATATTTGGGGGCACTGATTTGATTGTAAAACGAGTTTAATTTCACAAACGTCTGTTTTTGAGCATTTGTTCTGAGCAAAGTTCTTGTACAAGAACACTGGCATCCACAAGTCGACTGTGAACCCAAATTACATTCAACAGCGTACTGTACTTACTACAATACTGCTCTTTTATAAAACTAAAATTGAACCATGCAAACCATAATAAGAGAACTGATATTTTCAAAAAACTTCGCTATTGTAACAACGAAAACTGCTCTAGTCTATAAAATGATTTCAACCTATACAAACTAGGTGTTCCACAAAATATTTTTTGGTACTGATACATTATTTTGTTATGAAGTTTTCTTCAAAACTTTTAGTATGAGCATTTGCCTTTGGCAATTCAAAAATTGCATACATCCAACTAAATTACTCTTAAAATGTACTGTTTTTTGAGTTTGATGATCAGCTCAGATGCAAGGACAAGCACAATTCAACTGATTATCAGTTTATAAATTTAGCCAATTGCAACTTATTGCAAAAATACCCAGTTTTCCCAAGAAGAAAAGTGTATGAAGTAAACATTTATTTTCTCTTTGCAATGTACTCAAAAATGGGAGAGGATAAGACTACCTAACTATAACCCCCTAAAAACGTTGCTCATTCTTTCGAGGCTTCCTAACCCTGTCTTGTACAAAAATATTTTTGGTATGAGATTGTTTTGTTGGAAACGGTGGTTTTCTTAATTAAAAGATTTTTTGAGGTGGTTAACAAAATCAACATGGCTTGCAACAGATAGTTTTCTCATCTGAGAAACAACGCAAAAACCAAAGATTAAAAAAATCATACTGGTCATTTAGAAAAGCAACCATGGTCTCATTTATATATGATACTGAACCTTTCAAAATTAGCATGAATTCCCCTATATCACTGATTGTTGTATCATTGATTCTTCCCACTTTCACTCCAATGTTTTTCTTCTTCAATATACCAAAGCACATGTACTGGTTGATGTATATA
>JGI24158J21664_10013343_pt1 | contig 10846 bp, 5 predicted proteins | sample Ectturendosymbi3_FD_21664 | JGI IMG/M metagenome (IMG submission 21664)
CTGGTAGAATTTTGCGGTATCCATGAAGAAATTGCAGTCTGTGCAATGGGATGACGCCGTGAATTGAAAAAAGCTTCATTAGATTAAAAACCTGACGCAACGCTCGCGGTCTTTGCCACATTTTTACGCGAAAAAGTGTCAACAGGTTGCAGAAAGTTGAAACAGTTGGCATATTACGCAAAACCAATTGTCAAAATGTGTTGTAAACTTGCTACCACAGTTATGAAAAATTATCAAAACTTTAAATTTATATGAATGAATTCGAAAATATATGGGATAAGCTTTTGGGGGTGGGGTTTACGGGTCCCTGCACAGAGCCTGCACCAGCCTAACAAACAAGGGTTAAAACGTCTTCTTTTTCTATTGATTGTTTCCAAACTTGCCTAGATGAGAACGTCTGACATCTCAAATTGGTTGTGTTCTAATCGCTGTATATAAATTCTCTGCTATACCAGCATGCCACTAACATTGACGTCGACATAATCGGCATTCCTCGGACTTCGCGTATTGCACGAGATTCAGCAGTCTTGACATGGTAAGGTCAGTTGCTCGTGTGTGTTCTGCATACATTCAGCAAAAAAGATATTCGGGACAGGCACAGGCGTCTAAAACATACTAGTTGTTAGAAAAGTGCATATCAGCGAAGTTGGTAATATACCTGTAAAGAGTGTAGAATTACTATTACGTTGAACTTAGTGCAAATTATTGCTTAACGTTCGGTGAAGAAAGCAGTGACGCAACATAGCCAAACGAGATACTTTGATCCAAACGAATATGTAGCAGACACGCTTGTTTTTCCTACCAAAGGTTTTGGATAAATTTGTAACTGACATTTCGAAATAATAGTCTTGTTTTCTTTGAAACAAAGTTTTTTAAACGTGAAATATGTAAGGAAATCAAATGATAACTGCATCAAACTTCAATTATACTACCAAGGCCGGCGCAACCTATTCGGTTTTCGGACTCAACAATACGTTTTAATTTTAAGAAACGTGCCCGTAAAATGTTGATAACAATCGCACAGCCCGCAATGACTGGTCTTTACTGTACACCGCCAATTCACCGCCAACTGAACCTAAATTCATCGACCACGCATCGATATTGGATACTGGATAGGAGAGCGCAGACGCACTTTGAGATCCCGATGCGGTCTGTGCTGCAATATGGAATGTCACTGTTGACCACATGTTATGCATCGCAAAGGCTCGCAGTTGATCGGTCCGGCTTACTGAACGCAAACACTTCCATCAGGCAGTACTATGACGACAAAAATCACACGCTAGCTGTTTTATCTACTGTATATTCTTGACAAAGCAAATAGCTTACTTTATGCCGAATGAAGCCTATCAACCAAAATCATCACATTTCCGCGAAGACAGTATGGAAAAAATGTTATCGTAAATAGATCGTTTCAAGCAACTTGGTCTGACCGCCTCAAAAGGCTTCCAAAAATGGGACCTGATTTTGCATTCTGATTTGTATGTTGCAAAGCTGTCAAAGATGAGAAGGTTACCCTTTTGCCAAATGCAGAAGAACGTTTTTTTAATCAACCTGGTAATCGTGTATATAGGAATTTTCAGGAGTTGATCTTGAAGGCATGCAAGGGCGTTGTATCTCATGATCAGGTAGAAACAATGCGCGAAATCAGCAAAGACGAGACGATTTCACGAAGCTTGAACTCGAAGTAGCCTACAACTCCCACTTCTGAAATCAATCTGCAAAGATGTTTACAACGAGTTGAATACTAATTTCTCTATTCACGGTCCCATAAAAATTTTGCGGGAACTGCCAGTCTCCGACAGTATTGCATTTTCCGGTGTCTTCAAAGTTTTGGGTCTACGTTTGGTTTTACCTGCGAATGTCACACCATAGAAGTCTTTTCAGCACTAAAGCGGATAAGAACTTATGGCACACAAACAGGGCTTACCAGAGGGAGATACAAACGGAACATCCTTCCCGGGCCCTGTAGTTGCTGGGAACCGGAGGGGTGAAACCGCCGACGCTAAATTTTTCCGCAATCAAGCCCAAAATTACTAGTGTAAGGCAGTTGCTAGCAGAGGCGAATTTTCATTTTCGGAGCCCTAGGCTATTTTAAACTGGGGGCCCTTCTGGAAGGCAGATGTGGCCGTAGTCACATTTTTAAACTTCAACTCCGCCCCTGTTCAAAAATTTTTGAATCCGGATACGGGTCATAGTCCGAAAATTTTTCAAATTGGAGAATCCGACTCCTATTCATACTCTGGCAACCATTGATGCAACCGAAATTCAGCAATGTTTTTACTAAGAAGTGCTTTATGTGAAAACCACGCAGACTCCTGCTACTGCTAAAAGTGAGAAGTATCTCAGGATGCGGTTTTTCACAAATTTTTGACTTCGGCTCCTGCGCCGGATCCGAAAGAAAAACGCAGGATCCTGCCGGAATCGACTCCCGCACTCCGGATCCGTGGCCACCTTTGGTATAGACCAGCTATGTCCAACCGAAATTGCTTACTGAGTCAAAAATTATGCAGCTATCTTTACCAGGGCGGCAAATTGAATGACATATTAATGAGGGCCGCACATGGAATGACTTATTTTGCTCTTAGCAAAGTAAAATTAGTTTAAACTAATGTACTGAAAGTGTTCGAGTCCTAACTGCAATGTTAACAAATGTTTGGCACCTATAAACACTCCATAAGTGTGATTTTATAGGATAGTTTATTGCCAATGTAAGGGTAGAAATCAGAAAACTAGTAAAAAGTTTTGCAACAAGGTGTTAGTGGACATATGGAAATCCCCCAGAACGCAGCACAGACGTGATAAAGTGGCAGTGAGGACCACCTGCATCAAAAATATCAAATTTAAGATTATCAAAATACGAACTGGTTGTCAGTATGTCGGCTACTTATACTACAGCGAAAACTTATTTGGGCCGCACAAAACCTTCAACCGGGCGGCACAAAACCTTCAACTGGGCCGCGGGTTGGGCATATTTGGTATAGACCTTTCTGGCACCCTAAAAAACTGGGTTATTGGTTTCGTCTTTTCAATAACAGCTCGTAGTGCACCTGCTTTAGCAGTGGCTTTCTTTCGCTTGCTAGAACCACTCTCACAAGTACGTTTNGACATTCTCANGTTAATGCAAGTAAGNCTACCGTAGATCCACCGCTGTCCTGATTACTTTGAAAGAAAGAAAACAAGTTNCACGTGAAGCTCACTTTGCTAACTGAGCTAGTAAAAGCAAGCTACAACTTGCCCTTACTAATACATCAACATATGTGTCTAGTTCAACGGTAGTTAAAATCTTTTTATATGCATAGACCTGTAGAAAGGAATGGCCGAAGATTACTACAAAACAATTGAATCAAAGAACATCCCAACTTAACATGGGCGGTATTACAAACAATTAGTAGTTTGCTCCTTGGAATATCTGCTGCCTTGGCTACAGTTCGGGTTAGTCTTGCCTTTATCCCGTATCTTACCAATAAAAAGCAACAAGAGAGAAACCTGGGCTGAACGAAAGTACCTCAGTGGCCTCGTGTAATCTGAAAAATAGATCGAGGCACTTTGTTCCACGCATTATACGTAAAAATACCAATTGTCAACACCATAAATAGAGAGTGCTCATCGTCATTCACTTCAATCCTTCTCGCTTATTCTTCTATGGCAGGGGTTACCAACCTGGGGTACATGTACCCGCGGGGGTACATTTGATGTACAGCAGCAACAAATTAACTTTGAGACATAAAAATGGAACCTACCTTTGTAGTTCTAAAAATCTAAAAGTTCTATAAAAATTCAGTCGATTTTTGTTATTTTATTCAGCCTTTTTTTCATAAAAACTTTAGGGGTACATGCTCATCTGTCGAAATGCTGAAGGGGGAACATAGTCAAGGAAAGGTTGGGAACTTCTACTCTATAGAGATCTTTTGTTAGCGGCATAGTAAAAAACTTGCGTTGAACCAAAACAAAAATATAAATATTATTTATTACAAAAATGCTGGAAATTGTCCTTACTCCCAAAATTTTGGGGTCCCCCAAAATCGGGAGCCCTAGGCTTAAGCCTTTTTAGCTTAATGGTAAATCCGCGCCTGGTTGCTAGTATAACAATTCATCTATTTCTATATCTTAGCATGGTAGCTGTTTTATATACATTCTGATTAGTATACAAACAAACTATAAGTTTCCATGAGGGCTCCTGAAGCTAGGGATCCCGGTATCGGTCTTCGTACCCCCTGGTAAAGTTTCTTTCAGAGATACTGCGTACAATCATAACTTAAGGACGATTAAACCATTTGATGATTTTACGTGTTCATAAAGAACAAGTTGACAGACTTGATTTAGAAAGAGTTGGTGAAAATTATGTTTCTGGTAGAGAGGATACACTGAGAGAGATTGGCTTATTTTTGTGAGCAATTTGAGAATTTTGTGAACTCGTCACATTACTTAAACTTATTGGGACACGCGTTTTTATCTTAATGTCTTTTGACTCAAGTGCCGAAGAGTTAGAGCAACAACTTTGTAGTGTGCATTGCAGGCAATGTTTTTCATTTTTCAGAATTCGAGATGTACTGTAGAATAGTCGAGAGCAATGTCCCCTCCAATTTTTTCGAGCTGCGAGGAAAGGAATAGCCTTTACCCAGTAAATCTTTAGTTCAAGCTGTCAGTTCAGGTTAGATTTTGGATATAGATCAGCAGCAGCGCTGTAGCAGAAAGCAGTGACGCAACCGGATTTGAGCCAGGGGGAAAACGTAGCTGAAAGGGGCCCACAGTTCACTGTACGGGGCCCACTAGCGAACACTCGTAAAAAAACTTGAAAAATGATGGCGAGTCCGCATGTGGATGGCTATATCAAAACCCTAAACCACCGAAAAATACTGCGAAAAATGAAAAAAATCAAGAACCTACTGAAAACCAAAAGAATAATAAAATCGAAATATAAGCACAGTTGCTGCCCTGTTTTACAGTTAGCTTGCCAGGGGAGAGCGATTCGCGCCTCTGCCCTCCGTCAATTATGCCGCTGGTAAAAAGTGCTAATACGGGGCATCCCTTTCTATGAATGGCTAGAAAAGATGATCTTTTCTAGAGAGTACCGAGTCGCACAAGAACTGCATTGCTTTGGGGAGCAATAGTTCCCAGGATCCACGATTTCTGTTGACATTGGTCGCACCACTAAAAAAGAGCTAGCGCCTGCTCTGAATACGTTATCAAAACGTATAGTATGTCACTTTAAAATCTTACAAAATTTCCATTTTGTATAACGTTTCGTTACTTGTAAAGTTTGATATTTCAGAATATGGCCTCGTCCGTGGTTAAAAGCGCTAAAAACAGTATTTTTTTAAATCAGCGAATCTAGACATTTTCAAAACTGTTGTTCTTCATTTGTAAATTTTCTGGTTTGAATTTTGGAGACATCTCTGAACGTTCATGCAATGGAATATCTATCAGAGGTAAGCTCACTGCATTTTTCGTATGTTATTTTTGTGTAAAACTATTTATAACGATTGTTACAGTGAGATTGTTCCTTTTTCCGAATTATTTGTGACAACTAATTGTTTCTCTTGCTTGATTGTAACGTGGTCTGCATCTTGTGCACGATTAGAAATGGTTTAGTGTGTGCATGGGATGAGTGAGAATCGATTGTGTCTCGTTTGGTGCGTTGTTTGTTGCTCCACCTGTTGATGCAGACAAACACTCCGTGTCGTGGTGGTTAGTACTAGAATGAAATAAATATTTGTCAAACTACTGTAAATGTTGCACATGAAATCAATTGATTTAATACGACGATGATAACGCTGCAGAAATCTTCACACAAGTGCTACATGAATANAGNATTTCTTCATAATTCACTTAGAACAATTCTGCGGTTTGGCACGTANGCGCTTTGGCTGAATCATTTTGTTTCAAACTNAAGGTTTGTGCCGTAATTCAAGCTGCAACCGGCTTTCTTTGCGTAACGTTGCTGCCAAACATTCCATTTAGCTTTGCATTAAGAGCGGAATACCGGAAAGCAACAATGAAATAACAATTTTTACGATTCAATCGTGTTTTGATCACTATTCCTTGGAATGTAGGGACCTGAAAAACAGATCTACCACACTGTTTGTAGAATAATTTTTTTGAACCTTGAAGCAAGCAGCTCAGAAGGCCCTTTAAAAAGAATCAGATCTCTTGTCAATTTATTAAGCTCAAACCGGGAGAAGACTTTTGAGATAAAAAAGATGTGTGAGATAGTTATCTGCAAGGAAATAATCAATATCTGCTCTTCCTCACAGGGAAGAGGATCCACCTGCGGTGAGTTTTAAACATAGGCATCGGAAGCCCTTCACTGTATGGAGTTGGCCTCATTCATCGGGTTTAATTTTGGTACCTCAAAGAAATCCTATTCTTCTTAGTTTGCACAGCACAATAGTAGTAGTCGTTGCAGGGATCTTTTGGCCCACTACCGGAACAGCAAACCGTAGCTTTTTCTAGTGTTTATTTTTCCATTTGAGGAACTGTTCTACACAAGGTTTGCATACAATGTGCACTGGACAAAGCTTTTCTTGATCACGCAGTATTTGAAGTAGGCAAAATAAGCACGTTTTATAAAATCGTTGTTTGCATTCCTGTTAAGCTGTCATGTGTATTCACCGACGATTCTTGAACAAACGTCTGAAACAAACGTACAGAATCTCAGATAAAATCTAGTTCCATAAGTGTAATTCAGACCTAAACTTCACTTTCAATCTGCTTAAACTCACTCATTACGCCAACGAGTCGTGTAGGAGCACAATGTGCCACCGTGGCTCTCTCAAAAATTTCCGCCCTCTTCGCAGGCTACAACATGTACCAATCAGCTGAACGTTAAAAGCATTTTTAAATCAGAATGATTTTTGGCTTAATTTCCAAATAAAAAAGAGACAGAGGCGAACAACTAATAAACGAAATCGAATGCATAGTACATGAAAGGATTGATTAGGCTACAGCTTGCTTCGACGTGCCAAACCGTAGACAACACATAACTGTGTAGATCGTGTCAATAACACAACAAAATCATTAGTGGTGTCACCATTTTTGGGGATTTCCAGGACAGATCGCCTTGTGGACCACAAAAGTGGGCATTGCGAGCCGCGTATTTCACTTCAGTACCCTGGACTCTTTACTGCAAGGTGGCAGTTCTGCATGTTCGGTAACATCTGGTGGATTGATCAGTATTTAGAAATAGGCGTGGTAGTGTTTACAACTGTGTGCGGCTCCATAGCTACCGGACTGCGTACACCTGGTTGGAAATCGCCCATATAGCATCATCTCTTTGGGTTGTGTAGCAATAGAAAGAAACGCCAATTCGCTCTCATTAGGCTATCGTTCTGCCATTGTACGCAACAACTTCATAGGAAAATCAAAATTTGCTTTTTCCGCCTCGAAAATATGGTCAAAGCTGGACGTTTGGTGGTTTGACTGGCGGGAATATGCCAGTACTGGGAAGGCGACAAGATTTTTCGACCGCCTGAAGTATGCCACCTCTGGATCAGAGCAATATTTTGTATTGTATTGTATTTAGCTTTAGCTGCCAGTATAAAACATTATACTGTAAATACACAGGTACATCAACAAAAAAATAAACGTTTGGGAGGGACACCGAAAAACCCGAAGGTTATCTTGTCAAGGTGCCCCTAAAGTTGTGTAAAATGCTACAACCAGTAGTATGTGGCTATTACTTATAATTAAATGTTCAAAACGAAAGAAAAAAAAGAATAATCGATATACCAAATAACAAATAGCAATTTTGGATAAACATGTGCTTTCATATTTCGCGCATTCCTGAGTTATTTCAGGCAATTTATATTCGTGGTACAATGTACTTGTTTGCGATAATGTTCTTGCTGCGAACAGTCCAACAATTGACACGATAGGCTGCTAACATACATCACGGCAATTGGTCACGGTTCCCGGTATCTCTGGGAACGCTTTGCGTTGTTGTTCGCCATTCTTAGAAAAATGAGTCGGATTTTTGGAATCAGCACTAAAATCTGGAGTAACGGAAGTTTTGTTGGCCAGTGTTATGTTTTATATTCTTGCATTGATTTCTACGAGTGTCATTGGATTTATTTTATAGTTTAAACGGTACGACTGCGATGAGATTCGATGCTTTGTTACCCAAAAGGCAGAGTTGGGTAAAGGCGGATATGGAACTGTACGATGTTCTGCCCATCGCCTACTTGGCACTATAGCGGTCAAATGCTTCTCTGTGTCTGGTGGATATGCCGAAAAGGAGACAATTGCTAGAATGTATGGTTCTGTGTTTTACAACCAAAATAAATATTTAAACGAAGAATTAATAAAAAGTAATTTCTAGCAATGCATGTGATTACAGCTACATTTGTAATAGATCTTTGCAAAAAGCAGCGTTGTTGAATGATTCGATATGTTTGCAGAAACTTGCTTTCAATAAATAAAGGACAGATTTTTGTGACTTGGATTTCATTATGTTAGCAATCATCTTGAGTCCTGAAGGCATTTCAACGTTACTGCTAATTCGTCGGCTTGCAAAACATTCGAGGACGCTTTGTCAACAATCACTTTGTCCGAGACAGTTTAGGACACAATACTGTAGTTAGACGATGTGATAATTAATTCATTCTCTATTTTTGAGATAGGCCTAATTAGCCGCGGGGCAATGGCGGAACCAACAACATCTTTAGCTGCACTATAAATGCATTGCTGTCGTTGCCATCAAACCGCAAAATTGGACATAACTTGAACGAAGTTCTTAAACTCACTGACTCACTTTATTCTCATCATTGTAGTTTACTGTTAAAAATGTATTGGTGTGTTGAAAATAAATGTGACCGTAGATGATTTCTTTCAACTTTTTCACAAATGAATTTTGTCGTACATATTTTAGTTAAAACTTCTACGCAGGCTGGGAAGAGAGCTGAAGCTCCTTCTTGAAGCCAACCACGCAAACATTGTGAGAGTCTTTGGATGGTCAGTCTGGGCCAATTCAATGGGATTGATCATCGAATACATGTCAGGTGGAAGCTTGCGTCGTCTGTTGCTTGACATTGATGTTGACATTCACGTGACCTTGAGGCTTCGAATGTCTTCGGAAATAGCAAATGGAATTTCGTTTCTCCACAACATAAGTGAGAAGCACCGTCTGGTTCATGGTGATCTAAAACCAGACAANGTCCTTCTTACNAAAGATTTGCAGTGCAAGGTTGCTGACTTTGGTGGAGCAAAGNTAGTGGAAAACACCATGTCTGCCACCACTCATTCAGAGGCAACCCAAGATCAGATGACAAGAGCGTATGCTGCCCCTGAACGACTTTTCACAAAACGAAAGCCTAGTGCAAAGAAAGAACAGGACACATACAGTTACGGTATCATTCTTCATGGCATACTCAGTCGCAAATTGCCAGCGGCACAGTTTGCATCTGAAGCAAAGTATCTTGAGGCAGTCATGGAAGGTGAACGTCCTGATATGGAAACCATTGACACACTTAAAGAAGGCCATGCTTCACTGGAAGGCGATCTTGCAATTATTGACTGCTTGGTGTCTGTCATGACAAGATGTTGGCAACAAAATCCAGATTCTCGGCCCAACATGGTTGTCATTAGAGACGAGTTGTCAGACCTCCTCAACCAACAATCACCGGAAGCAATTCAACGTAGTGTTGTAGCAGCTCTTCAAAACATGGAGCTTTTCCTTCCTTCTGAACGTTCCCAGAACACGGTTTCGCTTCGTCAGTTCAATCCGACCACCGGAACTTTCAATGAAAGTAAGAATTTAAATTAACAGCCCACATTACAGTATCTGCTGCTTATGACTGTGCTGCAAAATATACTATGAGCATCGCAAAATTAATAAACCCCAACTTCATTTGGTTGCTAGATGGCTATATTCAGTGCTCATTGATGCAGTTAATTTTTGAATAAACAAACCAGTACTAAACCCAATAAATATTTTTTCACCTTGTAATGATTATAATCATTACTTTTTGTAATTATAAATATATTAAAGGAACTAAAGTCCACAAACTGGTAGTGCTTTTTGAAATAAAACACCAGTACTTAAAATGTAAAGGGTCTTCTTCAGGGCCGGATTTGCCGATAGGCTATGTAGGCTTAAGCCTAGGGTGTCAAGGTCCAAGGGGTCCTCCAGCAAACTGTGGTACGCATTGAGTCAATTACCGGTCTATGATCAGTTCGATAAATATTTGTCAAAATTTTATGCCTCGATTATTATTCATGAATTTTAGCTCTATTCACCTAATCACATTTCGTGTTGATAAGGCCAGAGTCTTCCAACGAGTTTCCATGAAATTCAATATGACCGTTGGTCAAGCCGCATGCCGACTATTGTGTCGATATAGGCAATTAAAAGCAGCATGTGGCTGCGTCCTGTGTTTGCTGATTCGTACCGATTGTTACGTGTGAATCAGGCGAAAGAACTTGTGGCTGTTCGTGTTTCAAAATGCACCTGATCATAACTTAAGGTTATACGGCAGATAAGAGCAGGGCTCCATTGCTGTTTTTTTCATCCAGATCTGTTTTTTTAATCCATCTGGGTGATGGGTGTATAGATTTAATTATGAAAAATCCTGTCAAATCTGTTTTTTTTAAGATAAAAATTTGGCAATGAGCCACAGTAAATCTCATAATATAATAAACATATCTTCCGGTCATTACAATGTGAATCTTCGCATGCGATCATCAGGTGAAACAAATACTTAAATCCTGAAACAAAACGTCTTCAGTCGGTTTCACACCTCACACCCGTATCACTATCAATATCAAATACTGTACTGTAGGATGCTTGCCATCCAGTACAGTCAGCCGTGCAGTTGCGCGTACAGCAGAAGTAACATGAATGAATAGCAAA
>JGI24158J21664_10013345_pt1 | contig 10845 bp, 7 predicted proteins | sample Ectturendosymbi3_FD_21664 | JGI IMG/M metagenome (IMG submission 21664)
GAATTTTTTGAATTTATATGTTTGATGAAATGTCTGTAAGTGGTAGGGGATGGTTTTATTTTTGTAGATAGGGATTTTCCCACCCCTGAGAAAAAAAATCGAGGTACACATCAGAGATGAGCGCGGATCGGACTGGGTCAGGACTGAGGCCAATTTTGGCCGGATCAGGACTGGATCGGACTGAGAAAAATTTTGTTGTTTTAATGTAATTATTCTAACCATATCAAAAATTTTAGGCAGATTTTACAGAGTTGTTAAATGGTAGTTTATATTTTGCCAATTCCGGAAAAAGCTCTTCTGGGACTATTTTGCTATTCAAACTGTGTCCACCTTTGTCCACACATAAAGTTGAGTTCGTATTACTGGTACCAACAGCAAGGTGAGCGAAGTTGAGTGTTTAATGTCTATGCCTACCGTGCGAGTGTTCATCAGTTCTGCTCCCTCAATTTGCTTTGGCTTGTAGAGATTACATAGGCATACCATACGTCCCGTTTTAGCCGGGAAAGTCCCAGTTTTAAATTAAAGGCTTTGTCCCGGTCAGTCTTCCAAAAAGTCCCGGTTTGGCATGCAGTCAGCCAGTATATAGTCCTACACCTAGTACATCAGCACCTATTGACAGAATTTCTTCTATAATTAATAACATGTGGTCTAACAAAAGCAGAATGCTGGAGGAGAATGTGAAACCCCTTATCACCTGTAATTTAATTAATACTGACTTTTGCCGTGGTAACTTTTACGATAAAATAAAATCGAGCAAAGATTTATTGAAAAAAGCATTGTCTGCCGAAAAGTATGATTGGGCAAATGTGTTTTGAACATTGTTTTGTTACTTGGTAAAATGCATTATTTTGGCTTTTGTTGGTGTGTTAACTATTGGAATCGAAAACAGCTACATACTCCGAGTAACATATGAACCACATTTATCCGATGAGGCTCGTTGTTCTGAAACGCCCCGGTTTTCAATCACAAAAATATGGTATGCCTAAGATTACACCTTTGATGGGAGCGCTTTTTATGTACTTTTTCAAAAAGTTTCGGGTTTAGGGTAGCCTATAGGTGTAGGTTTGGTTGAGGGTTTAGGTTAAGGGTTTGGGTTTTGAGATTCAGATTTGGGTTTCGGTTTTGGTTTAGGGTTTAAGTTTTGGCATTGGGGTTTTGGGTTTATGTTATGGGTTCAGGTTTTGGGCTTAGGGTTCTAGGTCATGTAGCTAGGACCTTACGCTAATCCAAGTGTATCGTCCTTGTCACTTGACCAATCCAAGCAATCGGATTCGCCTAATGGCAAAATAACTCCCCAGTGCTTTTCCCTCTGATGTCTAATAGACACTTCCTTGATAAATTTAGAAATGCCAAAAGGCTGTGTCTATTTTGCCTTCAACCAATCGTATTTGGCTAAAGGCAAAATAGCTCCACTAGTTCTTTTGCCTCATGAGGCAAAATAAAAATACATGGTTTTACATTGGCGGATCAGGACTGGATCGGACTGATTATTTTCAAAAATTTTTCGGATCAGGACTGGATCGGATTCAATTTTAACGGATCAGGACTGGACTCGGGCTGAAAAATTTCACAGTCCACTCATCTCTGGTACACAGCAAGCATTAGTTGAAATGTAATGTCGAGCTATTTAGGATTGTAAAGATAAAGTTGGTAATAAGATGGCACTAAAGGACAGATTCCAGCGTCGCTCGGGGCGTTGCAGCCTTTTCTTACTGGCCTTTCATGTAACGCATTGAATAAAGGTTGGCAGGTATTAGCGCGATGGTTTGAAGTAGGAGAAAAGCAATGCTGCTAGTAGTGTCAAGCATCCTACCATTGTAGATTAACTGCCTATGTCGAACAGCAATACCTGTTTTTTGAAATATGTTGTGTAAGCTCATGCTTTAGAACAGGGATGGGGAACCTGCGGTCGGCTGCCCGCGACGACATTTGAAATGGCCCGCATCACAAGTTTCGTTGCCAAGTAAGAGTAAAAAATCGCGTCAAAACGAAGCTCCATGATAAGCCGTTACATAGACAGCAAGTCAAGAGAAGTCACTCTTCCTCCAGTTACATAAAGGTACGATTTTAGAATGAAATTAATTGATTTTGCGGCCCGGCAGCGATAATGCATAACATACGGTCCGAGATAGTAGTACAGGTCCCTCCTGCTTTAGAACAAGCTGCTGGCTTACGTAGTGTTGTTTAGGACTGGAAAAAATGGTTGGCGGACAACTGCTTGCGTCATATCATGAGACAAGAATCTATTGTAACAGTTCAGCTGCATTTTCTTGGCAGCTTCACTTTGGTGTTGTGATCCGCTGAAGAAAATTGCATTCGACGCCTGTATTTTTTAATATTTTTTGTCTGAGCAGCGAAATCCTTTATGGTGTTAAAGGTCGAATTTAATGTCGCTTTTTTTGCAGAAAGCATTTCAGCTATGCCACTTCCTATGGCCTGCACGCTGACACAATTCTCTGCCGGTTGCGTGTACTTCTTTACGGTGCGTGGCAAAGACATTTTTGGTCGCTATGGCGCTTATAGTAAGCCCTGCAGCACTGCAGACGTGTGAAGTCGAACCATTAGGCTCAGTGCATCCGTCTAATGGGTAAAGTTCCAGGCAAGTTAAAAAACTGCATTGGTCAATGCGGAAGATACTTGCATCCTGCGGTTGCTATATTACCGTATGATTTTGTTCGCGATGCTGCTGCAAATTTTGCCTTTTTTACTGAATTGTATGTAGTACTGACAGTTGGCGCTGCCTGTCATGAAACACCATCCCTGTTATTTCGTGTCTGTGTAGTAGATTTCGTTGAGTATTTGTCTCTCGCGAATGATTGAAGCTATTCGTTTGGCTACCGTGTTCGCTTATACCTGTTTTGTTCTTTAGATTGCCATACATTTCGTGCCAATGCATTGTTTGCGCTGTGCACCTCGAACCGCTGCAGAAACCTTTGCTAATTTTTTCTGTGGGCTTGGTAATTTACGATGAAATTTTCATATACGGTTTAGATTTTTCCCCTTAGTGAAGCAAATCCTTGGTGCACAGTTTTGGTAGAAACCTTGCAGAAATACAATCTTGCTTTTTCATGTGAAGTTAGCGCCTCACTTCAAAACATGGAACTAAGTTATTGCTTTACGAACGCACAGCAGTCTGCAATTCATGTTTACTACAACACTAGAGCAGAATTATGAGTCCTTTCAAAAGCGTCAAGAACTGTTCGCTGAGTGGTATGAGGCGTATTTGCAATTTACAGGCATCGCTTTATTTTACCAGTACCTCCCTTCGCCGTGAGCGTGACTTGTTAAACGCCATTAAAGAGGCAAACACCGAAAACTGACAGCTTGGGATGCAGTTGCCTGCAGAGTTTTTCTAGCTTTTATTGGTGGCAATTCATTGCAATGTTTGCGGAAAGGCTAGATACAGCGGAACATGTATACGTTGCCTGGAAGTTTGTTCCGCAGTAGTTACTGTAAGATTGCCCGTTGTGTTTCCTACATATATTTTGTTAATTGTATTACGATGGTTCTCTATCGCCATCTCGCTTCATGGTTTCAACCACTGTGCCTTATCGACGCTTGCGTTGCTGTTTCTTCGAAATATGGAGCCGTCGCTGCTCCGTCCTTGTTCAACTTGCACTGAGATGGATATCCGTCGGTGAAGTAATTTGAGCTTGCTGATTTGTTTACACCGAGAAGCGAGAACGTACAGCAACGAAAAACATTGGCCGTTTATTACGCAAACGCACGTGAATAATCAAAACCGTGAAGTTGATTGACACGGTAAAACAAACTACTAGACAGGCGGACGTGTGCGACTGAATATTGCGGCGTCCATTATATTCTTGCGGCTAACAGTTCGTGGAGCTTCGATATTGTAACGCTTTTCGTCAAACAGTTTTATGGGCACCTATACCAATGATATCGAAGATGCTTATCACCTGCTACTAACTTATTGTTATCGAGGCCGAAATTTGCGGCCGTTGACTTGCCAAAGTTAATATTTTGCGTAGAAACGTGCAGTCCAGTTTCAAGGATGTGGAAAAACATTTTTGTGATCTTCAACTTCTAACTACCTCAATGTGGTCGGGTACGAAACGACAACCAACCGGGCAGTTTGTTTTTTCGTAATCCGACCGGCTTATCAGGTGTCTTCTTGACTGTACACCTCACGTTGACGTTTGGTTCACAATTCTCCATGTAGCAGTTTGTGTACATTTTTTCCGAAATTGCTGTTGACTTTTCTGATCGCTTCCAATACAAGTCGACGAAACTCGTCCGGATCAAAGGAGTAGTTCCAATATCTCGGGTTGTTTTCGTAGCGCGCGTCGCCATCGTAACGCTTCATTTTGCCTGAATCCAGCCAAGTCATGTGTTGCACTCCACGAAGACGCGCCAAATCACGGTAGCACACTGTGTCGCAATCATATCTAAAGGAAAGGGTTGCAAGTTGTCGCAATACAATAACCGACCGTCTTTCACCGACATCTCAATGTGTATTAAATTGAAAAAATAACAGTAGCTGCTGCCAGTGCAAAGCCTTGTGCCACGCTTCAAAACATGAAGACAAGTGTTTTGTGATGTTTCTGTAGCATGCTTTCAGTTGTTCTACGTAATTAAAACAAGAGCGACCTATTTGTTGCAGAAACATGAATCGATTACGAAATATTCTCGCATCATCCACCGCACAAACCATGTTGCAACTGCAAATGCTGAAGCCGACCGTGTTTTATAGAAAAATAACATGGGTATTTCACGTTTTTGCCGGTGACTCGGGGGACGTGCCGGCGCCGGAGAAAGAGGCATTGCACCCCTTCCCTTTCAAAAAGGGCGACAACGGCCGCGAATGTGCCTTTTTTAGCAGTATCATAGGTAATTTCATGGTTATCAAGATCGCATTGAAACAAATTTATTGCAGCTATTTGCGTGCCCAGAAGATTCAGAATGTTTTTGTATAGTGTCTGTTTTTTTGAGTTCAACATTGTTGCTGAACAAAAATTAGCATAGCATTTTGGTAACAATTTTTTTGTTTTTACCAGCTTCCATTGCCCTTAACTCTTGTACTGCCCTACCCTTGCTCCGGCACAGATATCTGAAATTTCCAACATAGCGTGTGCCAACTTGAACCGAGACTTGTTGAATTGCTTGCGTTGGAAAAAGTATTTTTACAAGAAAAATTACCATAAAACCTCTCGTGTGCACAGGGACGACTCCTGGTCATCAGCGTCACTCGGGCACATCAGGCGATTTGTACTGACTGATGCTGAATGCAACGGTTCGCGGCTTGCAATTTGCATCTGCTCTCATTCTCGCTGGCCCTGTCGTTGCTCTGTGACGTTGGTTACGTAAGAATGAATGGGAAGTTCTCATGAGAACTCGTCGATTGTTGCGTAACACACGTCACAGCAGTGATAATGCCAGTTAATCCTCTACGTACTAGGCTCATTCATATTAGCCCCATCTAATGGACAGTTTATCGCTCATTTAAAATTATTCTCGAATGGGAACTTTCCATTAGATTTGAATTCAAATGCGATGCGCTATGCAAATCAATTTCTTCAAAAAATATTCAATCTGATATGATTTCTATTTCAAAACATGCTCAATTGCGGAGGGCAGCCAGAGATGAGCATTGGAGTGGATCCGGACTATGACGGATTTTGTTCAATTTGGATTGGAGCCGGACTGTAAAATGCTGCACAAATTTTGGACCACGACAGGATTTGGGCTGAGTTAATGGACAAAAATTGCGTAAATTTTGTCATTAAAAAGTTGTATTTTTGGACTTGGATTTTTAATTTTTTGGACTATGTTTGGACAAGTCAGGACTGGATCTGGATCGCAAAATATAACCGTCCGTTCATCTCTGAGGGAGCTCGGGCTCTACCGGACGAGCCCGAGTAGGCCTAACCTCTGCGTACTAGGCTCATTGATTTAACCCGAGCTACTGGACAGTTCATCGTTAGTTTGAAATGATTGTCGAATGGTAACTGCCCATATTGGATTAGAACTCAAGCATAATGCTCGGTGCAAATCCAGTGCCGGATTAAGGTAGCGCGGTACCCTAATTTAAAAATACACTTGAACAAGTGAACACCTGTTAAGTCAAAATCTGTAGACATGCATGTGACTACTAGAGGTGAGTGGTTATCGCATTTTTGACTCCTGATCCATATACGATAAATTTTTGAATGTCCAATTATCCGAAAATTTCTGAAATTTAGTATCCGATATCCATCCGAATGCGACACTGGTTAAATACGAAACAAACAGGCAGTGGTTATAGGTCCACCAGTGGACCTTCCTGTTTGAAAGCTTATTCATCCACCGCCTGCAACATGACACTAATTCATGACAAGTGTGCAGTAGGCTAGACTACGTTTGGTAGGAGTAAGTAAACCTAAACCACATCTGACCACAAAAGTTTGGAAACTTTTGAAATAAGTAAATAAAAACCGGTACCATGAAAAGTGCAACACTACAGCCAAAACAAATGGTGCCCGATTATGGCAAGAGTCAACACGAAAACCGTTCACACAATAAGACACGTCTACCTGACTACCATGACAGTGCTGGTAATGTGACAAACTCAGCGTTTTCTGTGTCACTGCCAGCAGACCTATAGCCACTGCCAAGCAATAACACCCTGCCATTTTGTGACCCAATCCATAAAAACAACATAACACGTTGTGCAGTTTCAATTGTAAAAACAGAAAATTAGTGCATATTTTGATGCCAGAGGTATAGCTCTGCTGTGGTTATTTTTCCATATGAACTGTAGTGTATCTGGCTTGTCCATTTATAATACTGAGTTCGTGGCGCTAGCAGTTAATACGATGAACCTGGTCCAAAGAGAATTCCTGCTGTGCGAGTGGTCGTCGTTTGGGCACTCAGCATTGTTGTTTAGGCTGGGATGATAGAGACGACTCCTTATGGGAAAATTTTTGATGTAAGCTACAGCACTTTAATAAGTTTTGAAAACGAGACAGGTTTACAATTTGGGTTAGGGATTTTGGTTATATGGCAAAGAAGATCCGCTAACCCAAGGATATAGTCCTTGTCATGTGACCAATTCAACCAATCTGGTTCAGTTAATGGCAAAACAGCTCCAGCGTTCAATGAATTGATAATATAAAGAATAATATTTTGTAACACAGAGTAGATCACAGTATAAAATACAGTAAAAACTATGTAGCTTACAAAACTACAAACTCGAACTGCTTTTTAGCAAGGGTTGACTGTTATAAAACTTGAGGTAGAATGTTCAAAATTCTAACCAAAAGGAAATGCAGCTTAAACACTGAAATAGACCAGGGGTGGCCAACAGGTTGATCGCATTAACCGGTTCATCGCCGAGTGTCACTTGGTCGATTGCACCTGATTTTGCATTGAATTGACGAGCTGCCTAAAAAGAACATTTTTCAGTCAATATTCCAGAAAGTACATAAAATTTATCCATCAATTTGTTGGTCACGTATATTCCTTGGTGCCTCTTGGGATGGCTGACCATAGGCTAGCTCGGCAGATGCCGCAAAGGTATAGTAACGCGTTTTTCAATTATTGCGTGACAATTATGATTTAGGTGTAACAGACACGTAGCCCTCTGTCTGTGTATCACTTACTAGTCTAAGGCGATGGTACACTGTATTTGCACATGTGATACTCAACTTTGGCATTTTGTTTTTGTGACTATGTTACCGACTGGTCGATCGCGAGTTATCAAGAAATTTTCTAGTCGATCCCAGTCGAAGACAAGTTGGCCACTCATTAAATAGACTATGTTAGTCTGCATAACACACACATATCACTATGCCACTCAGTACAACACAACAGCATACCAGACCAGCAATATAAGAGCAGCTTACTACTTCCACTTCGCCGGAAAAAAAATTACAATAAAGTAAGACGAATTATATCCAGGCCCGTGACGAGAAAATTTTTCGCCCCCCTGGAAAAATGTGTTGGGCATAGTTTAAAAATATTGGACATAGTTCAAAAAATTTTGGCGCCTCTCGGCTAACACTTCGCCCCTCCTGGTGTCCCAAGTTGGTTACGGGCCTGATTATATCATTAATTGTGATGAGTGCAGCGCATATTGACAAAATCATTTGAATCTTTTGAAAAAAAACATTTTAGTTAAGAAAACACTACCTGCCACCATCATTTGTGACATCTTGAATCCCTCTCAGGAAAATTTCGTTATAGAAATCAAACAAACATCCTGATCCAATTTTTTTTCAAAAATAAATATCCAAATCCAATCCTGATCCAAAAAATTCGCAAGAATCCTGCAGGATATCCAATCCTGTCCACGCTCACCTCTGGTACCTACCATCAAGGATACTGAATTTCGTCAGTACGAAAAAGCTGGTCCTAAATAGCAACTGCTGCACATTACGGGCTGCATGTCTTTTTACCAAAAACGTATATAGGCCTACGTATTTTTTGCCAAGAAGAAATACATTACTATACAGCTCACAAACTGTACAGTACAGAGCAGGGGTGGATCCAGGAGGGGGACGATCGCCCCCCTAAAACCTGCAAAAGTAACTTATTCACCATGATTTTGTACAAATTGGAAAACAGCATTCGCAATATAAGGCCATTTTGCCTTCAATTGTTTTGTCACACCACTGTTGTGAAATATACTTCATCCCTCTTACAGTAGTGAACCCGTAACGAGACTTGACTACTAAATATTACTGAAATCGCCCCCTAACCTTACTGGCTGGATGGGCCCCAGGTACAGAGACAGTAATGATTCCAGAATCATCATTGCTACTGTATATCTACATAGCGCAGTCTAAGTATATGTTAAAAGCAGCAAACCAACTGCTTAAGACCGCCTTTTCTCGAGTTTGTCATAGCGAATTTGTTTGATACTGGTAGTGTCTATTTTACATAGAAGTCCATGCTCTGTACTCTTTAGAACAGTGTTTCTCAATCCCAAGTCTGCGGAAGGCCCTGGATGAGTCCGCAAGCACCAGGGACAAACAAGTTTTCTGTAATGCCCTCACACAAAAATAACTTTATCAACTTTATACAATCGACATTTTTGTTCGTACACCGATTAAAATGCACCTAACCAGCGTGAAAAAGTCAAACAGTTGCTGTTCCGCATGGCATTTATACTTTTGAGGTAGTGTGTACAGCAGCTTTAAGCATAACGTGTTATCTAAACTGCAGTTTGTTTTTGCCGTCATGGTTTATAATTGCTAAACAAAAGCAGACGTTTGCGCACAACGACAACTACTTGAAACTTGGCTTTGCTTCAGTCGTGGTAAACGGTGAAATCCGGCCATAGTTCGTGCATTGCTTAGAATATTTTGCTCACGGATGTCTCAAAGGAGCTACGTCGGCATTTCGAGTAAAAATATGTAAAATACACTGACGAAATCCTTGAGCCTTTTCAGAGGAAAAAAACAGGTTGTGTGAAGTCGTTCGTACTTGTTGTCCATCTACTTCAGGAGTAAAAACTTACTCCCATAGTAAAGCAGTGCGTGCTTCTTTTTCTGTTGCTTGGGAAAAATGCAGCCGTGAAAACAACCAGGATAATGTGCAGTGATGCCGTAGCTAATGAGTTAGCTATGGTTTTTCTTCGAACAACACCATCAAGTGGCGCATCCAAGAGCTCTCAGTCGATATTTTGAAACAAACTATTGCTGCTGCGAAGGCGAAGTGAAATCTTCAGAGATGGGCGAGATGCGAGACTACAGATTAGGAAATGATACACAGTTCATGCTGTTTGTGCGATACCGTGCGACTGAGGACTACGGGGAACAACTTCTCTTTTGCTGTCCACTTGCCAAACATACCACAAGAAAAGAAATGTTTAAGAAAGTAGATTCCTTCACTAAGGAACATCAGCTTTCGCGGACTGACTGCGTGTCTGTTTGTGCCGACGGTGCTTGGGCCATAATACGAATCAAAAAAGCTTTATGAATTTATGAAAAAGGAAAATAAAAATATTTAGGTAATTATTGTCTTCTTCGCCGTGAAAAAAATCAGACAGCTAAGAAATTTAAGATCTGACAGTTTTTACATAGATTTCATCTGCTGTCAATCACATCAAAACCCATCCATTACGCATTCGTTAATTTGGTGCTTTGTGTGGCGAGATGGGGGCGAAACACAATGGATGTTTGTGTTGTGGCCAGAAACGATACCCCGAGCTGCTCACAACATGCATCGTTTAGCCCGTTTTATTGTTGATTCTCCCAAATTGAAAAATGTGTACTTACGGCGTGACCGACTTGACCGCACTGACGATTTCGATGTTTTCGAACTCCTTGGCCAGCATATGCGAAAAGAAATTACAGACTGGTCATCACCCCATACGAGCCTTGTGCGCTCAGTACCAAGTGCTAATCTATTGCAATTGTGTCACGTCAAATCTCCATTTAACCGAACCAACCGTGAGGAAGAAGACAGCAACCTGACTGAAGCTCAGCTGTAATAACACACCACAGTAACCGACAAACGAACCAACAAATCAAGCTTCCATAAGCGACGCCACTGACTTGCCTTGGGAATTAAGCCGAAGCACGAACAACCCTATCGAGTCTCTCGAAGACGATACATCGTCAACAAGCGAAGGGCCTCTTCCACGGAAAACTGCCAAACCTCGCAAAAGGAGCAAGAAAGAAACACTGCGAAAGGAGAGTGACAAGAACGAAACTGACGAAGAGAAGAAGCACGAAGAAGTAAATGCCGACTGCATACCTGAGGAAGCGCTGTTGTCAAAACAAGAAATGAGGGACTGCCTGTTCGATATCCAGGAACTGCTTGCTTAGCGCAACGCGCTCACGAACATCAGTCCGCGCGCTGCTTCAAAAAGCTCGTGGACGGTCTCGATTAGTCTGCCAG
>JGI24158J21664_10013346_pt1 | contig 10845 bp, 5 predicted proteins | sample Ectturendosymbi3_FD_21664 | JGI IMG/M metagenome (IMG submission 21664)
TACACAAACCGGACAATTAAGTAGACCTGTATGTTGACACGACTACGGACAACTCACTAGAATTAGAACACCACGCAGGTTTTGCAAAATTGACCAGATGACTTATGAAAACTCGCCACAGCAACTATAGCTTTGCACTCAGTATTCACTCAGATGTCAGAACTAAGCCTTAACAAATAAGACGTATTCCCACAAGCCTGCTTAGACATATTCTAACAAGCCACGGAATTTTACACTGCATGAAAAGAAGCTTGCTTAAGAGTAGTTTGACAATCTGGCACATTGGTCACATTCGCACTAATAACGGATTTTTCAAACTTGTGGAAGCATTGCTACAGACTCACTCATGCTTCTTTTCACAAAGTACAAATTTAGTGTACGTGGCTTACCGCTATCAGCATGTCACTGTCCCGCTGCATTACTTGCCAAGATGTCTGCGTTCAACAGTCTCACGCAACAAAACGCCTGCTACCGTAATATAAAGTGAACCTTTGCAGGTTTGTTGCCACGGTATTATTACGCAATAAAGACCAACTGCAGAACCATCCGCTCGCGACTTTCACAACCCGCCTCTGCAGGCATAGAAAGAGACATGAGTGAATTGCAAGCCCATCACTGCATGACACTGTAACTGTGAACCCGACTCTTGTGCAGTGTGAGTTTCATACCGGCAAAAAAACTGTCATTGCAAGAATCAAATCAATTAATCGGAATTTAAGATACCGACTTCAGGTTTTTCGGGAAATATTTGGTTCTTTATCCCAATTTCCAGGGGGGAAAACGGGCATTTGCCCACCCTGCGAACCCCCATGCCATCATTGACTATTTTATATCAGGTTTCACAAACAAAGCCAGCTCATCTAATGAACCGAAGTAACATTTTTGACTAATTGTTAGCACAAGTTAATTTTTAGAGTGCAGTAGAAAAATATTTTTGGCGATGATTTTCAATGAAATCAAGTGTCGTGTCAACACCTCTTTAGGTCTGGTGGGGGGATGCATCCCCTGCATCCCCCCCCCCTTTGTCCGCGCCTGGGTATTACCACTTCTTTCATTGTAGTTATCCTTAGGATCAAAGATAAAATGGTCGTTAAAAAGATTGCTGTTTATGAAAGTAATTGAACCAACTTTCTGGAAGAGAATTAATCGGAAGCATGCGTTGTGTTTTATTATATTAAATAGTCCTTTTTTCTATCATTACATTTTGTAGGATAGGCGTTGCTGCGGATAGGTGTTTGTTGCTTCAGAACTTTGGTGTATTTCACGGTAAAAACATAGTCGCCACTTGAAAAGGCAACAAACTGTAACTGGGAGAAGTGTTTATGTTTTGAAATTGGCATGCAACCTTCTACAAATCTATAATCAAACCTTGAAAAAACCCATAAATTGTCCGCAAAGAAAACGACACTCATCTCCTCTGCATTAGTCAGCCAGCAACGAACCAAGACTCGGTGTTTGGAAGGAGAGGTGGTCGAAAATGAAAAAAGATTGCTATGTTTACTGTTGTGTGGGAGAGTGTGAAAAGATTGCAATTGGGCTGCTTTGCTAAAAAAGGAGGGGATGGTAAACTGAGAAGAGCAAGATAGCTTACCGCAAATAAGTGTGGCACTGGTACGGGGTTGTGCAACTGCCTACATGGGAAGGACGCTGGAAGTAAAAGGTATGAAACTGAGCTCCGAGCTGCATAGGGAACACTCCACGAAATTCACTCATCATCTTTTTCAAAGAAAGGAAATAGGCATATTTTGCAACAGTGATGACAAGTACCGATTATGGGAAAATATGTATGAATAATATTTCATTTTACTCACTTTGTATCTGCAGTCAATATTTTAACAGTGGGCTGTGGTGCCTTCCTCCGTTGCCGCACAATTACTTTGGTAGCGAATGCTGCAATAGTAGCAAGTCGTGGCAGCATTGCAAATGGCGTTGTCCTTTGCACCTGTGCATTGGGCTAATCACGAGGTTGATCTTCGGTGCGGCCCAAACAGAAATTGAATCCATCTGTCATATTGAGGCGCGCGTACTACACCACTGCGCCACTAATAAGCCTCTCTAATATCCGTCTTATTTGCCTTAATTGCTTAAGCTGAGAACACAGTGAAGCACACAAATAGCTTCAGTGAAATCCTTCAATAAAACTCATTTTTTCAAATATGAACTTTGCGATCGCCTCAAGTTTCAGGTGCAAATAAAATCGTCGGTGATTATAATTCACTGGATGTTGCCTGTACAGGTATATGGATCTGAATTACCACAATAACTAGCAACCAGTTTTCCCACAATCAAAACAAACAAGCTTTTGTAAAAATCAGAAGCCGCACTTTGACTTAATTGGCGTTTACCATTATGTTCTTTTCGGGAAGAAAATTAACATTTTTTAAAATGCTATTTTACTTTCAACCCTGGAACGCTGACCCTGGGTGGAATCAACCCTGTCACGTGAGGTGACCACGTGGTTCATACGCAACCAAGCGCAGGAGCGCCCTCCACGCATCAACAGCTGCACCTGTTTGTCTGACTTCTTGACTCGTATGCGCAAGCTCGTGCTCGCTGTCTGCACTTTCCCCTACGGAGAAAAGTTTGTGATTTCCGGTGAAAATCACCCGACGTCGCAGTTAGTGTGAGTTTTTTTCCCGTGTGATACAGGGCCGTAATTCTGGCAATGAAGGGCTGTAATTCACGCAGGGCGTGCATCCTTACCAGCATCAAGGGCGTACGCAAGGGGGTTGGGGTTAAACCCTTCCCCTTGAGCTTGATATTTTACAAAAACTTTATTACCTTCGCAAAGGAGATTAATTGTTTTTGCATACTTTTTGCTTGTTAATTTTTCGACTTAATGCAAATACCACGGAATAAATTTGCATGCAAATTTCAAAGAACATTGTAAATGGGCCAAAAAAGTAATAATTAGGTTTTGGTGGGAATCTGGGTTATCGTCTGCGTCCAGAAACCATCTCACCACATTTTGCAGACTTTTCGTCCACCACGCATGTTTAAGATCGTGTTCCGCGACAGTTCACTTTATCCGAAACCATTGTCTTTATATTGTCTGCCAAGGGCGTACGCAAGGGTGGGGTGGGGGTTAACCCCCCACTTTAGTTTGATATGTTACAGAAACTTTATTACCTGCGAAAAGGAGATTAATTGTTTCTGCATACTTTTTACTTGTTAATTTGTCGACTTAATGCAAAAATTGTAGTTGTAAATGCTCTGACATAGTGATGAGTGTGTTTTAGTCCCCTGTTTGAACGCTCAGCCTGATATTTTTGCAGTTATGAACTGCTGTGTCGTTGCGTTGAGTGTATTTTCGTCCGATATCCTAACTTGGAGCGCTGATATTTTAGTTTATATTCAGTGCCAATGGCATACGCAAGGGGGGGAGTTTGCGGTTAAAACCACCCCTTGAGCTTGATATTTTACAAAAACTTTATTACCTGCGCAAAGGAGATTGATTGTTTTCGCTTACTTTTTGCTTGTTAATTTGACGGCTTAATACAAATAACACGGAATGAATTTGCAAACAAATTTCAGGGAATATTGTAAATGGCTCAAGATATAATCATTGGGTTTTGGTGGGAATCTGGGTAATCCATAGGCGTACGACGAGGGGGGTCGGGGAAGGCGGCCGCCCCTCCTGTCTTCAAAAATTTCAGGGCAACTCTGTTTGCAGGGCATGCGCAAGTTGCTAAAAAATCCTGAATGATAAAAAATATATATTCCATATATTGAAAAATTTCAGGGCAACTCTGTTTTCAGGGCAAGCGCAAGTTGCTAAAAATCCTGAATGATAAAAAATATATGTTCAATTCAGCAGGGTTTTTTAAGGCGTTTTATTCGGGTCCCTAAATTATTTGCTAACTACAAGCACCTTGCTTTAAGCAAGACGAGAGAGCATGTCAAAGGGTTGTCGGGTCCTTGCGGCCACTGTACACTTTGTGGTAACTATGGGAAACACAAGAAACCAGTGGTGCCATCTGCCATGTGTTTCACAAATAATGAGCAAAACTTTTGTGTCTCTTCTGCTGAGCGTTGACGTGTTTTAATTTTCGCGGCCAGTGTGTGGGCGTTTTTCGTTCTCGTCAATCACAGGGTTTCTATCTTGCCGGCAGAGACTTACTTAGCGATTAAATGCACGTTGGGTTTGCGCATTTATCGTGATTCATAACGCATGTTGTTTCTAGCCATTTCGGAAGCCTCGCCTTGCGAATAGTTACATTTATCTGAAAGCGACTTTCTCTATGAGTTAATAATCGTTAGCTGGCATTGGGTTTTATTAAGTTCTTGTTATTTTTGCCACAAGTTGAGGCTTCACGGTATGCATGCAGTTGAGCAAGACGTATTTTCTTGTTTTAATTGTCACGGTTGGGGTTGTGCGGTTTTTTCATTGCAGTCTTGAGGTTGTTTACTTTCTCTGACCTTTTTCTAGCCTTTCAACGTTTCACACCTGTTAGCATTGCTCGCAGATGTAAGGACTGATGATGCGTAGTTTTACATACCTTCGATTTCCTATTAAAAATTTGTGATTGATTCCTTGTTTCTTTCACCTGTGGAGTCAAGTTACTTGAACGCCGCTCTTTAGTCAGCGAAAAGTGTTGAGTGAAAACGGACAAGCTTGTGGTGAAATTAAAAAGACATTCATCTTCGTATGAAAAAGATCAAGGCGAGCAGCCTCTAAAAGTTTTTATTGACCGCTGTCACCACAGCAAACCTACCTGGCACCTGCCCGCCAGTAGAAGAGCAGCCGCAGGCGTCTGGCGCAACTGGTAGCGACGATGTATCGGCGAATCCCCTAAGCATGTGTAAGATTAATGACATTGGGAACTTTGTGGGACGTTCTCTGAGTGAACGCGACCGAAAAACTTTATTGTTAAATAGCTGGACTCCTTCATTTTCATTCGATTTTCCTGTGGTACACACAGGCTTATAGAACAGGGCCGTCGCCAACGGGGGGCAGTGGTGCCCGGCCCCACATTTGAAATCGGTGCCCCCCATTTCACATTTGGCCCACCGGTTGCTGCATACATCCAATATTGCATTTTTAAAATGTGGCCCCCCTTCTGGTTTTTGGCCCCTCCTTCTGGTTTTTGGCCCCCCCTGCTGCTAAATCCTGGCGACGGGCCTGTTCCAGAAGGGACGTTTCCAAATGCAATGGTTGGAGGACTGGAGGTGTTTAAGTGGTTAGGCTGCTGTGAAATCCATGAAGGGGCATTTTGCAAATGGTGTGTTGCATTTGCACCTGATGCTGTCACTTGCAGCGCTAAGGCCCTTGATTTGTTGGCAAAATCAGCTCACAAAAATTGGAAAAAAGCGAAAGATTATAAGTCTCATCAAACACGTCAATGCCACCAGTTTTGCGCAGAGAAGTTTGGCGCGTTTCTTGAACTTTGCAAAAATGAAGGAAACGTGGACGTGAGGAATATGCTTCAATTTTTTATCCACAGTTACGTGCTTTCCTTGGCTATTCTAATCACAAGCAATTTTTCCTTTAAGGCTTTTGCTTCCATAATTTCAGCCCCCCCCCTTAGAAAAATCCTGGCTGCGCCCTTGCTAACGCCGAGTGATTTCCACCGGGCCAAGTGTGCTGGTTTTCCTTTTCATCAATAACAGCATCAAATTCAAGTACAAAGTAACTTCATTAGTGCACAAACCACGGAATTAAAGCTACATTTCCAGTGTAGTTTTGATAATCAACCTTAATTGAAAGAAAATTTTGTTATTGTATTTTTCAAAAACGGGTGAAAGTCACCCTGGATTTCAGTTCGTGCGACAAAAACTCAGGGTTAGTGTTCTAGGGTTGTTTTATCAAGCGATCATACTTCAAGAAATAAAAAAGTTGTTTGTGTGAGAAGGCTCGTTTGTTTATGTCCATGGCGTCATGTCACAAGTGTTTGTATTTTTATCTCGAAACGGTATGTGATACGTTTTTTTGGCAAAACACATGAATTGCATTTGTGTTAAACAAGCCCGTAACCAGGGGGGACGCAGGGGAGAGAAGCCTCCCTACAAAATTTTTCGCCCCCTGGAAAAATGTGTTGGACATGGCGTAAAACTATTAGACGTAGTTTAAAACTATTGGACATAGTTAAAAAAGTTTGGCCCCTCTCAGAAAACTCTTCGCCCCTTTTGGTGTCCCAAGCTGGTTACGGGCCTGGTGTTAAACCTTACGTATAATAGGTAAACCAGGAATGAATCAACGCAGAAAGATCTTTGAAGGTGATTGCAAATGATAAGTTTAAATTTTTAATCCGGGGTATAAAGAAGTTGCAACGCGTCTTGTATTTACGTGAAATTAGTATAACAACGACAGCCAACCATGTGATATTTTATATAAAATGTTGTTTTTTTTAAAGCCATTCGAATTCTCGCAGGTGATTTTGCCAACATTTTTTGGGAAAAAAACTTCCATATAATCTGATGATGATATTGAACAAGCAGTTCGAAATAAAATTAGACTATCCACAATTTTGTTGACAAAGTATTTTACATTCATGACGCTATGTCTGGTGACATTTATTTTAATATTTTTAGGTTTAACGAGGAGTTGTCCAACTTTCTACCACCTCGCAACAACATTTTGCGGAAAATAGTGTATTGGTATTGGTGGGCAACCGTGCCTATCATAAGCCCGTTGCTGCTTTTGGCTGTTTTTATTTACTATCTTTACGACGCTGTTTCTTCTCCAAACCAGTACTCAGCTTGGCAACCGGATCTGGTAAGTCAGTTTGTTGCTCAAAAGCTTAGTTGAGAGTTCTGAATAAAGTTCGATCACATTTTTTCTGCCGAAGTTGCAGTTGTTAGCAAAAATGAAAATAGAACAGGAAATGGCAACAGCAAATATTTGTTTTCAAAAACATTGATCAGACAATAATTACCTTGAAATAACTGTTGAAGACTGGTTAAGCGCAACTGCGGCACAGCATCATAATACATAATAAAAAAAGCACAATCTTAAAATTTGAGAATAATTATCGGAAAATCAGCCTGCAATTCAAAGCACGACATATGTCTGTCAAAAACAATTTTATAGACTTGCAAAGTTTCTTTCCAGAAAACTGTTTACTTCCAATTAATTAAGCTCCTTTGCGAAATGTTGCTTGTATCTTGCTTTCCCAACCTTCTTTAGTCGTTAAAAGAAAATTTTAGATTGCAATTGTCTGCTTCATTACCAAAGATCGATGTTGCTTGGCATAATGCATTCAAGTAAAATTACTTACATTTTTTCCATTGCAATCGGTCTAGGCTGCCTGTCATTCCATGCCGTTGCGGTGCATTTTGTCGCAAAAAATATCTCATAACTTACTGTAGTTCACAGACGGTTTAAATAATTTTATCTAAATTCTACCCGCTCGTAAATTAGACACACTACCCAAAATTAAACTGACTAGGTTAGGAAAACTTTATCACAGCCCTAAATACTAAATAATCTTGAAACTTAATTAATTTCGACAAGAAGCACATATTTAGTGGGTAAACAAATAAATTTGGGACATCATTTTTTATTAGAAGTACTGATAGCAGACAAATTGCATGTGACGAAGATCAAGCAAGCACAAACACCAAATGACAGCCCCGAAAAGAGACTAAGGTTGGACATTGTCGAGTGTCTGGCTAGAAATGCATGTCTTGCAACTACTCCTGAAGTTCGAGCTATCTCTGACTTACAAAGCACTAGCTGCCGTGCTTATTTTGCTGTGCTTATTGCAGGGATTGAACGTCGACTTGCTATATCCAGGGTTTGTTGTTGCTGTGAGTGTGATCATAACACTTCTTTGTACAATATGGCTTCCAATTGGTGCTGCAGTGGAATTCGTACAGAGTTTACTGTTGTCAAAGCGGAATCCCAAAGTTGGCGCAGATCATTTAGAAAACGGAAATCACACCGAGAAAAATGGCAAAATTAACGGAGCTTTTGAGGAAGAGCGATCAGAGTCTAATCAAGGAGAGAACGTTTCTAGCAAAGAAGAAAATGCCGCGCCATCAACCTCTTCAAGACTGTGATTCTTGCGGGAAAAACGCAACTAAGGACCTTTTTGTAATATGTGGATGACATCTTTGGTATAGCCTGAGGTCATTAAAGTCCCATCGACTTGCAAAAATTGTTTTCTTTCAACAACGCTAACGGCACCAGAGAAAGGGCTTGAAAACTTTTTTCCACCGTTTTGAAAATCGAAAAAAATTAACAAAAAGCAACCCATAGCAAACATTTAGAAATCGGCTCTTTCAAAAAGTAGCAGACTCCTTTGCAGAAACAATTAGGGCAAAATTTTAAAACTGAGCCACAGTTTTCAAACAATTAGAAATATGCATGATGCTTACTAGAAAACACGCTACTAGAAATAACTAAAACAGCTTTTTTTAGAAGTTTTTGTTGTCAAGTATTTTTAAATGTTGCTGTTTAGGAATAGTGTCAGCTTTCAAAATATGAAGAAGGTGCAGTTATGTCATATTCAAGTAACTTCACTCCACAGGTGAAATAAGCAAGGAGTCAATCACAAAGTTTAATAGGAGATCGATTTCACGTAAAACTAACGTAAACTCGATTTTATGTCAGATTGTTAGAAAATTATTGAGTGCATTATTGTTTTGTAGAAAACGTTGCTCAATTCTTCGCAAACGTTGCTCACGTTCTTATCCAAGCTGAAAGATATTGACTGAGTGATATGCAATGCGGTTGAGACACAGTAATTCGTTTGCTAGAAAAGCAAAATTTCAAAATTGTTGTAATGTACATTGCCTCGATGAAACCAAACATACTTGGAGTGTAGTACAGCGTTTGGTAATGTTTTTCAGTTGATGAAGTTATAAAGTATTTCTACAACTTTTTTACATTTCACAAATGCTTTCTTTGTGCACTTTTCACACATTTCCGCGTTGGGGAGGAATTTTAGGCTAATCTTTCAGAATTACTCAAGCCCCCCTTCAAGAAACTATTCTAATGTGTTCTCTCAGGTAATGTGTGTTTTAGTGGTCACTTCATTGTTGTGTTTGTGATTAAATGTAGTATATCGCTACATGCTTAATTTTTCGTGACCTAGCTCAAGAGCGTAGTGCTTATCTACTCAGTACATGATTATAATTTTTCGTTATCTGTGGCTCATGAGCGTAAGAATGTATTTTTCACGACGATAAACCTGAGCTGCACTTGAAGGAAAGTTGCTGTTGTAGTAAGTTGAGGTATTGTAGAGAAGATTATCGGTGCATGACGGTCGCAAGTTTATTTAGTTTCTACATAAAGCATTAGCTTGGTGAAGGGTTCCTTTCAGGAAGCATGTAAATCATGCAACAAACAACTGGGTATGTTCGTCCAGGCCAGTAGCCAGGTTTTAACGTTTGGGAGTCAAAATGAAATTTTGGGTGAGCAAGATTTTTGTTTTTATGATATATGTTTAAAACATTGTCTCGCGTTGAACAGAGATGTGCCGATATATCACTATCAAAATCTGCGGCAGACGGCATCGGTGCTGTCACTAATATCGCATTCTATCTGCTAAAAAAACGACCTATGACTAGGCATACCATATTTTCGTGATTGAAAACCGGGACGCTTCAGAACAACGGCCCTTATCAGACAAATGTGGTTCATATCTTACTTTGAGTATGTAGCTATTTTCGCTAAGTGTTGCAGCAGTTTCACCTGGAGCGATTTAAATTCTAAAAGCTTCACTTTCACACCGACATCAGGTACAAGTATCGAATTAGTGACGAACAATTTTACCCTTTATTCCAGGGACGCCGGAACAGCGGTGGGTCATGGGGGACAGTAAAAGATTTGAAGGCAATTAAAACTTCAAAAAAACAAAAAAATCGTTACCACTAATGCTTGTTTCTGTTCAGCAATATTGTTGACCTCAAAAATAATAACAGATAAATTATAGAAAACTACTCTGAAGTTTCTGGGTATGCGAATAGCTGCAATAAACATGTTTCAAGTCGATCTTGACAAACCATGAAATTACCTGTATGATACTTCTATAAAAAGACACTTCCGTCCCGGTCGCACCCGTTATGAAAGGTCAGGTGGGTAATTTCCACGCTCTCCGGCGTCCCTGCTCTTTTCTGTTCGAAGCATCAATACTATAGTATGGGAAACAAAATTCACTATCTAATTCTTGGCGTAGTTCAGCAGCAATCATCTGGCAATGCAATTAACAATTACTGATTCACATTTTGTTCTTACAATGGCAAACTTAGGCTCAAAATTTTTGAAACTAGCTTAGGTTGCAATCAGAACTTTTCAAAGACTGTCCTTAATTAGCAGCGTGATACACAAGAGTAGCTACTTCCGCTGCTAAGAGTAGAGAGTCATCAGAATGAGCAGATTTGAAGAAGTATTTCACACGAGATGGCGGCATTGCTGCCTCAACAGAATATTTGTGTTTTTTGTTTCCAAGTAGTTGTCAATATCTGAGCGTCCGCCAGGGCTAATTGAAAAAACAGATATTTTTAATTCAGCACAGTAATTTTTAGACAAGGTCCAAATCGAAGCCTAAAGAACAAACTGTTAGATAATGAAAAATTACATAGGTCTACCAGTATATTCAGAGTGATTCAATCAAATGAGAAAATGATAAATGTTTTTTGCAGAAGGAAATGAGTTATAGGCAAATCATTTCTAGCTGTTTGTACGTTCGTTAAGAACTTGTTCACTCTCCAGCCGAACACTTTCCAACACAGGTGAATAAACTATGACATAAATAACGTAAATGTTAATTATTTCAAAATTCCCAAAAAACATCGCGGGCCTGTTGAGTAGCAATAGAGATCACGCGCCGCGATCACTCTACTGCTATTAGGGTGCGTTGTCCTTATATACTTTCCAGAGATCCTTATCTCTCATTTGTG
>JGI24158J21664_10013348_pt1 | contig 10844 bp, 9 predicted proteins | sample Ectturendosymbi3_FD_21664 | JGI IMG/M metagenome (IMG submission 21664)
CAACGCAACAGCCGCGGAGCGAACACAGGGGCACAATTAAGGATTGCAAGATTGCAGGCGCCACTACGTGGCAACGACAAAGTAATCATACATTCACCACAGAGATATTCGCCTCATGTTTGCCTCACTACCTCCCCCAAGAGGTTGTTTTACTGTTTTCAACAAACAGGGTTTCACAAGCGTTTTTTCCAACAGTGTGAGTTGTTTTGCTTGGCAATGTCAAGTGCAACTTCGTATGATGCTTGTCTTATTGGGGGAAACTTCCAGCAAGATAGTGTGACGTTTCAAACTCGCTTCATAGCGTCGGAGGAATTCTATAACATTTTGTGGCGTGGTTGGGATGCTTTGTCTCTAAATATCGTATCAATTTCGAAGGTTTCACATACTTTTTAACACTGAGAGCCTTTTCATCACTGCAATACGCTTCTTCCGAAATGTTGACTGCAACTTCACAACATTAAACAGTTGGTAGGCTATCTTCAGTGCCGTATCAGCCCAACTCTGGGCCCCCCCAAAATGCTTACAGGGGCCCCCTAATGGTGATATATAAAAAAATTTTCCACGTTATGCTACATCTCGAGGCCGAATGGACTTCAAAACAAAATATTCCTATTGCAGACACAATTTTGGTAGAACCAGACCCGTAGCCAGGTTTTAAGGTTTGAGGGGGAAAAATACGCTTTTATGGGGAAATATTTTAATTTTTATCATATGTTTGAAACAAATTTTTCTGAGCACAACAAAATTTGGGAGGCACAAAAAAGATTTGGGAATAACTGCCTCCGAATGCCCCACTATGTCTGCAAGCCTGGGCACAAGCGTCGCCAGAAAGTCTTCCATTGGGGGCCTCATGTTTGTGCAGGAGGCTAGACATTTTGAAAATGCATTTCTAATTCACAACATGAACAGAATTTGCAGAATTTGCAGAATTTGCAGAATTATACATATTTTTCCCGCAAATACGCATAATAAGCTCGTAGTTTTCAACTAAAAATTTTTGAACGAGCTTAATAAAAGGAATCGGGTGGTAAATCATTGTCATTTAATTGACTGCGATTATTTAGAGATGTCGTAATGAAATGCCAACGTAAAAAAGTTTGCAGGAAAGCAGAATCAATCCTATCGTTCAGTTATCAAAACATTATTACCGAAGAAGCAAATATCAGGCCGGTCAAAGCATGTGCGCAGCGATGAATGTTTTCTTTCATTAGCGCGAATTGATAAACTTTACCATGAGCTTAAGTGAAATATGTCTATGGAAAGAAATCTTTTCTCAGCACAGAATCAGACACTAAGATCTTACAGAGTATATATTTCGCCTACAAAGTAGGCATCATCAGCTCTTATTCAAATAGAATCTGAACGATCTACGTGAAATATAAAGAGTGCGCATTGGGCTTTTAACTGGTCGAAACACGCATGCATAAACCTTGCTAATGTCTGGACTGTTAATCTCCTGGTGCATGGCACATGTTTAGATTAATAACATTTTGTATCTCAAACCGCCTATAAATGTTAACAAATATAGACTGAGGCCTACGTGGAGGCAGGGTCGGATTAAACCATTGGGCAAACCGGGCAAATGCCCGGGGCCTCGCGCTTGGATATCAAAACGCTCCTTTATTGGTTTTTCATATTTTAGACTGTTCACCACGCGTCAAAATTGTAGATCTTTTTGATTACTGCGTTTGGTATATAGGTCCGGAAAACTGGTAACTTCAGCATTTAATATTTTTGAGTGACTTAAAAGAATTGAACTAAACACCACCACGCTTTATGGCCCAAGAATTAGATCGAAATCAGTGCATTCCATGGACGTCCGCAGAAAATTTTCCAGGGTGGGGCGACGTCCAAATTTTGCTGATCCTTTACAGGTTCCTGACGAAGCAATGCAAATGGACGATCACAAAATGCGTTACCCTTTCCACCCCATTAGTCTGTGCTGATTGAACGTCAATTCTCAATCCTTTGTCTGAAACATTTTCTACACTTCGGCTAGCAGAAATGCTTTTCTTCTCATAAACTACCTTATATCCATTTTTCGGACACTTTCTACAAATAAGTCATAATTTAAAGAATAATTTTTTCCACCCAGATCTGTTTTTTTAGTCGACCTGTGTGTCTAGGTTATTATAAAAAATCACGTGATATCTGAGTTTTTTGAAGTGATAAACTCATCAGTAACTTCAATGTGTTCAATAATGTAAAGATAACTTTACATTACAGTGTTTGCATGCGCGCATCAGGTGAGAAAGTACGCGTATCGGATGAAGCAGAACGTGTTCAATCGGTTTCATATTCTCATATAAGATCATTGTCAGGGCCATATGCAGTGATGTGTTTAAGGGAAGGCAAGCGAGGCACTTGCCTCCGGCCGTCCTTTTCAACTGTAATGTGTAAAGTACCTTGCTCTCAAAGGGGCCCAACAGCAACTGTATTGTATAAGTGGTCTACTTTGCTTTCAAAGGATTCCCCAACAGCAGTTGTAATGTGTAAATACCTGACTTCAAAGGGACCCAAAGTAACAGTAATGCATAAGCGCTTTTCTTTCAAAGGGTCCCCTAACTTCACTGATTTGTAGTGCTTCATATTTCAATTTGGATGATTGAAGCTTTCTCCGGGGGGCTAAGTGGTGACGGGACTGAATTTTGGGCTCGCTGTGACAGTGTGGCCCCCCCCAATTGGAGGTATGGAGTGCGGTTGATACGGCTCTGGCTATCTTAGTCAACAACTGGTTTAAAACTAGAGTAAATTCTTTGTTACATGTTGGAAGGCTTTGGCTCTAAATGCTGTAAGAACTTCGAATGTTTCACAAACCCAGCATCAGCACCGAGAACAACGTTGCACAAAACGCACTATGGCTTCACTGCGTTTTTCCAACTGTGGAGGTAAAACCAAATTTCAAATACTCTTCAAAATACTTGCGTTTCTTGTCCATGGCAACAATAGAAATGGAAGTATCATGATACTTTGAAGGCATAATATGTTTCTACCTGACTGCTGGCTGCAATTTCACAATAATAATAATTTGCTGGTATCAAAGACCACAACTGTTTTAAAACAAGATCGACGAAGTGCGTTAATTGACACAAGCGATATAGCGCTTGTGGTTTACTTCACCTCGGAATTCGACAACAGACGTGCAAGATTGTGGATGATACAGATTGGACTCTACAACGGTGGTCTGACGATGGAAAGACGTATCTGCTCTTCAGGTTGCTACTTTGGATGCATACATTGCCAATCATATTTTGCAACATATTGCGATATTTGAATTGGTAACTCCAATGCTATAATTTGCACTAGTAAATTACGGTATGCGCAACAAACAAGCTTCTCCGAGAAGCAAGCGCAATGCGATAACCAGATTTTGCGATTTTGAACTTACTGTAAGTGTTAACACAAACACGACAATTTAAAACATATCGTTACATTGAAATCTTTGCGCGCCCTTAAAAAACATCGCGACCTTGGGTTGAGAAATGCTGCTCTAGTAGAAATAGAAGCAAGTCTCGGTTCAAGTTAGTCTGAACACTAACATTTACTGTGAAAGTTCGAGGAAATTTCAGACTTGATGATTTTTCCTGAATGCTTCCGCGGGCCACTGAAAACGCTGTGGCGGGCCACATGTGGCCCGCAGGCCGCTAATTGCCCACCCCTGAGCTAATTGGATAATTAAAGATTTTGCTTATTTTAGATCATAACTTTTGAACCAGAAACGCTAAAATGTCGATCAAAGGCTCAAAAGACTCGGACTCGAGTCTAGTTTCCAATGAAAACTTCAGCGAAATACTTTATCCTAGCGGTAGTGCCCTAGGCCAGGCAACATGAAACAAAATGGCCCAAAAACTACTTCACTTATGACGTCACTCACAAAAAAACAGCACACCCCAACCACAAAAATTTTATTATTTTATTTTATTTTTTTTTACATTAAAATCATTTTTTTAAAATTAAATATATTTGGTTTGAAATTAAATACATCGTTTTGGTTTCATGATCTAAAGTAATAAAAATATTTTTTCAATTAGCTAATTAGATAATTAATTAATTTGTTTATTTTAGATCATAACTTGTGAACCAGAAACGCTAAAAAGTCGATCAAAGGATCAAAATACTCGGACTCGAGCCTAGTTTCCAATGAAAACTTCAGCGAAATACTTTGGACTAGCGTTTGGGCCCTAGGCCAGGCAACATATGCCAAATGGCCCAAAAACTACTTCACTTATATGACGTCACTCACAAAACATCCGCAACACCCAACCAAAAATTTTTTTTCGAGTGCAGACCAGAGAAGACTGCCGATCCGTTTGAGCTCTTGAACAGCTCTCTAGCGCAATCGGCGGAGGAGCTATAGCGTTGGTAAGGCAACCGCAAACTGCTGGTTTTAGGTCGAAATCCAGGTACGATATATCCGTAGAACGGCCGTAAAAGTGTTGAGTGAAATGAAACAAAATTTTTCAGTTTCATTCCACTTAAACAAGCAATTGACTTTGCACAAGACACAATAGAATTATATAATTTAATAATGAATTTGTGAAGTAACAATTCTAGCTTGAATAACAATGGTATAATGAAAAATAGTGAATATTAAGACCTCTGTATTACACATAATTTGTAGTTTTTGCACAAAATTTGTCAAATTTTTTCTCTATAAAAACATTGAGAACCATTCATGAATTTTGTATGGCAAACGTGCCATATCATGATGAATATTTGGAAATTTTTTCAACGCAAATTTTCACTGCGGTCATGGGTAACCGAGGCGACAAAGGTATCCCATTTTTCTAGTTTTTCCATTTCGTGCCAAGTTTGGCCCAAGATATCTCACAAACCTTTTGATATTTTGCAATGAATTTTCTAAGGTCAAAGATAATTTTAGCAGCAACAATTCTTCCAAATATAAGCGAAAAATATCAAGAAATAAAACCATGGCAAGGTTTGAAAATTTTCGAAAATTTGTAGCGAGAGCTAGAAACAGTCAACTTTGGGTGTCCGTGACCTTTGACCTTTGAAAGTCACAATGTAGACAATGTTATTTTTCAATATTTGGCAAAGTTACTAACACCCCTGAAAAATTGGGGTTGTTCACTAATGTAGTTTGGCAGTAATAAGGCCTTGACATAGCCAAATATGAACAATTTGCGCCCTCCCGGCGAAACACCCCCAACCAAAAAGCTTTATAATCATGACATTTCTTGACAGATTTCATTCAAATTTTGCAGATGTTCATCATATGGGGCAATGACAATTTGAGTAAAATTTCAGGAAAATTGGAGAGGGTGACCTGACCACTTCCTGAGAATTGACACGGAATGGCCCTATAATCCATTGCAAGCGAAAAAAGCTGCAGAAGAGTAATAAATAGATCAATCTCCTGTAATCCAGACGTACGCTGCTCGCAACCGCTGGAATGATGTCTCGCGTCCCCAGGGGATGCGAGCACCCCTGATTGGAAACCATTGTTCTGCACCATAAACGATAACATTTTCTGTTCTTATGTATTGCTCTTCTCTATGTAGTTGAAAAACAATTCACTTTTCATCCCCAACATTTGCCTTAGGTCAAAGGTTGCAAATCAGGATTGTTCTAATCGTCTGCCGTAATTTCTTTCCAGTAACGCTCGTTCGCATTTTTCATGAATTTTTGCCAATCGATTTGAAACAATCATTAACAGCAAAACGATTGGTCGCTCTAAAACACTTTTTGTGCTTTGAGCAAACGTTGATCAGCTATCAGCAGGGCCTCTGGGAGAAATTTTACCAGGGGTACGAAGAACGAATCCGGGTCTCCTGGGGTCCTCGTCAAAATTTGTGTAGCTTGTTTGTATAGCAATCAGAATATAGACTAAACAAGTAACATACTACTATTTTGCAATCGATTAATTGTTATTCTGGAAACTGGCGAACAATTGTTATTCTGGAAACTGGCTTTGTACCTGATTACAAAGAAACTTAGCGTGCGTACTTTCATTTTCCCGGGTCCCAGTGACTACCGGGCCCGGATACGATACCTCTTGTACCCCCTTCTTGTAGGCCCTGGCTATCAGTAGGTTTGCTTTTTTCATTTGTGGTTTGTCATTTTCTACCACAGATTCGCAATGGCATGCTTGGGAGAGCTCGAAAGCAAAAAAAGAACAAACAAAATGATTCTTCGCACATTTTCTGCCAATAACCGACCTGCACCTGCGACCGAATGCTTTCGACGAAGACGTTTGCTCAATCCTTTGATGTTTCTTCAATTTCGTTTGTTTTATGATGACCACCAGCAAATATTCGAAGCGTTGCGAACCTGCTTGATGCGACCGAATGCTTCTTTTCAATAAGTGACGAAGAACGTTATATTGCTGCAATATGTGCTTTACAAATTTTTTTCAGCTATATTTGGAATACTTGCAATTTTCCAAGCCAGAAAACGGTTTGAAAATTTATGCAAGTAAGCGTGCTACCAAATGTTGAAAAACTACCAGAAACTGGCTAAAACAAGAAAATAAAAAAGGCATGCTTTTGATTTTAAATGCTAAAATAAAATTATTTTTGATTGATGTACATCAAACTGCCCGTTCAAAAATTTTTTGGTTGTCTGTTTACAGCAAACGGTTCGTGGGTTATGATGAAAAGCATGTTTTTAGCCACTATGATGGCTTTCTCACCCGAAGGGCGATCACATCTGTTTGGAAACTCTGAAGGTGGCAAAAATCAGCAAAACGTATAAAACCTCTGACTTGAGTTATGTTTTCAATAGAGATTACTCACATTATTGTCAAAGCATCATTTGAAATAACAATATTGCAGTTATTGAAAAAAAATCATAAACTATGTGGCCAGATTGTGTCCCTCAAAATCTTCTTTGCGTTTTAGGTAAGCTTAGCTTGATTGATCCCTGCATATGTCAGTAACTCAAACTGCGTATACATTTTAGTGTCATTCGAAAAGCAACAAGTGTTGAGACAGTTTCGATCCTAACGCTGACCAACATGTTCAATTCAAAACCAGATAATCATAAACGGGATGAAACGAGTTCAAACCAGTATGATGTATTGCCTGACATTGAAAAAGTTAACTGAGTAAAACTTTGTGAAGATATACGGCAGCAAAAAGCAATGCAATGATGTATTGTAACTATATTGCTAATCGTTGTTGTTTGTGGAGTTGTTGGTTTCATGACGTGATTATGGCTTTCTCTCACAGCTAATATTAAATAATCAAACGGTCGCCATGAAATAACACCAGTCATGAACAGGCACAGCTTGCACACGCCCTCACTTGCGCTTTTTTGTGAGGAGCACGTGCTTGCGCTTTGCGCTTTTTGTGAGGAATGCTCACTTGCGCTTTTTGTGAGGAATGCTCGAGCATACGTATGGCCGCTTGTTTACATCTCATGATTCCTTGCGCAATCGCATTCACGTAATGCACAAACAGCTCAGAATCTCTTTCCGCAATCTGATTGTTCCAGAATTTTCTGTGCTTGCATGTATGCCCAATGCAAGGCGGCCATAACCCAGAAAAACGTAACGCGAATTTGGTTCATTTAAAATCTGCGATTTTCGATGGACGCTGGTGGTCACTATCTGAAAAAAGTTTGGGGAATTCGGACATCACTCTGATGCTTGACCTTCATGCGTCTATTAGTTTTCGTATTTCGGCTTTTATACAAATTGATAATTAACACTGTGGTAGAGGTACTTTTCAGGGGGTTAATAAGGAAAAAAGTTTGTTGGCGATTTTCTGGTGGGAAGCACAAGGCTGCTCTGTGTGTGGAGGACATCAGCAAATTAACGCTTATTTGGTATAGAACCTGGGAAATCAACACACACTGGGACGTTAGTCTTCTAAAACGATTTCTTGTTGCAATGTGCTGGTGGGAAACACACGGCCACTTTCAGCATGAAGGAAATCAATGCACTTTGCAACAAGAGATTATGTTAGGCCTGGGAAACCCTGAATAGGAGCATAAAATGCAAAAAAGTGGAATTCTGTCTTTTTTTCTAGAAATACGGACTTTAACATGCGAATTCTCTTCGCGCTTACACGGGCTATGCCGAAATTTTGACGATATCCGACTTCAAAAATTTTCAACTTTTTCAAGACTTCAGAAAAATTTCAGAAAAAAAACGCAAACACGGAACGAAATTCTGCCTGATTATTCCTGGGAATTGAAGGACGTAGTACGATTTTGCCGAGCAGTAGTCACATCTCATATATAATCTTTTGCAAGTGCATATTGCATAAATTATTCATCGTCTGTGTCATATTACTTTCTGGACAACATGATCGCTGGACTTAAAAATGCTTGAAAGAAACCGAAAAATTAGACGATGTTAGAAGACGATCAGCATTAGACAAAAAATAATGGGTGTCTCTGGAAGGTCGTTGATGTGATTTGCTCGAACTCTTGCTAGTTGCGTTAAACTCACTTGAGAAACCTTGTATGTAGTCTTGGCAATAGAAAGCCACAACACAAAGCTTTTTGTCACGACATTATGCTCTCAGTGAACGGTTATATTTTTACTTGTTGAAAAATAATTAATGCTTCTCTTTTAACACTTGAGGTAAAGAAGAATGTCAACATCAAATTTTCAATTTTGTTTCATCCATTTTTTCCCTAGAAAAACTGCGCTTGCACTTACTTTTTTCGCTGATGTTTCTCCGCTGTAGAATGTAACTAAGTAAATAAAACTTCAGCTTGTCATCTGTGTTCAATTTAGATGAAGCATACAGTTTGAACCAGAATCTTCAAAAAAAGGAAATTTGATTTGTTTGACTGCACCCTATATTATGCTTTTATTCATTCCTGTTGCTTCGTAAAACGTAAAAGATCCCTGTGATCAAACTAAAAGCCTAAATCCTGTAAAGACGCCCGAGTTTTTTCAAGGCATTCAGTTGTATGAAGATAGTATTTAACAACAAAAATGGATCATAAAAAATTTGCTAACGTCAACTGCAGTCCTCGCTCTGACAAAAGTCCATCAAGCGAATGCAAAAAAGTGCAAAACCTACTGTAGACCTCAGCGAAAATATGATGACTTGTTCACATCGCGCGGCTTTTGATTCATGCTTCGACCTTGAAGTTCTAATTCTTGTTGTGAATTGGGTTTCAGTCTTCGCCAAGCCCTTCCTTTCTTCTCACTGTATTTTAGACTTTAGGGAGTAACTTTCAACCTCCGTTTCTGCTTTGAAAACGCTAAAAGGAGTGCATATCAACCGAGCGCCATTCAACGAGGTTCCACAGATGTTTGACTGGACCCACACACTGTTTCCGCCACTGTGTGGAAGTTGCTGATTTACGTAAGATGGTGTTGCGAAGATTTGGGTTCATCGCAAATTTATTTCTCATCCATTCTCCATCAAACGTAACTGTGTCCGCTGCTGGTGAGGATCTTTGAAATTATCTTGCATTTACAGCAAATATTCAATATCCTCTGGACACAAATTCAGAGTTTTTCATCAAAGTGGGGACATAAATATTTGGGGTAGAACCAACCTTGGTCGAATGTTCAAACTAACCCTACAAGCAGGATCTCAAGCAACTGTGAGTGGATTTTGTAGAAGTAACATCAAAGTAAGGATGATCAATTTTAGCAATATTTGAAACAACGAACTCCTACGATCACTGATGCTCAGTGATGCTGAACCAAGTGCCCTGAGTTGTACAAAATCTACATCAGAGACACCGACGCATGGTTCAACTTCCAACAGGAGAGATGCCTCAGTATACCATTTAGGTTTTGAAAATGACAGTTGAGGGTTGTAATGCAACCAAGGCTGAAGTGGAACCCTCAATAAATAAATAAGACAAAATTTTTTAAATGTAATTCTGTAACATGTGTATCAATTCTCTATCAATATCTTTCTTCTGTGGATTTGCTCATAAATTTTAAATCGCAGATGTTGTATGATCTCAACTGTTTCTTAATCTGATATGCCATTTCTTCTTTATATGTTTTCCCATCTTTGACAATATGAAATTGTTTCCCGTTTATACCATCAGCTTTCAGCAAAACATAATCACCTTCAGTTACATCTGATAATGCTTGGAACGCGTTCTGACAAACCGGACTTAAAAGTTCCATCACAATGCTAAACAGATGAAATCATTATTCCCTGTTTTTCTCACACAGCAGCAACAAGTTGCTTCCGTGTTAATACACCGAATACCGAGATAATCCATGTTGGTGCAAAGAAACCTCACCTAATGCCTCTCACAAACAGACCATAAAAATTCGGCTTGTTTTCAAACTGCAAAATTTGCTTCCAATTTCCAAAAGCGCAACAAATGTTTGTCTTTAACCTTTCAACGACTGCTGTGGCAAACAAAATTACCATCAAGTTATTTACATCTTGGTAAACAAGAGAGAGAGAGAGAGAGAGAGTTCATTGGCACAAACATTAAACAATTTCATGCAAAAATAAAATTAAGGCGCTGGGACACCGAAAAAAAGCTGCAAAACAGGTTGTCTCGTCGGGCGCCTCTCGAAAGTTTCATAAATTTCTTTCGTGGTTTAAAGTTGATGGCCGAATTAGTGCGAATATAATAAGATTGTAGTTTTGAAGAGGTTGTAGTCTGCTGGATGATCAACACAGTTGCGCGGGAATGCTGGGTCGCAACCGGGATCTATCGTGGTTTGCTCAGTTCCACAAGGAGCTGAGCGTGGCAGAGAAAGTGGAAACCCAGCTAAAATGAAACTCTGCCCGGGTTTCCATAACCCTTTCGCATCCAAGCAGACGACTGTTGCTCTGTAGCAGTTCATATTTTTGTTCCAAGAGGAGGTCAATTCTCCCACTTCTGCAAAAGCCAGCCGCTTGAGGAGCCATGCGCACTGTGGTGTACAAAGCTTCACAAGT
>JGI24158J21664_10013349_pt1 | contig 10843 bp, 6 predicted proteins | sample Ectturendosymbi3_FD_21664 | JGI IMG/M metagenome (IMG submission 21664)
AGCTAGGGCGTTGGTAAGGCAACCGAAAACTGCTGTTTTAGGCTGAAATCAAAGTACGAATATATCGTACCCCGGTTCTCAAAGTGTTAAAAAAAAACTTGCTTTAGTACATATTACTGAACACCAGAACTATACCTTCCTATTTATAATGCAGCTCTTTGTAACACACGTACTTTTAGTTCAGTTTAAGATGCTATAAGAATAAAGGAATCTACATACTTTCAACTAGGCACCATGACCACAAGGCAGAGATCAACCATGTCTAAGATATGTGGTAAGGCATTTAGCAGAACAACGCACTATCTGTAACATTTACATGATGTCAAGCCATCCACCAAGGACTGCCAACATGCCATTAACATAAATTGCCAACATTAAACACCCTCTGACAAAAGTCATGTGACATCTAACTCACAATAATATCAGATGTCCAAAAAATTAGTCCTGTGTCTTTGTTTAGACATAGGTTCATGTTCTTTCCTAGCATGGAAGCTACATATATATAACCCTACACAAGGCCAAAACAGTCAAGCAACACCCTTGTGTTATAAAAGAATTTAAACACAAGCACACAAGGAAGACCTTAACACATTTGATACCAGGTGGTTTTCCCAAAAAAACAGGTTGGTTACTGGGTTGAGAGTTTGCTATGCTTATGTCAGTTTCATAAAACACCTTTCCCTAGTGAAACCGAAACAAGGGCTTACATTAAATCTGCTATTCCTCTTTTCTTTATTGTTATTGTATGTGAATATGTGAAATTTCATGAGAAAAAAGATTACAGCTGATATCAACTGGATTTTAATTCTGTATTGGCATATAATCCAGCATCTGTCCCATATTTATCAAGTACAGAAAGATTGTATGCTGGTAGAAAAAGTGTTAAGAAACTAAAAAGGTTAGCAATATGAAAGGGATAATATCACGCTATAAACAAAAGATGCAGAAGATAAAGAGCATGATATATTAGATTGAGCAATCAGATAAACAATTAAGTTTTGAACAGTTCAATGCAAGACTTTGCTTTTCAAAATTGAGTTTAATGAAGAACGCAGTAGAGCTTTGCTTGATCAATGAGAATGAGCAATGTACTAACACCCTTCTTGCTTTATGTTGGTCATGAGATTGATTTAAATACCAACAACTGCAAGGCGAATTGATAAATGTACATTCACACAACCTGACATAATTTTTTCACGATGTGAAGTAAGCCATCAACCATCAGTGCAACTTAGTGAAACCATACCACACGATAAATTGGATTTTGGATTTCATTTTTGCTAATAGAGCTCTGTTATAAAGCTACTTGAAGTACTTCAGTCTTCTGATTTGCTTTGGTTGGATATATGAATCAACCACAGAATAGACTAGACACAACACAAATCATCCAGTTGCACACAAGCTTAAATGTTGGCTATTTTTCATGCAAGAAGTATTTGTATGGCCAAGGACTTAAAAGTACACAAGTACTTAACAAAAAATTGTTGTGGGCTACTGTAGCTAGTTATCATAGAAGTTTCTTATTGCTTATCCACTGAAAAATAATTGCATTATTCCACGCTATCCCTGCAGTAGAAAAAAATATTAACATTTTGCTCAATAATTAAGCAATAACTTACAACCTAATTTCCTGGAAAGTGGAGAACTTAACATAATAAATGGCCAGCTTTAGAAAAGCTTCTCCTAAAGAACCCATGGTGTTGGTGTAATGATTGCTTATATTTTGGGATGGAATCTGCCACTTTATTTCACTAACATGTCTTACCTAGTAATAGTAGTATACATCAGCATTCTGCCTTGTTACAGCTGATGCTGCTCATATTACAGCAGAAGGTATTTATCGCAGAATGTATGTATCAGCATTCATTCTGCCTTATTACAGCAGAAGCTGCTTATGTTACAGCAGAATATAACAATGTAATATTCCAAACACAGTACAGCATGATTAATTTATTTTAAAGCTTGGACATTTACCGGTCTGAATTGGCAATGAAGTAGCGTCGTAAGTTCATAATTCCAGCTTGGTTAAGTGTCTACTTAATCGAAAAATGTTCTCTGAAGCGAGTAAAAGGCAAAAGCGCCGAACAGAATTTAAAAAAGCACATTGCAAGATGTAGGTAGTTCAGGTCATGTGTGACTGAAGCGCTCTGCGCATTGCAGATGGCGGCGGTCGACAACGTCTCTCCAACATTGTCCTAAGTTTACACTACCGCAACCAGGAACCGCTCTTTAAATAAAGTAACGGTTTCTTGTCGTTAGGCAAGCACAGAAAAAAAATAATCACCGCAGCTCCAGCTACACTGTTCTTCCTATGATTTTTCTTCTTCCTTAGGTCTCTTCACGCGCCGGATTCACGTCAACAGGATCAAACACAAAACGCCCTTTTTCCCAGCTGGTTGTGGAACAGAAAAAATGTCTGCTGGTTCACAATCGCGGCCCGAACGAAAAAGAACGTGACGTCACAGTCAGTTGAAGATGGCAGTGCGAGCGGAAACTTTTGTACAGTTTTCCTTTGAAAAAAATCAGCTTTTCGCAGTGCTGAACCTCTTGCAACAACCCAAAACCATTACAATTTGCAGCTACACTCTAAAGAATTTTCGCAAGAAAAGCGCGTTCAATTTTTCGGCTTCTCTGAACCAGCAACGAAGGAAAACCAGTGATTGGTCAAGATGCATCACGTGCTCAGTGCCTGGATAAGCATTTTCTCTTTTCCGCACCACTAACCACAACGAAACGTCGCCACTGCTAGTCTGTGTGAGATTTAAATGAGTTTTCGTATGAACTCTCAACTTGACCAAACTTTGAATCTTATTTCAATTAAATATGCACTCTTTCAGAAACAACCAAATTATGGAACAGGTTACGAAACCTTTCAAACCAGTATTTTTGAAGGTAGGCGGCATTCAGATGGATCAGAGTGAAATTTGGAAAACATGCAAAATTGCATCGTCACAACTATTAGCACAGAAACCAACGATCACAATGAAGTAGCATTTGACGTTTTAAAGAACAACTGTTTTTATTGTCAGCGAACTTTTCTCCGGTGGAAGGCGTAAGGTAAGATTAAAATTGAAAGGATGAGACTGTCTCGTGTAGCATTAAATTCAAATTGTTCCAAAGGCTCAAATTTGACTTGAAATGTTCAGAGTGTAATTGGAAAGTTATCAGACTGAATTCTAGCGACCAAAACTTAATTCAGGTGCAGACATGAGCTAGTAAATCAGTCCCACAAGAGTGCTACAATTTTTCTGGCTAAACCTACAGCAAGTTTAGTTAAAATCTACATTGGACAATAAAGATGAGAGCCAAAACCGGTCGTCAAAGCCGTAGGGGAACAAAAATGTTAGCTGGTGATAAACATTTTTGCGCGATTTTTTGGATTTTTTCACAAAACAAGCAAATTTCACCCAGTCGTGTCGTGGATTGCAAGTACGAACATGCTGTTTGAAGAGACTGTTTGGGGACAGCAGAAATAGGTCTAGCAGCAGCTGTTGAAGAGTTCTCAAAACTTTACCTTACCTGGTCGTGAAAAAATTAATCAAACAGCCCTTGACTTTGTAGCTTCAGGGTTCCCAGTTGCACAGAATTAGTTCCCCAATCAGAACCGTCTCCAGAAAGAGTTCAGTAGGGGAGATTTACATTTGTGCTTGGGGGTATTGAGCATTGCTTGGGGGGCCAACCCCATCAAAGCCCCTCCCCCGTGGCGACGGGAATGGTCCCAATGCACGAGAAGCTCATCACATCACTGTCGGAAGCGCCAGTTTGAACAACTTCAGTTGGACCATTACCGTCCCGAAATGAAAAATCGCTGAATCTATTCATATATTTTTCCCTTTGGGGATGGTTACGGGGCAGCAGCCTTAGGGGAAATCGAAATACATAACTATCAACAGCAAGCTCAGGCGGTTCTGTTTTCTCCACATCAAGACGCAGTAGCGTTGCCTGAATGAAGTCGAAAAGGCCATGACCCCTGAAAGAAACTTACTAAGATTTTTCGCTGGTGCTTTATATCAATTTCAAGTCAAATATCCGAAAATACAAGGAAGGAATAGTCGGACTCAAGTAGCGACTAATAAATCTGTCGTGTTCTCTCATTGAACAGCGTTCAATGTGACCTTTTACAATTAGATGCGAAAAACTATTATTTGCAACCCTACAGTCAGAACAGCAACAAATGAACACTCGTTTTCAACGCTTCGACAGCTGGTATAGCCTATCTATTGTGGCGACCAGAAGAAGGCACAACATGTCAATAAATGGTCACCGCTAGATGGTGCCCATAAGTAACAAGTCACTGTGATAGTCACCACAAGCGAATTATCGTAATTCTCTTATCCCTATATAAAGATAGTGCAACCTAGCAGTGGCAGAGTGAAGTCAGTGAGGGAGCTCTATTGCTGCTGGTTGCTTTCCTGTTAGCCGAATTGCCATCTTGTGCTTGCCTCAGCAGTTCAAGGCGATGCAGTCAACTGCAACACTACGCAGCAGTTTGGGAAAGACTGCCACAATGGATTGGCTCATTTGACGATTAATCGTGATGTGACAGTCGATCATGAGATGGTTATCGACGTCGACGAGTTGTCTAAAAAGAAACGCTGATTGAATTTTATCTTGTAATTGTGCTCGCAGGAATTTTGTAAAATGAAAATTTGGATATTGGCATCCTCTGATTTGTTTCAGTGAATCCACTTACGTCTTTTATTGACTGACTTGTTCAATAAGCATAATCAATGACATTCTCAAGCAGGCCAGTAACCAGCTTGGGACACCAGGAGGGCGAAGAGTTTTCTGAGACGGGCCTAAATGTTTTAAACTATGCCCAATAATTTTAAACTATGTCCAAAACATTTTTCCAGGAGGGAGAAAAATTTTGTAGGGGTCTTCTCTCCTGCGCCTGTGCGCCNCCCCCCTGGTTTCGGACCTGTTCTCAAGGACAGCCTTAAATGGCGCTTCGCTTTCCGCTACTGTCAACGTTCACTGAAATTGCTTAGTTAACAACTGCTTGGTAATGATCACTGGTACTGCAAACATTTGCTTGTCAAAATTAATCGATACCGACTGGTAAAAGATATTTGACGTCATGTCCTGTTGTAATCGATTGGAAATTAAGCTGTATGATATTGAAATGATCTTTGTGCAAAATAGCTAAAAACTTAAGTCTGATGATATCAGTGACAGTGACTATAGCCCCTCTCGAACAAAATACTTGGTTGCCCCACTGCAAAACCCGACCAAGCAAGGTCGGAGATGTACGCTAATCACTCCACTTGTTTCTTGAACGACCTCTGGGCCGCATTACGTGGGTATAGCCAGCATGACTTACTTCGCAATCTTTCCCGTGATATTCTGGACACGTGGCCGAATCAACGCAGCTGGCATGGATGTCCGCAGGAGGGCAAAACGGGCATTTACCCTGGGGCGTACCGAGGTTAGACAGTGCCCGGGATAAGAAACAGGTTTGGCGCCCCATGTTCGTACTTAAAGTCTTTTGGCAGTAAATTTACCGTACTGAAGAAAGTACTTGCGACATTGTTGGGACTTTTCGGCGCTCTCAAAAATTCGGCGCCCGGAGCATAGTGCCTTTCCTCGCTACGACTCCGGATTTGCTCCCCTTGGAAATTGGGTCTAAAAACCAAAAATTTCTAGAAATTCGAAAGTCAGCAGTTTAATCCCGATTAATTGTTTTAATTCTTGCAATGACAGTTTATTTATCGGTATGACTCTGCACAAGAGTGAGCTCGTCACTGCATGGCACCAGAACAGTGAGCCTGCATGGCACCAGTAGTTTCTCATATTACAAAAAATATATAATACAAGAAGTTGCAAGGAGGGCAGATTCATGAAATATGATACCACTAGGGGGCCATGCAGTTATATTACAATTTGTAAAGGGGCTACGAGCCGGATGATTTTGCTTGGCGACCCAGATCTGGCCTGCGGGCCGTAGGTTACTGACCTCTGGCATACATCTTTTGACAGGTGATGCAGGGAGACAGTGACTATTGACAGCGGTGAGCCACGTAGTTTTACACTGTGTGAAAAGAAGCATGAATGAAAAAGAACCATTGCTGCGCCAACGAAGTGTGATATTTGTGACTGGTGCCGTAATATGGAGCATTTTCTTTAAGATGTAGAAAGGCCAAAGCGTTTTGTGAGCGTGCATTTGCATTGCATCGTCAGTAACCTGAAAAGGATCAGGAACATGTCGACGTTACCCCCCCCCCTGGAAAAATTTCCTGCGAACGCCCATGTTAGCTGGTATCTCTAGATTCGGAGGAAAAGTGGCTTGACATTCCGACAGCTTTGCTCTGTTTGCAAGCTTTAGGACGACCATTCTTCCTGCATTGTTTTACATGACCATTCCAGCGATCGTGACATCCAGAAAGAGTTTTTCTAAGCTCAAATTAATTAAATCCTATTTGACTTCTTTAAAACCATCAGGAGCGCCCAAATAGTTTGGCATTTTGTCCATTGGATCCAAAATTAACAGAGGCTTAAACATGGGCAAAATGCTGAAAGTCTGCTGATGTTACAGCACGAAAAATAGGTCTCACTTGGCAAAGACAACGTTTTGTAACGCAGGTTACAATAGCCTGAAGTACGCCGATATGGTTCGTGTGTTCTCCCGTTATTGTTTTGTTTGGAGATGACTTGCCTGTTTCATTCGGTATTATCAATATTGTGCAGCATTATAACACAAGGTTGCATAGAGTTTTATGTGGTGTGCTGTTGTCACGCTTTTTCGTTTGCTGCAGTTTTGTAGGTAAGCTGTTATATCTTTGCTGGCTGGTCATACCAAGTTGTGTTGTTAATTCCTTTTCACACATGGCCAATTGGCTGCCGTACCTTGCGAAAGGTACCTGACCAGAGAAGAGGTATTGAATGTAGTTAACTCTTGGATTTATTGGGCGTTACAGAGATGTCCGTTGAAGTCTCCGCTCGAGATATAAAACTGGAGCTATGTCCTCAGATACCACTAGCTTGGTATCGCCCCATCAGGCATCGCTATTTAACATCACCGATTTCTATCATTGCGGCCTTGATGCCCATCTCAAAAGATTTCCGCACACGCCGCAGAGTGGGGTCCCGTAAAAATGCTTCCCGCACGTGCTAAGGCCGGACCTGACCTAACGCCCTTGGACTTCTCGACCTGTTGCAGAATAATGGGGTTCACTTGCAGCGTATACCCTGCCTTGGGTTTCTCGAGTGACATAATACCTCGGTCTTGGTGCTGCTTTTCATTCCCACTTTGGTCGCACGCAGCAGAAACCTAAGGAGTGCACACTCGAGACTTCAAAATTTGTGAATTTTGCCGAATTTTTTAAAATGTCGTCATCACTTCTAAGTTGAATTTTCAAATTTTTGGCATTTTTCCGACCTGTTTTGGTCGTTTCTTACCTGCAAACACAACAAAAAAATCGTTGAATTGTGGAAATTTTGCTAAACCATTACTTAGCAATATTGAACGTCTCGAGACCTGTAGCCTTGGAGACCGAGACTCGCAAAAATGGGTCTCGAGATTCCATCACTGTCTGTATCTTCTGCGAAGAGCGAAACTTGATCAAGGGTGCTTCGGCCAGGGTCGAAGTTCAGCCTGCTCAGCCGTGCGGATATCAGAGTGAATGCGATTGTAGGTCAGTATCTACAGTAGGTTGATGGGACACTTAGAGGCAGAACAGTCGCCAGAAAGTATTGAATAGGGGGGCTTTGCATTTGTGAAGGGGTGCTCGACATTCTGAATGAATTACATGTGTTCACTGGCGTACTAAGGGGTAGGCCACCCCTCAGACCCTAAAAATAAAAAAATGTATAAACAGTATTGTCCAAAATTTGCTTCCAGAACGCACAAAAATGCGTATTTTTAGGTGTAATTTTGCAAATTTTTCCCGGGGCATGCCCCGGACCTCCCTAGAGTGGTCTTGCCTTCGGCACTTCCCTTAAGTTGAATTGTGACATCACATGATTGTGACGTCACACGATTGTGACGAAACTTTCCCCCCTCGGAAATTTTCCGCGTACGCCGCTGCATGTTATATACTGTTTCAATTTAGGGGGTTGGAGCTTCGCTTGGGGGGATAAGCCCACAACCCAGCGTGTCGACGGGACTACCAATTGCCCACATGTTTAGTTGTTAGGCACAAGTTACAGCCGTTTTACCCCCCGAAATTAGTGCAACAACATGCTACAATCATTTTAACCCTCCCGAAACTATAACCTGGTTGCGAACCTGACACCTGACAAATAAACCCAATGCGCTTTGTGCATATACTGCAAAAGATGACGAAAAGTTAGTTTCAGATAAATGCAGGCCCGTAACCAGCATGGGACACCAGGGGGGGGGCGAAAAGTTTGCTGAGAGTGGAACAAATTTTTCCAGGAGGGGACAACATTTTTTAGGGGGGGATTCGCCCCCTCTGGTGACGGGTCTGGATAAATGCTTGAAAGAAAACGAACACGTGTTGTTGACATTGTTGCGATCGGAAAGCCCGAGCAGCAAGTGCGCAAAGCTTCACACTGTGGCAGCAAGCAACAGTAGAGATCATGATCACTCTATTATTGCTTGTTCGCGCCACATATATATGGGTGTTGTTCTTCGCGCACATCCCGTTCGTGGTGAATCGCACATTCAACGTAACGCCAACCGAGAGGTTGCAACAACACTCAGCTTCAAACTGACAGCCATAATAATTTTCATATTCACTATTATTGGGTTCGCGAAGGGCGGTGAAAATACTGAAAAAACTCAATGAAAACGCTTTGTCTCGTATTGCAAAATGTAAACGATGCGCTAAATGCAAAAACGCTAAGATACAAACACGACGCGACATCACATGACGTCAGGCCCGTAGCCACGGAAGGCATTCGGAGGCAGTGCCCTCCAAATTTTTCTTGTGGCCCCCCAATTGTTGTTGCGCCCAGAAGAATTTTTAAGCACATAATAAAAGCAAAAATCTTTCCCCCCTAAAAATGTATTGTGCCCCACCAAATATTGAAACCTGGTTACGGGCCTGCTTGACGTCATAGATTTACTCAGGCGTGTCGACGGCTGGCAAGGCCACGTCATCAGACAAAGGTATGCTCGTCGGCTCGATGCCAAGGGCGTCGGCCGCTTCTTTGACGGACGCTTTCAGTCGATTGCGACAAGCGATCAGATGCCGCCTGAACAAGTCCAGTCTGACACAGAGCTTCGAGCAGCCCGGGCAGAGGTAGGGCTTGATCGCGGGAACCCCGTCGCAGATTACTTCCAGTATGATCTGGTCTTGGCTGTAACCTATTAGGTCGTCCGCCGTGATGTAAATGTTCTGTTGAAGAAGCAAATGGTGGAGATTGTCAGTGTGCGGCAGAAAAAAAGCGAAATAAAAACATTTCGATCGTGACAAATGTTAATAATTTGAAGAATATGCTAACTTTTATTCATCTGCAATCACTGAGCGAGAACTTGCATTTATCGCATGAAACATGAAAAAAAACTAGATCACGCAGAAATAATTCTGAAAAAGATTGCAACAGCCTGGCTACGTTTCCATGAACTTAGCACATTGTAAACGTTTCGTAACAAGACCAAGGCACTGCAGGCGTATTTTTACAAAAGACAAGCAGTTAGAACACTTATCCACTAAAAAGTTCAACTTGTTCAAACTCTGTACCCCGTCGCTATTGTCGGGCCGGGGCTTCTTTCGCGGCCCGGCCCACTTGCGCTTTCTCCGACGACGACGGCGGCGGCGGGGACCTGTCTGGGGTCGATGCCGACTGACGTGCAGGCTGAGCCGGGCCGCGGAGGAGAAGCTTTTATGGCAGTTTGGCCACTCGCACTGAAACCATTCGTCGCCGATGTCGTCATCATCATCCGATCTAACAAGAAAAACTGTCTTAGCATTTTTTTGAAACGAAGCCACTTTGCACTGAATTTTTGTCTAACTATTGGAAACGAACGTCACCTGGAAAATCCGGTTTTGGGAAGTTTTTGTGGCCAATGGGATCTTGCCACGCGCGAATCGCAAACAGACGGAAGGTCACAAGTTGCAAAGGTCGGAAAATTGCAACTAATTAGTTTTAATTACATGCTTCGATCCCTTTTCAGAATCAACACTGTGAGAAAATAACACGGAGACGATGCCGGTAGCTGTGTAGGGCTCTGGTGCGGCTGCCGAACCGAACGTAGGAGGTAGTCGGTCGATTACGATTCCGCAGAGATCCCTAATAGTTGAGGGGTCAACATAGTTGTTGTTGTTGTTGCAGGAGCACAGGCCAGTCTCCCAACTAAGCAACCTAACGTCTTGATGTTGCCAAGTCAATGCAAGGTGAAATAAAGGTTCTCACCACTTTGTCCGTTAATAACAACTTATCGTATGAAGCGTCTACAGGGCTACTTGAAAGTACTTGCATCCACAATCTAGTCGTTGTGGTGTCTTCGGTGGTTGTGAGGAATGTGCTATAGTTTGCGATTCTACAGAGATCCTTGCTAGCTGAGGGGTCAACTTTGTTGTTGCAGGAACACAGGTCAGTCCCCCAACTAAGTGACCTGCCGTTTTGAGGTTGCCAAGGTGAAATTAAGCCTCTCGCCAATTTGTCTGTTATAACTTTCCACTTGAAGTTTGATTGCGTTCTTTGATTATGTTTAGATATACAACAAAATCTCCAATACACTTGAATATGAAGTAAAAACAACGTAACATTAAACGGGTTCGATGTATAATAACGGTGAACAAGAGCGTTCACATGCGCAACAGGAAACAGCGGCCAATTGCCGTGATGTAGGTTTACAGGGTATCGGGTCAACTGTGTGACTGTTCGCAAACAAGTACATTGCATTGAATGACGAGTAGGATATCGCTTGAAACCA
>JGI24158J21664_10013350_pt1 | contig 10843 bp, 7 predicted proteins | sample Ectturendosymbi3_FD_21664 | JGI IMG/M metagenome (IMG submission 21664)
GAAGGACGTCTGGTATAGGTGGATGGATACACAGATAAAACGATAGAGAGAGAGAGAGAGAGAGAGAGAGAGAGAGAGAGAGAGATACAGTAGATAGGCAGATAGATTAAGTTTGCGGTACTGCGTTCATTGCGCCAGGTGTACTCTCCAAGATAGCGAAAATTGTGGCAAGGTAAAAACGCCGAGGTTATTCAGTCAAGTGCCCCATACATTGGTTGGGATTGACCAGAGTTCCACAATGAAAGGTTTTGCCGACAGCAAGATGTGTCGTCCGATGTACAGATTGCAGGATTTGATGGGAAAATCATGAAGAGGTTCTCTTGTCGTGGCACAAATGGCCATAACGTGTAGTGTAACGGTTCGCAAGGTTCCAGGGCAAAAACGAAAAGAAAAACCGGATATAAAGGAATCCTCTTCGGTTTGTCATGACCCTTTCTTGAGCCACACACACCAATTACAGGGATTGTTTAATAGCTCTTGAGTCACTTTGCAGCGAACAGAGGGCCACCGTCGAACGATTCTTGTAAATGACCTGTTGTAATGCAAACATGCAAACGCCCTTTTTGGAGATATTGTATTCGTATGAAGGTTCATCTGTGCTTTTCTCAGGTAATGTTGATATTCCGCAACAAAAACTGGACCACGGCAGCAACGTATTAACGAACCAGTGAACTACATTAAAACAGGCAGAAAGAAGAAAACTACAAACATACACTTACCAGCGCACAGCAGTATTTCCATGCATTGACAATCGCATTATATAACATAACCCAAACTTGGATGCCAACTTTCGCGGTGGTTCTGTGTTTGCGAGGAAGAGGACAATATACGGAGGCATTATGCATGATGATTCTTGTAACTATCAATAATGATTCTGTTATGGATGGTGTTTAGTCTGGGTAGCTTGGTTTTCGTTGCTGATCTTCAAGCGCCAATGGCATACTGTCTGTCAAATAAGAGTATACAAAGCTGAGTGCAATTTTGCTCAAGTAGTTTCGAAATGTATAGAATACAACTGAATAGCAGAAAAGCTTGTTATCAAGCTTTGAAATGTGCATATCACAATTTAGATTATGATCTAAGTGCATTCCAACATATTTTGTTCAGTTAATTCTACTGATTAAAAGGCTACCAATTTCTATTTTGAATGAAGAACTGTGATTTGTCACAGTTCGACGGTTTTACCGTAGTTTAGTCGTAGCTTATCATATCGCATCCAACTGTCTACCTTTGTTAATTTCCTAGTCAACCATCGTCTCCAAAATATCAGTATTGTTGTTTGTCAATATTAGGAACGTGTCATCAGCAAATAATATGGTTGTGAATCTGATGCTTTGGTAAGTCATTAACGTAGAAAGGAAAGAGCAGGAAAGATCAATTGATCCTCGTGGTAAGCTATAATCGACCTGCTAGTTTTGGGATCTGCAACATTTACGTACTAGTGTATATTGTTCTCGTAACATTCAGAACTGTAGCCTGTGTTGTTCTCGTTACATGTTACATTACACATGTAGCACTGAAAAGGTACATGTGTGATAACATTCCGGCAGCTATTCAATGCCAAAAATTTTTAAGCTTTTTTTTTCAAACCTCTTGCAAACTCTGCCTTGTCTTTGTTGCATGCCAATGCACTGTGCATTGTGTGCCTGTCAATTTGAAACAAACACACCCAGCATAGTGTTTGAATGCTTCTGAGTCAACTGCGCAGTAACAGCGCCTGTTTAATTTTGCACTATCGCCTCAGAAACAGTGATCACACAAATCCAGTTGTGAATTTCGTCGGGATATTTGATGCAGTAGCAAATCGTATGTTTGTGTTCAACGATGCGTATCTTCACCGAACATTTTGCACCTCTCTCCGCAGTTGTTCAATACATTTTGCAAATCTCCATTTCTCTTTAGATATGCAAGTACAATAGTTACTGCTGGAACGTTGTCTCAGTGTTTCGTTCTCGTAAGTGGTCTCTGCACCACGTTACCTGTCATGTGCGACGACCCAGCATCTCTGTATGCTTGTGTTCTTCTACAAACACTTATCATATCAATAGCGTGTGTGAGCCGAACACGCCAATGAGTAATGTATTGAAATAAGTAAAATAAAACTGCTCTTAAATCCTTCATGAACATAAATGTGTCGCGGAACGTTTATTTTCGCATGTAACAAGCGGCAAAAACCTGCAGTCATTTCAGAAACAGGTGTGAAACAATCACAATTGATGGAATTGGTTTGATGGCATTACAAACAAGTATCAAATACACACTATGGTTTGCTGCGTGTTTGATTGTATTGTAAAGGCAAGCGTTGCATTCTTCCTTCACTTCAGTAATGTTTCCCACGAATTTCCAGAAGTTTCGGAAAACTATCGTCTAGTGCAATGCACACCAAAAAGTGTTTTCTGTTCAAAGTAGATTGGAATCATCGCAGTCATGAAAGCAGAGCTTAGTCAACTGATTGCTCGAAAAATTGCAGCAAGGCTTGTACTTTTACTTGAAATTCAGTGTGGGGTTCTATATAATGAAGTTCAAAACCTACTGTAAGTAGGTTGACCCCGGGATTTCATAGCTTTCAAAATGTTTACTGTCCAACAGTATAAGTTGCATGGATGTTTTGGTGTTTACAAGCATATTTCCTGGCAAAAAAGGCTAAACATGTCTTAGAGAATTACGCTACGTCGTTCATTTTGCTTGAAGAAAAACACGTGAGGAGGGCGTTACTTATCTGCCGCAGTATTGACATGTTACAATTGTTCGTTGAATTAAACATCAAATTCAGTTGCTTGCAACGCACTGCAACATGCAACTCAATCGTAGGCTACGTGCCTTGCATGGTGTGCCCAGCAAGATTCACCTCTATCACGGATCACATAACGCCCTGGTAAAAGTACCACACGGCTACTCAAACAATCTCTAATATCTGTTTGATTTGCAGATTTCGTTGTTGCTGAGCATTTGTCACGGAACATCATCTACGTGTTTTGAAACAATTCACCCATCAAACAGTTAATCGTACTATCCTTCAGTTAGAAGTTGTCCATAGATCTTCCTTATGCGTATCTCACAGATCTTCAAAACAAATCCAGTACCTATATCACAGTTACTCATCCGTGAAGCAACCTATATTGTTATAAAAGCCTATTGACGCATCAAAAATGTTCTCTGAGCAGTTATTATTCCAACATGTCCATACTCCGTGCTTTACAGTGCAGAAAACAATTGTGAGCTTTATGACGGGGATTTTTCATGTAAGAACTATTAATTCCAAAAGCCACCTTTCAGACCTCGGAAAGCACATCCATATGATTCAGAGCCCTGAGCAGCATGGTAGTTCTACTAAAATCTACACTTCAGCTATCCCACGCAGATGATGCAAGTTTACATTATATACACAGCATAGCTGCTGTAAAGAAAAAAACTCTATGCACAAAATCCTGTTTCAAAAGAACTTCAGTATTGTCAGTAACGTAGTAAAACATCATCAAAATCTCGTGTTAACATTTTATGTGATAATAACATACCAATGATTCTTCTTTGCTAAAGCTTGAAATAATGCATTTTATTAGTGTGTAACCGAGTATCAAAATTCTTATCTGAGACGTAAAAGTATCAAAATAGTTGTCTGATACGTATCGGCTGCCGTCAGTGGCTTATCATTTTCCATTGTTTTCAATTTGTTCGAAGGTTGTAAATTTCACCTTTTTGAATTGGAACTTACCATACGATGAAGACTGCTATCATGTGTTTATCGAAATGGAGGACGGTAACTACACGGTCAGTAAAATCTAATCACTGATCCTTGCATTTATTCTTTTGCAAATATAGTGGAAAATAAAAGACGTTTTCGGGCTAGAAATATAAGAAATAATTTTTTGTAATTGAAAAGAAACTGAAATGTCCCATGGTGCTCAACCAAGACATTGCTGAATTTAAGACAATGAATGCTGCAGGGTTTTTCTTAAGTTTCCTTTCAGGTTTGAGAATTTTATTCAAGAAACGCGTAGTATTTTTCGTTTTCTGTGATAATCCAGCTTTGGTTTTACAAATCTGACAGTTCAGAAATTACCTCATTTCAGGATTTATGTATGGAAAAGTATGGTTGTTCAGTCTTGTCTGAAATACTTCTTAAAATATACCTTCCATTAAGTTTGCACACTCACGTACAGTTTCACGGAAATATTTGGTTTGCTTAATTTTGGAGCTTACTTTAGATATCAAATAACCAGATATTAATTTGGATTTGCATTTGATTTATCTGAAAAATACAAAACAAATGCTTTCAGAAAATGTGCGCGGAGGTTTAAAAACTTTTATTTGCAAACACTGTTACGAGATATTGCGGGTTTCGCGGTAATTCACATCATTTTGTAGTAGTCTAAATACTTTGGAGCAATTGTAATAGGAAAATGTGTTGCGCAATGAAACCTCAAAAATTTTATATCTTTACTATTTTTGTTTCTGCAATGCACATTTGGTTTCCTTATGAATGACAGCCTGTATTGCCAGGTTCCTATGTGAGCAGCTGTGTAGACGATTGCACTTTTCCGGAGGGTTATCTAGTACGTTAACGGATCAGATTGCATCCACATTGATGTGGAAGGGAATGCTGGTGTTTAAAGTTGTGTTTGGCGATGCTTGTTAGTCCACATCTTTTTAAACACGCGAGGAAAACATTGTCTTGCAGAACCTTAAACTGCATTATGGTCTTCTAGCCCTGGATTGAAACGGTTCACAGTGAAACGGTTTTAAATGTTTCATCTCTAGTATCCTGTACACTGCCTATTGAAAGAAATCCTTTCTCAGCACAGAATCAGACACTAAGATCTTACAGAGTATATATTTCGCCTGCAAAGTAGGCATCACCAGCTCTTATTGAAATAGAATCTAGTATTCTGTACTCCGCTTTTGATTGTGGTTCACAGACGTTTGAAGGTAATTCTGTAAAGATTATTTCATTGCAATTACTCAGGACGACCCAACTCAAAGAAATATTTCTGATGCAGCTGGCTAAACTGAAACAATCAACTAATCTTGAAATTATATGCTTTTTCCCTGGTTTGTATTTGAAAAGGAAGGTTGTGTCGAGAATGGTAGTTATACACAATTAATGTGTCACGAAATGTTGTGCTTAGAAGTGAAAAAAATGGATGAAATATCCCAGTCAAACATTATCATTTGATAGTGCTGCTCATCCTATTCTTTGCACTTCCATGTACTTAGAAACACGTAAATAAAAGTCTTTTTGTTACACTTTCAGTATTCTAAACGATTATGTGGATCTATCGTCACTCAAGTATCATCCCTAACGACCACAAGCAAGCTCAAACTGACTTTTGAAAGTGGACCAACATCTTTGAGTTCAGGAAGGGGATTTGTTTTTGCTTGTAATTCGCAAGGTTCGAAAAAATTGTGAATGATAATTATTTTTATTCACAGATTGCTGAAATATAAGGTTGTACATGTCGCAAAACAAAACAACAAATTGTAAAGAAATTTTAAATTTTCGAAACAAGGTTTGTGACAAACTTAAATTAGAATGATAATGTGTGGAATCAAACACGAATTGCAACTTTTTCCTTACGTGGAAGGTTACAGAACCTTGCAATTTTCTCTTCAAGCCACATTGGGCTGCGAAAATGGTTCATTTTCAGTATTCGTATCGTTGCAACTTTTCCAATTAATACAGAAAAAAATCATTGACAGAAGCTACTTCATTGGATGATATCTTCCCATAGGTACAAGTTTCAACCTGAACCATCTTTAAATATTATGTTGATTTTTTGCTGAAATATTGAATTATTTTTCAGATCGAGCAAACGACGCGGGTGAGCGATTGTGAAATATATAGAATTTGTCATTTCGTTATATACACGTTTCACTACCAAAAAAAACATCTACAACTCTTTTCACTTAACACCAATCCTTCGAAATGCCCAGCAATTCAGCGGACATGCATTGTTTCAGTTACATTTTAAATAAACATATAAATTGAGACAAAATTTCTGGGACTAACTCAGACAACAGATGTTATTGTAGGAAGCTATAAACTTGTTTTAATGTGGTGAATCGACAGAAACATAAAACCAAGCTCATGTCTTCAAGAATATTCTTATGCGATGAACAACAGTTAAGTGTTTGTTTTGCACAATGACAATGTCGGCAATAGTATAAATGTCAACATCTCCGTTTTTATGTCTATACGCGTTCATCCTGTAAACACAGTTGACCGCATCGCTATCATCACGTTTGCAATGATTTCATCATGTCATCATCAAAGCTTTATATCAGTTGCAACAAGTACAATTTTCAAACAATATGAATTTATTTTTTTATACATTTTGCGCAATCTCCTAACATACATAATATCATAGTTTCGTAGATGTTTCGAATTAACTCTTTAGGCTGTTTTTCAGAAAACTTGCAATGCGGGCAATCCATTACCTTTCACGATTATAAAATAAGTAGTCCTGNATTTCCTTCCTATTATCCACCAAACTCGGACTGCTATNGGACATCAACAGCATATGCAAACAAGGTATTGTTAAAGCCAGGATAATTCTAAGAAAAACTGCAGTAAAACGTAGAAAGAGAAGGGATAATTTTCGTCGTGAGTGTGGTAGTTCATAGTGCTCATACCATCGAATGTTATCTGTACGTTTTGGTGTTGGAAACGAGATTTCAATGCAGATTCTACTGGTTTGTAAATGTTTTTTCTACTATGAAATGCGATCCTTTACCAACGTGATTTCTATATTTTATTAGATTATTTTTCGAAAAAATACAGATGAAAACGAAATATCTTGTCGTCGTTCACAATATTTCAAGAAGATTCACTATTAAAAATAAAAACATTATTTAGTTGTTGATATAAGTCGGCTTCAATGTCTTGTACTACGTTCTGTATTGTCTTTTTTATCAACCTGCGTTCTGCAGAGTGTGTGTGTTCATACTATGGACTTCGTGTCTGCTATAAACAAATAATTTAAACTAAATTAAAAATTAAATAACACAGGTAGTGCAAACCGATAGTCTCTTTATGAAAGATGAAAACATTTATGGTTGTTAATATAACACTGTTAATGCAAAAAAGCCTCTTTACTTTGACATTTGTTCACTTTATTTTGAATTTGTAACCCTGCTCAGGAATCCAGGGTAATCCAACACCCTGGGGCTTCTTCCTTGTTGATTTCATATACTTAGAAAAATGTTAGAAAACTATGTTTTCATGACTTTTCTGATTTTCAGAGACAAGTGAAATGGTGCTGGAGGTATCATACAAAAATATCTCTGAAAGCCTATCTGCAGAAAATATGGGTACTATACCACCTAGGTTACCTTATGTGTAGCAAATTTTGAGCTCCTTATTACCTTAACATTTCCATGTGATTTGAAGTGCAAAACGTGTTTGGCCAAATATGACCATCGATATCTTGTATGTGAAGAGTCTTCCTACACTATGACTTGATACGAAGGTCTAAAACACGCATGACGTTCTCTACGCACAAACAAAAATTCCCGTGCATACAATTTGTGTGCTATGTATTTTTCGCTACGCATATACACTTTTGTTACGAAAATGATTACAAATGGACGTCGGGAAGTGAAAAATTTTTTGGTCCAGAAATAACGGATGCTTCATGTCCCAGAAGGCGTAATCAAATTTCGGGTTGCAATAAACTCTTCATTTCCAGACTTATATGGCGTTTTAAGGATTCCTGAGCAGAACAATTTAGATGTGTTTTTCATCAAAAATTGTGGTTTCACGTGTTTATCTTATCTCACGGCTCGTTTCGCAGAAAAAACTACAGTATAATTTATTGCAAGATTGAGTTTTAGATGACAAAAACCTGTTTGATTTTGTTCTGGTTGTCATTATGTATAAAATTTTATTCAATATCCGATATTAGACCTACCTACAGTAAAATTTTGCTAAATGCCTGTGAAGAAGCATATATGGTTGTTTTTTGAGGGATGTTCCCCATAATGTAGTAAACGTTTGTTTTATTTTCAGACAACCGCTTTAATCATTACGATGTTTTTGGAGAATAGTCCAAACTGCACTGCTGACTTTGTCGAGATTTATGAAATGAATGATTATGTAAGTTTCTGTTAATATAGCGTTCAAAATTACTTACCTTTAAATGCTGTGATGTCCAAGAATTGAGCCTTGAATTTACTGACCTAGTGGATATAAAAACAAATTATCTGTAAATCACTTGCTACGTAGAAATCTAACTTCATGTATACAGTAACTATGCACAAGCATATAACATAAGATTTCCTAAGAAGTTTACCAAAGAGTACATGAATGACATATAGATTTAGGGAATTTATTCATATCTAGTGTGTTAAATGTGCAAAACCAACTATGGTGAACATTTTTTTCCCAAAAACATTTCTAAAAGTGCCCTGTTGATAATAAAAAATACTTAGCACTAGCAAACATTATTCGTCAGTCATACAGGGGCCAGGCTCGTTTATGTTTTTCCCCACTTTCACTGTGTCCAATGACTGAATGTACCGACATGTTTAGATATGTGATTCAATCATGTTGTCCTCTTACTGAACTTTCCGCTTGATTTCTGCCCTTTCTTGTGTGTTCCACGTGCTTTGCCAATCTAATAATAGCACCGCAGTTATTGCGGACGTGTTGTCCAGGCAGGTGCAGTTACAAAATGGTTTTGAAAAAGCAATGCATCGTGTAAATGTTTGATTTTTTATTTTTTTATATAGCCTATTACTAAACTTTTAGGATTACCGAAGAAGCAAATTCCCATTCCTGTGCTGATAATATTACAGTGCTTTGCTTATAGTATTCCTTCGATTGATAGCCGTCTTTGATTGTGAGCTGCCCTTGATTGTAAGCCGCATTTGAACATAGGTTCCCTAATGCACTGAGATGCGTACACTCACAAGCAGGTTTTACATTTGGAACCTTGGCAATGATGCTTGCACCACTACAGCTGCCTTCTGATCATCGTAATCCCTCCTGTGACGGTGCGTGCACGTGATGCTGATTAATAGAAGAAAGAGAATGCGCAAACTGTAAAGTTTGGTCAGCAAAAAGTAGCCAAGGAATGATTGAAGGCCATCTAGACCATTCGATAGCCTAAGACAAATGTAATCCGTACAAAACGATGAAAGCAAGACATTATAAGCCGTGGCTTACAATCGATTATACGGTAACCTTACAATTTGCAAATAGATGTGCAAACGCCTCAATCTTTTGTTTTGCAGACCAGCCGACGAGTGCTTTGTGGTAGATATGACAACCTGACTCATNCTGTTCAAGGTGACTTCACCNTGCACTTTCATTCAGACTTCAGCAATTCGAACACAGGCTTTTTAATCGAAATGCGACGAAAGGACAGTGGTAAGCTTTTTTGAAAAATGTGTATGCGCTTCTTTCGAAATCATCATCAAAGATCAAAGTGAAACAAAGCAAATAAAAAATGTTATCCACGCACAGGCTTTTGTTTCCAATTTTTCATAATGTGTTAGGAGCGTGCAACTCAACCGGAGTGACAACGCGTGAATCTGGTCACATTTTTTCTCCTGGATACCCGACAAGTTTTCCTAGCAATTTCAACTGCCAATGGACAATTACTGCCACTGGTGTAAGTATTGACTGTATATCAAACAGGTTTTGTTTGAACAAATGAATAAACATCACTAAATATTTGTTAAAAACATTAAAAAAAAACAACATATTTGTTAAAAGCGTTTGCATACATGACATTACCTTCATGTAAGCTTTTGCAGCAAAACACACAAAATATTTTGTACAGTAGATCAGGATCTTCCATCAGCCATGTTCTTACTTAGTATCGCAAAACAAAGCCTTTCAAGAAATCGTGCAACGACTTGGTGGTTAAAACGGACGCCTTAAATTTATTGTTTTGCATTAAGCAGGCATTTATGTTAGTGATACAGATAAACACCAAATAATTTATGTCATCATAAAGCTGCTTCCATTTTATATACAAANTTGTCAAGGCGATGCNCCATCGTAGCTTTGTGGCCGCGTTGTGTCGCCCAGTGTTATGAGGTTTGTTGCAGTGTCACTTCATTGCAATACTTTGCAGCTGAGATATGGCAGAAGTACTTTTTCCCGGACCTTCCTATAGGTCTCGTTTTCAAATTGCATACAACATTGTTATGCGTGTTAGCTCACAAGTTTGGATTTGACAGATCAAGTTGTGTTTGACATTTTTGTGATACGTAAACACTAAGAAATCAGTTCAACGCTGAAAGCCAAAGCAGTGGTTCCCATCCTTGCTAGCTATACGGTACCCTGCAGAAACAACAATCAATTTGCGGCACAACAGGCGAAACCATAGTAATTTGCTATGAGGTTCGGTAACATTGAAAAAAACGCAATTTTAACGATTCATTGTAAAATGTACAATTACAGGCAGGCCAGAATAGAGTATGTGACGCCGCATCATAGTGCCGATAGGAAGTCATCAAGTTACAGTGGGCGCACTGCAGCACTAACAGTAGAGTGAACATGATCTAACGGGGAACCTTTATTGCTGCTTGCTGCTGAAACATCACGTCCCCTGCATTCTGAGTTCGCGTCTCCAAACGAGTTCGGACCGTGTATCCTAACGTGTCGCTGCAACCCCGTTATGAAACATTGAGGTAAAGGATCAAGGCATTAATTCATGAATTAAGGGATCATAAACGGTCATAAACGTTTGGTTCACTATCGTTTACAACCCGTTAATTCATGAATTAATGCCCTAATCCTTAAACGTTTTGATTAACTTTTATTAATAAGAAAGTCGAAAACGTTTGATTAATTTTTAATAAGACATGATTGATATTAGCGAACGCCAATACAAAA
>JGI24158J21664_10013353_pt1 | contig 10841 bp, 9 predicted proteins | sample Ectturendosymbi3_FD_21664 | JGI IMG/M metagenome (IMG submission 21664)
CAAAGCCATTGGAAATGTTGTTTTTACAGTACAAAAACAAAAATTCGATTTTCTACAAATTTGTTGAATTTTGTGAAAAGTCCCAATTAATATGCACATCACGTCGTTCCTTCAGTAAATGTCAACATTTGCGGAAAACACTAGTGGCAGGGATTCTCTCAACGGATCGAATACAACAAACAAACTTTAGCCTTGAGCCAAGCTTCTGAGGAATGTGCCTGCTTTCTGCTTTCATTCTTCTGCGACGATTAAATATAGTTATTCTTTCTAACACTCTAAAATAGTTACTCTTCTAACACGATCATGCACCCACAGGGCAATACCTAAGATCATTTCTTCTCTGGCATAGATGCAGGAGATGCATTTTTGCTGGTGATGATCGCAATGTAATAACCTTATTTGTTAGCTTTTCCAGATTACAATATCAACTTTCAAGTGAGAAAACAATGCAATTGATATGATTTTAATTAACCTTCCGAAATTCGACAATCATTACTGCAGTTTTTATAGCAAATGCAAAGACTCATCTAAACATTTACAGTTTTCTAGTCACAGCATTAAAAGTGAAAAACAAATGTATGTAAACAGTTTAGTGTGGACTGAACACTACAAGAAGTCAACTCGTGAAAGTGTAATGAAAACTGGAATGAAAACGTTGCTGCATCAACACCTAACTAAATTATTACCACCAAAAGTTGCAGCAACGTACAGTTACTTCACTTCGTGAAAACTTTACATCATGAAATTGAAAATTCAAACATAAGTATTTCGCTCAAACCATTACAGTATATTAATCACAAACGCTATGGAGATGAATCATTAATCAGCAAATATTTTGAATTAGGCATTCGATTTTACGTAACACTACGTAGTCCCAAAATCGCATTCATATAGAATCATTCATATAGTCTTGAAAGCTTACTCCACTAATTTTATTTCCTAACCTCCAACGCTTTTCGGCATGAGTCACGCTCCACACTCGCAGCGTCGACGGGTTGTTCATTCTTACGTGCAAGGGCGTACGAAAGGGTGTGATTTGGGGTTAACCCTCCCACTTGAGGTTTATATTAAAAAAAACTTTATTACCTGCGCAAAGGAGATTAATTGTTTTCACATACTTTTGCTTATTAATTTGTCAACTAAAATGCAAATACCATAGATCACTTTCGCGATAGCTCACTTCATCGGAAACAATTGTTTGTGTTTTGTCTGCTATGGCTGAGCAGCGCAAGCGCTGACCGCATTGACTACATTACCAATCTCTGTAGCATGATAAAACTGTTGCAGGAGCTCAAAAACAGCAGTTGTCAAAATAGAATCATTCAGGCATTTGAAAATGTCTCAGTAGAGAAAAAGGAAAACTAAAAGTTTGCTGGTCTTCTCCACAAGAAAAAAGCGAACGTTTTCTTGCGTACTTTATGCGCATTCTCAATTCTCGTGTAATTTGGCAAGATTCGATCTTGCAAACCGGGGTGTTCGTCAAACAGTCCAGCCGCACAATTTCTGTGATCCACTGCTCGTATTCGACAAGACACTAGCGCAACCTCATTTTATAGTTGTAAATTGCTCTGACGCAGTGATGAGTGTGTTTTATCCCCCCTTTTTTTAACGCGCAGCCTGATATTTGAGTAGTTATGAACGCTTTGTCGTAGCGTTGAGTCCATTTTCTTCCGATATCCTAACCTGGAGAGCTGAAAGTTTATCTTCATTTCAATGGCACACAAATTAAGGGAAGTGCGTGCAGACAAATATGCATACAGTATTATGTCAACAAAGTCCGCCGAAACGTTGCTTTGGAAACATGAATATGACGTCAAATTGTGACATCACAAACAACACACACCCAATACAAATCACCATAATATGCCACTGAATGAAAGACTCCCCCGTGAAAATTTTCTGCTTACGTCACTGCTTTCGTGACTGCACGCGTAAATTTAAGACAAGTCATGCACTCGTCCGAGAACTGCATTATGTCGACAGTGGAGCTCTTGTTGCTCACTTGGAGGCGCACCTGCAAAATNTGTGTGATCGCTTTGCTCAGGTTTGCGCTGACTTTGACATTACTATCAGGCATGGTCTTCCGCAGGGGGGAAACGCTGCCATTTCCTCATTGGCCTAAGTTTTGAATTTCAGAGCGCAAGGAATCTCTCAAGAACAATGGCGTGGATGTGTGGTTGGTCTTTTTCCATACGTTGTAGTGTACCATTGTTGCATCTCAAGTCTTATTAAAATATTTTAAGACGTAAAAGAATAATCCTTTGCACGCGTGTGTGTGTATGTTCTGTGGACCATCTAGTCTGGAACAAATAAATAAATATAGAAGGTTCATCAAACACCCGCCTGTTCTTAAATACAACACCAATTTTCTTGTAATCTGATAAATCTGTCACGTATCTGTAATCTAGTGTTTTTTGTAAATCTAATGTTTTCTTATCATGAAATCTAGCACTTTTCCGTAAAAACAGAGTGGCAAAGCAGGTCACGGTAGGAGGCGTTTTGTTGCATGTGACTCCGGAGCGCAGACATATGTGGCAGGTAATGCAGCGAGACAATGACTGTTGACGGCGGTAAGCCACGTAGTTTTATACCGTGTGAAAAGTGCGAGTAAGAACCGTTGCTGTCAAGGAAGCGCAGATTTTGGGACGGTTGCAGCAAGAAAGGGTAAAGTGTTTTGTGAACGTCCACTTGCAGTGCATCTTCAGCAACCTGAAAAGGATACGCAAAATATCGACTTTCCTCATTCCGGAAAAATTTTTGCCGACGCCCATGCTATCAGGTTCAGGTTGTGGAAAACTGTCGTAATGTCACTAAGAGTACCGCACCTCCCAAGTATTTATCAACGGTTCACTGCTTGAAGTCTTTGACAATCGTTTTTTTACTTGGAATCTGTTGTCAACATTTCCAGTAGTCTGGACGATGAAATCAGCCAACGAATTGGAAAATTATTGACCCGTTTCGAGAGGATTATATCTCGGTTTTTGAAAATCACCAACGTAGCCTACTATAAAAACTCAAGGTCAAGGTCTACTCCATATGGTCTTCTTGATCATCCTAATATATTGCAGAGAGACGTGTTGCAAATGCCACCGCCACGAAAACTGCCTCAACCAGGGGCGGATCCAGCCAGAAAGTTTAATGGGGGAGATTTCAATGATATTTGGTGGTCAACTCTCATAACAGCTTCGCTACTGTAAAAGGCAAGGCGTATACTTCACAACACGGTTGAGACAAACCAATGGACGACAAAATGGCCTTATATCGCGAATGTTGTTTTCTGAATTTTACAAAATTATGGAGATTAAAGTTAGTTTTGTAAGTTCTGTGGGGGCTATTGCCCCAACCGCCCCCTGAAGCCTACGAAAATAACTTCATTCACCATAATTTTGTGACATCATGTACGTAATTCCACCATCCTGCATGTCACTGAATACAATGACCCCATCACGTTTATGGTGCAGTGGTGTTTGCACTGGTCTGGCCACGTCCATCGCATGTGAGGTGGCCTGCCTGAGGATATCCTCTGCTGCGAATTTCATACACGTCACGTAGAACTGACATTCCCAAGCTACTTTACAAAAAGGTTATCATGCGTGACATGGCTGGTTTCCAGAATCATCGCAGTCCGGATAAATACTTTCTGGGGATCTCGACAGATGGGGCCCTACCTTGAGTGACGGAACTTCAACTTTAGTCACAATCTACGAGAAAGAAATAATTGTAAACCGACTGAAAACCTTGAAGACCGATTTTCAAAATTGCGTCAGCACACAATTACCCAACAAAGCTGACTTCTTTGCAAAATACCATTTACCCATAATAAAAACATTTCTGTGACAGCGTTGTTGTATAATGGTCCCAATTTGAAGTTTCTTTCATCTTCTTAATTTGGAAAATCATACAAATACGTCTTGTTCTCCAGCTATCACGTTAGCTGATCCTTCATCCATATGTCAACTCCCAAGGAAACTTAGGCATGAAGGAAAATACCTTTAAACGCCACTTGAAAGCGTATACTTCATCCTTGTTTGAAGGCAAAGTGTTCTTTGTTGTTTAAAATTATTTTTTCGGTGTTTCTCTCGAACAAAACTTTTCCGTCAAATTCAAAGGTTATGGATTCTACTGATGCATGTTTTTGAAACTCGAAAATATCAAATCAAACCGTTGGTTTGAAAATAACTTAGAGTGTTGCAAAACTCGACATAATTTTGAGGAGGTCAAGATATAACTTAAATTTTGATTTTCAAATCCATCATTGCACAGAAAACTGCAGTGATATTTTGCCAACTTGCAAAGCACAGACAAATACTGCATTCATAGCGCTTCCTGAAAATTACATTAATGAAAAAAAGTGAAATGTTATACTGTATCCAATGACACGGCAAAGGTTTGTTTTCCACTGTCCTTTGCTCTCTATATATAGAGCCTTTCCCGTCGTGTCCGATCATCAGTTCGGCCGCGATTGAGAGTCTACGATGCATGTTTGAATCGCATATGCTCGTCTGTCTTGTAGAAGGGAGAGCCAGGAAGCACGCTTCAGTGTCAGTTGTTTTCAGTTTTTTGTATTTAAATTAAGTGCCTTCAAAGCCACAGGCGTAGCCAGTGGGGGGCCAAAGGGGCCATGCTCCCCCCACAAATTTTTGGAAAATATAGTGATTTTTTTCTTTGAGAGGCGTTTTTCCAAACAAAATAGTGTTATTCGCCTAAAATCAAACATTTTGCCCCTCTCAAATTTTTGGGCTGGCTACACCACTGTTCAAAGCCCTTTTTAGTAGCGATCGAGAGGTTGCGGAGAAGAAGGTATAGCTGTCCATGTAAGATGTGCTTCGGAAGACAACCATCTTCCATTCTGCACACATGTCCGTTCCAACGGAGTAAATATGCATAGATTTCTGGGTGTGTTGCAGAACCGAATGTAGTAGGTTGTCGGTCAATTACGAATCTACAGAGAAGCTTACTTGCGAAAAGGTGGGTAACATTAGCTAATGGCCGTGTATTCTTCCATGGATAGATTGTAATTCATCAGGCAATGTGTCTGTCCGTAGCTTCGGTAATTCGATCACATACATAGTAACACATAGTAGGCCGATAATACTTACTGTAGGAACTGGTCATTGATCTGACGAGCTGCAATCACAACTTTGTAATTGTAATTCTGGGTTCTGTTAAACAGCGAAGTAATGCTTCGCGTGAAGCTTTATCATAATTTTTCGAGACTTCAATTTCTGCCGTATACGCCCATCACGACAATCAAAACCACACACTTGTGATGATGCTTCTGTGATCAGTTTCATACGCCTGTCAACAGCCTATTTGTGGCATGGATGTTTCAGTTTAAAGGAGCCTTTACGGATGCCTTATATTCCTCAGTAACTAAAGTGCTTTATCTCTGGTGGTTGCTTCACCTCCTTTCCATTCAGATCGATACTTTGATGAAAAGATTTTGCGTTTCAGATTACTTACTTACTAGAAGTCGAAGTATCCTTATACTGCCTATGTTAACAGCATCTTCTGTGATTTTACAGTCCTAGATTTAACTTCCATTGAAGTTGCCGTTTCAAATATAATGCTGAAGTGGTTTCCCTTGCAGAACTTTAATTTAGTGATTGACAGTCTTCATCATAGTCTCCCGGCATACCCACTAAAATATCGTGAGGATGTGCAAAAAATAATTTCTTTCCACATTTTTAAGCGCTGTGGAACGAATTTAAACTGTGAAAACTGTTGCAACGATCAACCAAGTTGAAGACAATTTTTGCACCATGAATTGCCGTAAATTACTGCGTGTTTTCGTTTCAAACCACGTTGAAGAATAAACACTGATACTTGATGCGCGGAAATTTTGTAAGCCGCAATTGTGACTCGGACATGTTTGGCCATAATCGCCAGCAGATGGAGCTAATCGAGTCCTCTAAAGGTGCGGAAAGTCTTCCAGTTCGATTAAAAAGTTGGGCAGTTTTGGTTTTGAAAATGTTTTGGAGCAGTGTGACGTAATGTGGTGGTCCTCATGACGTTATCGGGATCTGAAAAGCATCTCAAGTGGCTAATTACCTGGTTTTTGTTTTAAAATATACTAGGTGAAAATCAGCATCTTCAGATACTGGGCAATGACCATCCAGTGTTAGTGGATGGGAAATTATCGCACAAAATCGATATTTTGGCAAGTTTAAAATATTCAGAATTTAAAAAACATCGATGCTTGTCCATAACTTCCCAACCGCTACCGCTAAATGATTAGTCAAGGTCTCTATAGAATTCCCTTGATGAAGATCAAAAGTTCCTACTTCTGTGTCTTTCAAGCGAAAAACTAGATTCGTAGATGAACCAGTACTTGAAATACGGTCAAATTAGCCATTTTCCCTTCTTTAGCAAATGTGCACAGACCACAGATAGGCCTCGTAGGAGTTGATCCAACCTAAAATTGATTCCCATGTAATTTCTCCATATACAGAAATTAACACGACATTTTGAAACACGAAATTTTGTTTTTTCCCCTTTGTTTTGTCAATGCATCGTACAATTACACCCTAAGACTAAAATAAAAAATGAAAAATATTCTTAAGCAGATTCTGATTAACAAACTGAAATCTTACATTTTGTACATTTTCATCAACGTCATCAGAAGCAAATATAAAAATTCTAGAATACATCAACGAGACACTGACATGTTTCCACGTAACAAAAAGTCACAGAAAATTTTCACAGTTATTTGAACAACGTGAAGCGCACATTGGCGTCGGAATCGGGACCAGGGTTGCCAAGAATCCCTGGTATTTTGAATTTGAAGATTTCTCTATTAAGTTTTTGGTAGAAAAAACATGTTTTTTCTTAGTTCAGAATTGATAAAATGAAGTTTCACCAGTTTTTGCCCCTGGAACAAATATTGCTGGCCTACACCTGGACAAATCCGCTATTACCCCCCGGAAAATATCCTTTCGACATCCATGGAAGCGCACGAGCGTCAACTTGCGTCAAGTATCACTTCCTTGATTTACGTCACCGATGAGGACATATATCGTCATCCGGGACATTCAGACAATGCAATGACAGAAATCTTGTCGGATCTACAGTGTCGTTGAAAGCAGCTTGATCAGCGGGAATCGTTACAACGTTTTTCTTGTTTCTTCTAAACGAGTAACTCAAAGTTACCTGCAATGAAAATTGAAGTAAGTAAAAAGGAAGTGCGGACGTGATTTTTCATAAAGGGAGGTCAGTACAGTAGTGAGGGGCATTTGCCATTTTCATTCTGGTGCAGCTACGTACAGTTTTTGACACCTTTGCAATCATGACCTTTCCAGAAAAGTTCCATCCATGTTACAAACATCGATAGTTTCCAAATCAAAAGGCATCTTTGTCAGCTTATGCAAAAATATACAAAACACTGGACAACAAGAAAATTCATTTGAATGCTAATAAATGCCAATATTCCAAAGAAATAACCATCAACTATAGGGGATATCGAAACAAAAGTGTTTGGCATTTTGATTTAAATTTTTGTGCTTACGCTTTCCACACGAACCACCACATCACTTCTTCATTGAAGACAATGCGTAAAAAATAGATTATACATAGATCAAGATTATACGACCAGGGGCATAACGAGGTTGGATGGCGCCCGGGGCAAGAAGCAAGTTCAGCACTGCCATGTTTGAATATGAAGTCTTTAGGAAGCAAATGTAGTGTATTGAAGGAAGTGCTTGTGACATTGTTTGGACTTTTCGGCGCCCTCTGAAGTAATTCGGCGACGCCGTAGTGATTCGGCGCTCCCATAGTGATTTGGGGCCCTGGGAATTCTTCCCCCCTGCCCCCCTCTTTACGCCCCTGCATACGACGACGAAACACTGACAACCTCCCACGTTATTTTGAACAGTGGATAACATAGCGTTGTTGAACGAATGCATCAAATTAAAATATTTTTCACGGTAATATTAAAGTGTCCTAAAATGTCACAAAAATTCCGGGCAATTGTTGCCTATTTCATTTTTGCCTAGACAGATTAGAAAACTCCTGCATCCTTTTATTTTTGTCACGTCGTTACTGGAGAACCTACTTGAACGAAGGGGGCGCGGTTCGTGAATTTCTCGTCACGAGGGCGTTTTGTGACATTAGTAGAGGTGTAAGCAGTGATAGCAGTTTTCCTACGTGGACTCCATCAAAACCACGACAACAGTGTTCAATTCTGTATGAGGGATATGTTCTTCGAATAGTTATTGCATTTATCTCCTACGAGGTAAACTAACTACAGCAGTGAATACAACTTTTGACCACTCTTAAGCAAAAATATTGATAGGAAATTTGAATGAAAGTCCTCAAAATAAATGCATATGAAAACTAATACACCGTCTTTGTGAACTGAGCACAACCTTTTTTATAGTGGAGTTTTTTCATTCAAAGGTTTACTGACAACGGAAATCAGAATTTGGAGAGAAAGTTTTACTACAAATTGATGACGACTATGTTATTTCTTAAAAAAGTGGTTTCATACATCCATATACGCTTTCATGGAAGATATAGATATAGTGTGCTGCATGTTTCAAAAGCCAATACAAAGTATGTTTTGCATTTGTTACTGTAAGCAAAAATTCCACTGTCATAAAATTTCACTGCTTTTTTGCAGATTACCTCATTATTCAAATCTTCTACCACTGTTAAATTCTCCAAGTGCGTTCGAAATGAAATATTCTCTGTCAAGGGCACTTTTAACAAGTGCGTGATGATTAATCCCATGGTGATATCATCACCCAAGGAAGTATCTTTGCATGTTTGCAGAAACTTTCCGTCCCTGTGCAGAAAAAGACTTTAGTACAGAGAACAACAAAACATTATAAAATCGTAAAATATGATCTGAATGCTATTAAACTAGTAGGTGTGTCAAAAATATCAACATTTTGCCTATGGAATGGAAGTATTTTTTGTGCAACAAAGGATTGTACGCTGTTCAACAACAACAATTAAAAGTTCTAGGTTTTCTGTAAGTTTTCGAGGAATCAGTCGATTGGGCTCCGCTTTCATTTTCTTGCGTTGATTTAAATTGCACATATCTACATTCAAGCAAGTACTCTCCACAGTGGGGGTAAGGAAGGAATCGATCAGCAAATTTTTCATAGGAAATCGATTTCACATAAAACTACGCATCCTCCGTCCTAAAAGCTGCAAGCAAAGTTTTCTGCTGAGATGCTTACGGGTGAAACGTTGTAACGCTAAAGCAAGAGCAGAGAAAACAAGCAAACTGAAATGAATAAACCAGAACACAAGCTGCAACAATTAAAGACTGGAAAATACGTCTTTCCCAAATAACTGATTGCACTGAACATCTAAACTAAGTGACTGACGCCAATGATCGAGAAACTGTTATGACTGAAAGCGTTGGTAGAATATGTGAGTGAGTTTGCATTCGTTACGATGACAACCCATATCTAGAGTTCGCCTGCGCTGTGATGGATTAAAGCCTTTTAATCCGGTGTTCTTCAACAGGGTCTCCGCAGAACCTAGTGTTCCACAAAACACGTAGTGGGGTTCCGTGTGTTTTAAGGGTTCCATGAGGGTTCCTCGTTTTTCAGGGGAAATGATTTCTTGCATCTGTAGTTGATGGGTCATTACGAAATTTTTTAGATAACTGCGCTGCATTATAACTCCAAGTAGGCTAGTCAGTTTTACAGGAGCAGTGTTGCCATTCCGTTGTTACGGAAAAGTGATAGATCTCATGATAAAAACCACTGGATTCAGAAAAAAACAATTGATTACAAATCAGTGGCGTACCCAGCCAAAATTGTTTTGGTGGCCAAAACTTTTGACTTAGCAACCAACATAATATTTTTGGGGAAACTGCCTCTCAAAGCAAAGAACGACAAACATTCTGGAAATTTGGGGGGAGCTATGGCCCCCTTATCCCCTCTGGTTAGCCTACACCTGTATTACAAATACCTGAGAAATTTTTCAGATTACAAGAAAATTGGTGTTGTACTTAGTAATTCAATGCAAGTTAGCTGTAAAAGCAAAAGGCAAACTTACACAAAATGAAAGAGGCCAGAAAATGCGTCGCAATGCAAACAAAGCCTAGCTCACTGTAAACCTGAGACAAAGAAAACGGAAGATTGCAGCAACCCTTGTGTTTGTGCAGGTCACTGAAACATTTGACAGATGACCACAGTGACTTCGGAGTGATTTAACTCAAAACGGATTATATGCTCTTGTGTAATTTAGATGTATTTAGGTAGAATTTTTAGCAAATTACAATTGCACAAAATCATAAAGGCTCAATTGCAGTTAGAAAAACACAAAACTGTGTAATTAATGACATTGAGCTCACTAATAAAAAAGCACTAGATAGCTATGAAACACCGCTAGAATACTAGATGAAATGCAAAAACACTAGTCCTATTGGAAAAACACTTAGAAGTGGCACCACTATACAAGAGGGTGAGTGCAGAAAAAGAAGCCGAAAAAGAAATATTGATAGTTGTTGCGTCACGTGTTCATTGTTGTACAATTAAGAAGAACGTCATTGTTGCATCACAGTTATACGATGTTGCCGATGTACAGTTCACAGATGAGTAGTGCCAACAACATATGTTTTTTATACAAGTCAAGGTCAATATATTTTTGCATGAATCATAACAAAACTAACAGGCCTATGTAAAACTTGGAGTTTCTGCGTGGCATTAATAATTGGTTTGTATTGTATTGTTTATTGTTTTACTGCAAAAACCGGGTGTGAGGCAATAAAAAATAAACGCCATTTGTAAACACTTGAAAGCATTCCCAAGCTTGCAGTTGGGAGACCGAAAAAACCCTTAGGTTATCTAGTCGATACTCCCAGAAGCTCGCAAGATAACAAAAAA
>JGI24158J21664_10013354_pt1 | contig 10841 bp, 6 predicted proteins | sample Ectturendosymbi3_FD_21664 | JGI IMG/M metagenome (IMG submission 21664)
ACTGTAAGGTCGAGTCCCGAAACGGTAGCATTTCGGCGGCAGATCCAGGGATATTTCCACGCCTGAGCCCCGTATTTTCGAGGATATTTCATATAGTGGCCGGCTCACATCGGAACTTCGCCCCGGCTCACATCGGAACTTCGCCCAGGGATAATTTTTTATCTGGGACGGGAAGTCCAGCTGGTGACATCACACTCGTTTCAAACTTACGGGAAGTCCAGCTGACGACATCACACTCGTTTCAAACTTACGGGAAGTCCAGCTGGTGCCTACGGGAAGTCCAGCTGGTGACATCACACTCGTTTCAAACTTCGAAAAACACCTCCAACGACGACTAAAAGGTTCGTGTCGAAATACAGTAGGTCAACCACCAGGGATTAAGCCGAGATTTTCGTCGGCCTAAAAGGAACTGTGAAGTATAAATAAGACAAAGATGGATTTTCTCATGAAGCTCATTTGCCCGGGCACTATAAAGAATAGTGATTTGAAACGTGTGAAGCAGAAACGAGCTCTTACGAAAATACGCGCAACTCTCTTTTTTTGTTTTTTTCTTTGAAAGCAAAAATTGTAACCAACAAAGCTACATAAATGTTTCCGCTGTTTGAACACCCTTAAGAGAAACGGATTTTCACCTGAATCCTCGCGTAAAGGGTATTGATTTTTAGAAGAAGCGACCAGGAAACCGCTGTCTGATTGTGCGATTTTGATGTATTACCATGTGATGAGACATCACATGACTTTTTCAAAAGCGACAAGGAAACAGGTGTCTTACACGTCACTTTTATATTTAATGTCTTGTGGCTGCCGTAGACAAACGCTTTTGGCATAGGCGTTGTCTGAAAAAAGAAATGAAATTAAACAATCATTGCCAGTCGTCGTTATCTTCCTACGTCAGCTAAAACTCATAAAAAGCAAAGAACTGCGAGTTTGCAGTTAATAAGAATAAAAGACAGCGCTTGTAAAACAAAAAGCTTAATACAAAATTGGAAAAGTCCCACTTTAAGCAAAACTGGGAAAGTTCAAAGGTTTTTCCTCGAAGACTGCGCCTAACTAAACAAAATGTAATGGCGTGGTTATTCACTCATCAATCAAATATCACGATTAGTTCAACAATGTAAAAAAAACTCAAAAATGTAAGTGTTCTTCAGTATGAAGTTACCTATTTCTCCAAACATCTGATGCCCTGTTTAGGAACAATCCAAACGCATCTGTTCATCGATATTTATCCTCGTCCAATTTTTGTATCTGCTCACTGCTCACTTCAAATATCTGAGCTTTTGCAGCATTTCATTTTTCTCCCATTTTGTGGCTCTTCTGCATGACCATGAGCGACTGCAGTCTTTGGAATTGCCTTGTATCAGTGTTTTCCCTTAAATTTGTACTTTGGCCCACCAACGAAAACTTAACGCTACGACTGTGATACCCTACGATTAAGTATTTTTGTGTTTTGTAATGTCTTGACAACGCCTGTGACATGGACCACCAGCTTGAACCAAGACGCAAATAAACAATAAATAAAACATACCGTTGTTCTTGTATAGCCGAAATTCAAGTTTGCATGTTCGAACCCATGTCTCATTTTTCTTGCGTGTTGTATAAACATAAGACACCATCAAATGCTTGTCTCTAGGAAAGGATGCTGTCCAACTTTTTTCTAGCGTTTCAGTTGCAAGTTAGCAGAAGTACCACTGATACCACGTGCAACAATAGAGTGAATAGGCTCCAGAAGTTACCCCAATATAAACACGTGCGGGCAAGCACTACAGGAAATACTTGAATACAAACACAGAATCTCTACCAATTGTACTCAGGACCACAAGGGTGAGTGAGGAACGTGTCATTCTCAAAATAATATATTTTCTGTATTCTTCAATCTCAGTCAGAATTAGGTGAAGTTTACCTCTGATTGATTACTTTGAGTAGGAAAAGTGCGAAAATTTAAACCAGCTATGTACAACCCAAATGGCTTACTGAGCCAAAAAGTATGTAGCTGTCTTGGCCACGACCGCACATTAAAAGACATATTAATGAGGGCCGCACATTGAATGGCTTACGTTGAGTTTAGCAAACTGAATTTAGCTTAACCTAATGCACTGAAAGTGTTTGAATGGAACCAACTGCAATGACAACAGACGTTATAAATTGACTCTGAAAACCACCAGCATCAGAAATGTCAAATTTAAAATTATCAAAACAAAGACAGGTTTACAGTGTGTAGGATACTTTTACTACAGCGTAAACCTAAAGTGGGCCGCACAAAACCCTCAACTGAGTCGCATGTGGGCCATATCAAGACTTTTAAGTTAACCCGCGGGCCGCATTTTGACGCTGACGCAACAATGGCGGTACCTGAACTTACTAGAAACAGCCTTGAAAATCTTATTTCTTGAGAAAGGTATCATGAATTATAGGCAAATCATTTTTAGACGTCTCTACTTTAGCATTGATCAATTCTAGCCGTCTAAGGAACGGACTCACTTGTCAGCAGATCACTTTTAAACGCCAGTGAACAAAATAAAAACGTAAATGTTATCCATTTCATTCATTTTCGTGCCCACTCTTTCTCTAGGGAGGGAAGCGGGGACAGCAACCCAAGGAGGAGTTGGAATACCTTAAGCTCAACAGCAATTTCAGATAGCTCTGCTGGTTCCACACCAAGACGGGACCAAGCAAGGTCGCAGATGTAGTCTTTCCACCCAGACCTTGGAAGACCTCCGGGCCGCTTTCCCGTGCGTTTAGCCAGCAGGGCCTGGCTCGCTAGATTTTCGTGGGGAATTCTGGACACATGGCCGAACAAACGTAGCTGTGGTCTCTCAATTCGGACAACTGGTCCGACATTCACTTGCAGCATACACTGCCTTTGGTTTGTAGAGAGACGTAATACCTCGGTATTTTTAGTGCTGATTTTCATTCCGGATCGGTCGCGCGCAGCAGAAAACCGATCGAGTGCATGATGTAGACCCTGTTGAGAAGATGCTAGCAGTACAAAGTAACCTGCAAAAAGCAAACGGTTGATCCTGCAGCTACCGACTGTGACACCCTCGTCGACTTGGCTGTCTATCAAATTAATGTAGGGTTAGACCATGTAAATGTGTGGTGACAGCACACACCTTTGTCGGAGTCCAATACCCTCGGTGAACGGTGGTGATTTAGGTCTCTCCCGACACCGACACAAACTTCTGAGCAGTAATACAGTGACCTGACGACCAGTAACAGGCGGCCGTCAACCCCGCACACCCACAACACTCCCCAAAGCTTTTCACGAGGAAACTGGTCAAATCTTTGCTAAGGTCGACAAAGCATGTGTAGAGACGCCTTGGCATACTCCCAAGATTTCTCAAAAATCTGGTGGAGAGTGAAAATTTGGTCTGTAGTGCTACGGCCGGGACGAAAACCGCACTGGGTATCATTCAGCTTGGGTTTAATTATTACCCGGCATCTTTTTTCAAGGCACTTGGCAACGTAAATCTTAATTATTTGAAAATTCCCAGAAAACATCGCGGGCCGCACAAAACGCCATTGCGGGCCACATGCGGCCCGCGGGCCGCTTGTTTGAGACCCCTGACCTAGATTCACTCAAGATCAAAATTTAAATTTATTGTCATAATTGGAGTTTTTTATTTCATGAAAAACATTCGCAAATTAGATATTTAGAAGAACGGTGCTGGAACAAACAACGTAACAAAAACCGGAGCAATCATCAAAATACAAAAACATGAGCAAACTTTGGGGAATCTTTGATATTGCGGTGATCCGGTTGAAACGCTGAATATGTTAATGTTGCAGCTGCATGCTTCGCAGTTTGTCAATGGAGTAGGTTTTAAAATTGAGAAAATGTGTTGCGACTTCCTATGACACAACACATAATGATAATACTAAATAGTGTATGGTGTTTTAAAGAAACTGGTAAAATAAGTTTGGCTTGGGCTTGAACCACAACGAAAACTGAGGCAAATTAAAGGAAAGCTGATGGCTCACATAAGAATTTTCAGGAAATTTCTTGTAATATTCAATCTAAAAATTGGTTTGCAGCACGCAATTAGCGGAGTTGATCATAGCACAACAGTAGCGACGCTCAGCCAACACAAAGCAAACGTCGTAATTTCCTTTGTTCACNATTAGCAGGTTTTTATTGCGCAGCAACATCTGCTTTTCAAGTGAAAAAACGCGGGAAATCGTCGGTGTGCTGTGCGTGTTTCATCACGAATTGCAGACGGTGCTTGCTAAGTGAAGTGAGTTTCTTTCCGTTTTTTATCTGTCCAATGCTACCGAGCTTAGAACTCTCAAAGATTTCCCCAGGGTATGCCAGTAGAGCTAAAGGCTGCTAGAGTAGTTTAGGTTCGATTTACAAAACGTCAGGTCTTTAGCACTTACAAAACTGAATCCGAGGTTAAAAAATAAAAATGATTGATCTCGTCGATGTTGTTAACAAAAGCAATGAATGTCGTTACGTCGGATATTTTTTTAATACGGTTGACAAAATCAAGAATGCACATTCGTATGCCACATGTCGTACACATACTTATATCAATACTTTTGACGATAAACAGTAATATGTTTTTTATTTTTCTACTGCATGGAAATCATCTATCTATTTTTTTCTAGAAATCACCCTTTGTTACGACTTCTTCGCGCAGTCCATGAAAAGACAGGCACAATGAGTCCATGCGGAAATTCAGAAACAAAGATGAATTTGAAAGTTTTAAACAAGCAAAACACTGACCACATTTTGAAAAGCCTATTTGCGAAAAGCGCAAGCGAACGGGTGTGGTATATGAAGATTTGACCCGTATCAGACAGGAAAAAGGTGGTCCCAGCCAATGTAGACGCGTAGGCAAAAAATTACACTTGAGCTAATTCCAAGGAATTGAAGGAGTAAACCAAAATTTTACCTTGATGAGTTCACAAAGTGAGTGAAACTGGAGGCCAATATTTTTTTGCGCAGTGTTGCATTTTAATCCAGTCATGCTCTCTGGGTAAATCATGTCTTAAAAAAGACTTGATTGAGCAAACAAGCAGCTAACAAAATCTAAAGCGCTCAATAAACAACACACCATATCGTGTGAACAGTGTGTTACGAACTTGCGCGCGGCTTCTCTTACCTCGTAGGCCCACTTGTGGCCGTTTTGTACATCCTGGTTACAGAATTAGGTGTGGTAGGAAAGCGCTCGATGAACTAAGGATTTTAGACGGTTCTGTTAAGCTAGTTCTGCACGGGCTGGAGAAGGCATATTTTTAGTAATGTTTTCCACCGGTTTTTGTCTGTTTCTATTGATTTCGTATGCGCTCACCCTGTGCTGAGTGCCGTCCAGCGTCTGTGTTAGCCTGTGTGTTGTTATGAGAAAGTGTTGTAAGTAGGTCTGCCGTGTTTTGTTTATACGACTGATTGAAAGAGTCATCGACCTCACTGCGTGCTGACAGCTCAGTCAGACAGGTATGTTTGTACCGTTTTCTCAAGATGGTAACGGGACTGCAGATTAGCAGGCGTGCGCTTAATCAAACCTTCCCAAACCCTCAATTAAAGGCCTATGGCACCGTAGATTTTCCTATAGTAATAGTGCCAATTTTGCAGACCTCCACTTCACTAAAAACATTTAACTCGGTCGTGAGTTCCCAAAAAGAAAAAACACGCAGAGGCCATTTCCTTTGTTGTGGCCCGTATGTGCTTTCGTCAGCGCTGGACAAAAGTCAATATTTTTCCCGGTATTTTTTCACTGTGTTTGGAGCAAGGCTTCTCGCACTTCAGCTTAGTAGTTTTTTGACTAAACCTGTTAACACTGCTTATAATGCAATTAGCACTTTCACTACAAACTCATCTTATACGTATGTTTGTTATACATATATATGTGGTTCGAAAGGTAAAACAGCGAAACAGTGGTGAAAACAAAGAAAGCTTCAACTGCTATCTGCGCAGACGTATTGCAACTGTGGGGAAGCAAGATTTATAAAATAAAACTTGTGATTTGTTGCAAATGAAGCTGTTCAACTACTCATTTCAAAAACTGTGTTTTTCCGACCACAAGGCGCACCGGGTGATAAGGCTCAGTATCAAAAATTGAATGCTAGCTGTTATTTTTCACACACAAGGCGCACCGGATTATAAGGCGCGTTAAATGAAGCAAAACCTACACAAGTCAAACTGTATGCAACTCTTTCACAATAACTGCCGAGTGCCGGAGTCGCCACTGGTAGCTTAATCTGTCATTACATACGAGGGAGTTTTATCTGTCAGACATGCCTAATCCTCTAAATCCGAATAGAATAAAATAAAAGTTGTGCGCGTGTTTGATTCGGTGTGTGCCAACGTAGTCAGGAGCGTCGTGGAGTAATATGATCTGTGGTATGTGCTAGCTACTCTGGGACGCTGCTCATTGCAATTGTTGTTGGTTTATTGCGTAACACAAGGCCTGTTTACAAAGAAATCGTAGCTAGCAATTAAATAAATAGCACCATTTACCACATGCAATCGGTTGTAGATGAGAAATCGACAACCAGCTTCATATATTAGGCGCACCGCATTATAAGGCGCACTTCCGATTTTGAGAAAATTGAAGGATTTAACTGCGCCTTATGGTCCGAAAAATACGGTACAACACGATTCTTCGTGTAAATACAACACGGCTCTTCAAAAAATATAACCCTATAAAATTTGCAATAATTCCGACATTAACTTTAAACTATAAAAAAAAGTTTGTGAACTGTCGTGGGGCCCCCGATGAGTCAACCTGTTTAACATGTTTTTTTCGGTGTCCCAGCACGTTAACTTTAATTTGCATGAATTCGTATAATGTCAGCGCCAATAAAGTCAACTCAATTCATTACTGTTTTGCAAACGTTCACGTGTTTGAATGTGATGGTTTAGGGCCACACTACATGATAAGTCTTGTGGTAGATTTTATCAGAAAAGGCCAAATTGTTTACAACTGGAGATTTGTAGACAACAGTACGGTGAAAGCATTCTGGATTTTTGTGATTTTGAAGTTGACTGACAGCGCTAAGAAAAAATAAAAATAAAAATAATAGGTTGTAGATCATTGAAAACACTTGAGGGCGCACTCAGTACATTAACAAAACTTTTTAATCCTTTCGGGATTGGTAGGTTCTCGAAAATTTTAGTTGAGCACAAGATACATTTGAATTTTCTATCTGAAGGTTTTTCTCAACACAGTTTACATATGAATCAACAATTTACAAAACTTAGTCCCTAATCTTGAAACTAGTCAGCAGCACGTTTGAAACTTCAAAAGACTTTTTGTGCTTAACCTTTCAACAGTGAATATTACAAATGTAAACTGCTTCTATTGCTATGCAAAGCAATCACAAATATATTTTCGGTAAGCGTATGATAGATCAAAAGTTCTCACTGACTTCTCTTTTGACTATTGTTGGCTAGGAACGGTTCTCGCACGAACTCTGTCAAAATGCCATGTGGTGTTTCCACTCCAAAGGGGAATACCCACTGTTATCTCTAACAGATGTTATGCTGCACCTCTTTCGATTTTCCTACTTTAAATAAATCCCACCGTTGCGAAACATCGATGCAAAAGGTATATTCACCTCGAGGCATTGTGCAAAAGCTATTCATCTCGAGGAATTTTTAGGCCGGGATTTCCCATATAGGCTTTGAGGCTATGGCATAGGGCAGCAGAATTGCCAAGGCGGCAAAATTTGCTTGAAAGATTTTTTAAAATTGCTTTGCTGCCTTCGCCATTCACACAACACGGACCAAACTCCTCGGGTGGAAAGGACAGTCAAAATTTGCATTATTTATCGGTGGCCAGAACTGCAAATCCCGCCCTGGGCAATTTATCATATGATCGTGGCACGTGATACTCGGTAGTTCTCTTTTACAAAAAAGACATATTTCAGAAAAGTCACAATCAACGACTCGAGTCTTATAAAACATGCTGAGAAAAATGTAAATAGGATATTTTTTTATGAAATAACTGATGATATGAAAAATAAACGCAAGCACGGCATCAAACTTTCCCTTAAAATATTGTTAGAAATAGCAACAGGACAGTTCTTTATCAGCAAGAAAATTACGAAATGTATCTACCACACTTAGATTTTGGTTTTCAATTTCGAAACATTTGTACCGCAACAACACATTTGCGTTTCTATGCTGAGATGAGCAGAACCAACTCAATCAACAAATAGCAATTACAATCACCCGAAAAAGCCCAGCAAGTAGCGTTGACAACTGATGGCTTACACATGCACGTTGCGCCATCGTTGAAGCGCTGCAAACATATGACGCAAACGCGACGAAATTAAAAGCGGAAACACACGTGTCGCCTGACCATACAGCATTTTATCATTTGATTGATAGACAGTTATCTGCCTATTTACTAGTTAAGAAGATCCTTTGCAGTCTCACATATTTCAAATAGCATTATCGATTCAAAGCAGTAGCTATAAACGTTTCATCCACAAATCCATAGTACCACCGACTTGGTGTATTGGCTATAACATCTTCGATCGTGGCACCGTGCACAAGACAACCATAAGGAAATGAAAATATTAATGGTACGTTGGTTTGTCCAAGGCATTTTTGCATTGTTACTAACATTACATATTTCGCTACACTTTTTCTGTAGCGGCTCTCAGTAAAATCTACTGGATATTTCCAGTGTTTAGTGCATTCCTGAAATTTGTGTTTTCTTCCAAGGTTGGGATCAGGCAGACAGGGTTGAAAAATCGACATTTCTCTATCTTCGCTACCTTTTTTTGCTATCATCGTGATATGGCAAGATGTTTTCAGTGCCGTGTGTAAGTTATTTGAAGTAGTTTTGTACACATAAATTTTGAACGTACGCTTAAACGCAGCTGTAATGTTTTTGACTTTGACTTGCGTTAACTGTAGTTTATTTTATTTCAACGCTTTAAAGTTGAAGTGCATGCGTAAATTGACTTCAGTAAACCATCATGTAATTGGATATTTCGTCAAAACTAAGTAAAATAAGTTTAGAGCAGAGGTCCTCGACATTTCCTGAGAGAAAATAAAAAATCGTAACAGTCAAGCGCGCGACATTCAGATTGCTCGATCGCCGCTTCGACGAACAAACGCTTTTGGAAAAATCGGGTTTTGTTGTCGGTAGCTGCACAAACAGCACAGAATGTTTGTAGGGTTGCTAAGTCCAGTTCAATACTGTCGAATTGCTACGGATGAATAACAACGGTACAATTTTCTTTGTTCTACTGATGTCGCTGCACAACTTTCAGTTTTATTGAACAAATGAAAACGCATCTGCAATGTTGGTATGCAGGATATGGTCATGCTCTCTCTGGTAACGTGGTCAGTTTGTCTTAACTAAGCACGAAACTTTCTGGTCAGCTTCCTGTTTAGTGGCAAACTACTTTCTATCGCCATAGCGAAAACTTGTTTCGTATAGTTTGACTCCGGTAGGAGTTCTGCTGTTAAAAAGAATAAATAATGATAAAGGCTACAAAGAAGGAGAAACTAAAATCATCCCTCTCTCTCAAACTCTGCCAAATGAAATGTTTATAAGCTGCTGAATTTGAAGATATTCTTCTTTTTCGGTCCTTCATGGACAAACAGTTAATTAAAGTTTATCTGCAAATCGGTACCACTGCACTTAAAGGGTAATCCTTCTGGTAACGACATATCTTCATGTAAGGCTAACAAACAGCACGAGTCAACAGACTCAAGTTGAAATAGGAGAACCGTTGCATAACTGCATTTCGTGCTGGGGTAAATCGGAAATGTCAAACGATATAAAAACGGCAGCGGTTTCCCTTGTGAAACTCTGTTGTAAGCAAGCTCATGGGTTTCGGCAAACGTCTTGCGAAAAACACATTGGTACTGTTAATCTTAAAGTGGGAGCTAAATATAGAAAAGGTAAAATTTTTATCAGTCTATTTATAGTATGAATATCTTACAACAGAAATCGATTTCACCGTGTATCCAATTTGGAATAAGGATTGCATAGACCGAAATACCATTTGGGAACCACGTTACTTGTTCTGACAGAAGAATGAATGCAGCTTATGTATTCCCTTGTGTGTGTGCACTGCATAAATGGTGTTTGCATGTGCTTAATCGATCACACGTTGAAACAAAATCTACGACCAAACGTTGTTTCTTCACTTTGGAAAAAGTTGTACTAAGTTGAGGCATATATTGTGGTGTTTCGAGACGTCCTAAGGATGCTGCCCCCGTAACCTTTTCGGTATAGGATATACCAAAGTAAGGGTTGGAAAACAGTTGCATGCATGTGTTAGTAATTATCCGCCTTCCACTGCGTATGTGGAGTTAATTCGTAAGTATTAAATGCAAACATTTTTGCACGTGAGATAAACAAAAGATTGATAATTTTTTTCAAAGCAGCAGTACCTGATAAAGCAAAGATTCTCATGCCTATACGAAGCGGAAATAGTTACAAGAGGGCCGGATTTAGGGGAGGGCAAAGTGGGCACCTGTCCAGAGGTTTCCACAAACTGGGCACCTCCACAGTCCTGAGTCGTGAGCTCCCTGATAAAGGCTGGTTTAGCATATTGATGTGAATAATCATAAAAATAGTTAATAACAAAAATATTAGCAAACAAAGAAAAGTTTATATTTATTGAAATGATTGTCATTTTACCTTTTTATACTCAAGGCGAACTGCAACCAATAGAACGAAAGCATTATTTGGGCGAAAGTGAACTTTCAAGCGTCCTTAATGAAAAATATTAAAATCAAATTTGGAGATGCCAAATTTCAATATATACTGTAAGAATTCCCTCGGTTCCTCTTGCCTCAGCGATATACTATTATTGTACAGTTTGATGAATGCTAGATAGATAGATGGATAGATAGATAGATAGATAGATAGATA
>JGI24158J21664_10013355_pt1 | contig 10840 bp, 2 predicted proteins | sample Ectturendosymbi3_FD_21664 | JGI IMG/M metagenome (IMG submission 21664)
CTTGGGCGTGCCTTGGGCACTCCGGCCAAATTCACCAGTGCTCTTGCGGAGTTGTCCTAAATGTGTTGTGGTCTTCTTTAGAAGAGGACTGCAACAAGTTTCTCACCGCCCCCAGGGGGCGGTAACACTCACTTTGGGAACCACTGTTTTAATGTGATTATTCTGAAATTTTTAAAAATTTTAGTCGTGATCCGATTTCACAGGTTTGCTAAATGGGAGTGCATATTTTGCCATCAAATGCAAAAACTCTGCTGGGACTATTTTGCAATTCGAACTGTATTCACCTTTGTTCACAAAAAACGTTGAGTTTTAGTAGCAACGTGAACATAGTTGAGGGGTTAATGTCTATGCCTGCTGTGCGATTGTTCGTTGGTTCTGTTCTCACCATTTTGTTTGGCTTAGCATGTGGAGGTTACACCTTTGATAGGAATATTTTTAATGTACTTTTTCAAAATGTTTAGGGTTTAGGTTTTAGAGTGTATGTTTAAGTGTCGGTTTAGGGTTTACGTTTAGAGTTTAGGCTTCGGGTTTAGGGTTTAGGTTCAATTTTCAGGTTTAGGTTTTGGGTTTATGTTTGAATTTTGTGTTTAGGTTCAAGTTTTGGGTTTAGGTTTAGATTTTTGATTTCGGTTTTTGGGTTAGGTTTTTGGGTTAGGTTTTTGGGTTAGATTTTGGGTTAGGTTTTGGGTTTAGGTTTTGGGTTTACGTTTTGGTTTTAGGTTTAGGGTTTTAGGTCATGTAAGAAGGACCTTACACTAATCCAAGTGTATCGTCCTTGTCACTTGACCAATCCAAGCAATCAGACTCTCCTAACGGCAGTATAACTCCAGCAGTGCTTTTGCCTCTGGTGCCTAATAGACACTTCCTTGTTAAATTTTGGAAATGCCAAAAGGCTGTGTCCATTTTGCATTATGAAGCAAAAGCACTGCTTGAAATATTTTGGCTTCAACCAATCGTATTTGCCTGAAGGCAAAATAGCTCTAGTAGTTCTTTTGCCTCATGAGGCAAAATAAAAACACATGATTTTATATTGGCGGATCAGGACTGGATCGGACTGATGATTTTCAAAAATTTTGCGGATCAGAACTGGACTCGAAATGAAAAAATTCACAGTCCGCTCATCTCTGACTAGCACCATCATTTGTGACATGTTGATTCACTCTCAGTGAAATTTTGTTGTAGAAATCAAACAAATATCCTGATCCTGTCCTGATCGAATTTTTTTCAAGAATCAATATCCAAATCCAATCCGGATCCAATTAAATCGCGAGTATCCTGCAGGATATCCAATCCTGATTCTGTCCATGCTCACCTCTGGTAATTTGCCTTTGTTTTTACTTAAGAAATGATCACACAGACTCCTGCTACTGCCGAAATGGAAAAGCGACTCCGGATCCGCGTCCGGTTTTTCCTAAGTTTTTGACTCCGGGTCGGGATCCGAAAGGAAAAGGCATCCTGCCGGAGTCGACTCCGGTACACCGGATCCGGTCCCACCCCTGGTAGATGATGAGTGTTGCCACTTCTGATGTTTCAACATCAGATCTGATGTTCTCGGATAAATTTCTGATGTCTGATGTTTTGGCGACAAATCTGATGTTGACTGGGCTGTTACTTTTGTTTACCACCTTTCCCCTCAATTTGGTGATAAAAATAAGTTAGATTCATAAAATTTAGGTTTTTTTTATCAATCTCACTATAGTCTCTACCTCACATGTGTTTGTTTTTCGTTACAAACTGAAGAAGCTCTCTTCGCTGTGTTGATACGCATGACGTACTTCTCCAATTAATGACGGTACTTCGCTCTGTTTCGGATTCAACACAGTTTATCGCGGTTTGTTAGGTAATAGGTGGTGGTAATGGAGGCATGTAGCGGCAGTGAAACTGTAAGGTACAAATCTGATGTTATCTGATGTTGAAAAAAGCAACAATCTGATGTTAACGAGACTGAGCCTAGTGGCAACACTGTAGATGACAGTTTGCAGATTTTTCCTCAGTCCTCCATGTAAAAGATCTAGCAACACTGTTCATCTCTCAATTTGCACATTGATGATGGAGACGGCGTGGAATTGTGCATACAACAGTACAGGGCTGCCAGATTGGCCATTTCATGGCCAATTTCGAAAAATTTGGCCATTTTTTGACTGCACTGGCCATAAAAGAACGCATTTGGCCATTTTTTTAGTTTGTCACTGTAAAATTAAGTTTTCATTGAATATTTTGTCTTTTTGTATTTTTTGGACGGTCTTCATATCACTCATTGTTACAGCAACACCGTGGCACTTCAACACTTTATTGCTTTGAAGTGTGTAAGCTAGTAATAATTTTGCACTTGCAGTCAGTAGATTAATAGATTTTGTACAGATGATTCAGTCAGTGATTATCTTTTGGTTACCACCATTCGTATCTGCTGTGCTCGTACTGTATCTGAAGACTGCTGCACTCGGTTGTGTTACTGATAATGTTACAATAGAAGTATTTTGCCTTTTTGGTAAGATTTTACTTATAGATTAGAAGTTTCTCATCACTTTTGCAGTAACACTCAACCTGCAGTAACTTCAACCTTGTTGTAATGTTCAAAGTGTATAGTAATTATTTAGCTCTGGCAATCTTGTAGATTTTGTGCAAGTGTTTCAGTCGGACCTGTCATGAGTCATTGTTTGTTCTCAAGTGTTCTTTCCTACCCTTTCATTCATATGTGAACTTAATGGTGGTTTTGAGCATGATCTGATGTGGCTAACTCATTATCTTATGATCATCTACTTAATGCAGTTCATGACTTAATCGTTTGTTCATATATTTGGAGCATAAGATCAAAGAGAATTCTAGCCTTGTTGTTGAATTGGAAAGTTCATTTCAAATAGTTTAATCCAGAAATGAGTCAGAATTGAAGCATGTATCTACATTACAATCGTGTTTAATATATGTTTCTAAGTTTTATTAGAATAAATAAAGACAAGTTGTAACAGATAATTTTAGGTATACGGCAGAAATTGCTGTTTTATGGCAAAAAGTTGCTTATTTGGCAAAACCACATTTTTTGGCAAATATATACTGCCTTCCAAACAATTTGAGTCACTTCTATGAATATGGAAATTGCCATAGTTAAAACATTTTGTGATTTTGGCCATAAGTTTTCCAAAAAACAGCAGTTTTGGTGATTTTTTATGAGGAATTTGGCCATAAAGCTACAAAAAAAATCTGGCAACCTTGCAACAGTACACAGTGGCACAAGTGCCACTTCTGGTGCCAGTATTTTTACACGAGATCTAGTGTTTTTGCATTTCATCTGATGTTCTAGTGCTTTTTCATAGCTACCTACTGCTTTTTATGAGTGAGATGAATGTAGTTGATTACACAATTTTATGCAATTGTAACTGTAATTGAGACTTCGATTTTGTGAAAGTGAAATTTGCTAAAAATTTTACCTAGTAAGTACATCTTAAAATTAAACAAGAGCATATAATCTGTGTTGAGTAAACTACTACGAAGTCACTGGCGTCAAGTTTCGGCGACCTGTATAAACAAACACAAGCATTGCTGTTATCTCCCATTTTTCTTGTCTCTGGTTTACAATTTTTTGTGCAATTGTCTTTGTTTCAATGTTTGCATTACAACACATTTTCTGGCCATTTTCATTGTGTGTAAATTTGCCTTTTCCTTTTACAACTAACTTGCATCGAATTACTAAGACAGATGAGTGACATGAGTGACAAATTTGTCACGTACTTGTAATCTAGTTTTTTTTGTGAATCTAGTGTTTTTTATCATCATGAATCTAGTACTTTAAACTTTTGTTTTCTGTAACAACAGTGGCAACACTACCACACACACTACTAGACCCAGAAAATACAATCAAACCTTGGGAGGAGGCGTGTATGCCTTTCATTGTGTGGTTGGTATAGGTCTAGCTAATAGTACAATTGCAGTGGATTTTACCAGGTAGATGGCATGCTTCATCAACTTTACCTTCTTTGATGGGGAAGATCTTTGTTCAATTCCCAATTTATTTTTGGAAATGACTAGGTAGCCAGCTACTACTGTGCAAGGTAAACTACTAATATGTTGTACATAGCTAGCTACCACAGGATCCAGGACATGGTTATGTGATGGTTAATCAGCAAGGACGTACATCAATTTTTATTTTGATTTAAATCCTGAAGTATTTTGCTTTATTTTTTAAAGTAGATTTTCTACATAATTTCCATGAAAGCACAAGCATAGAGATAAAAAAGCACCATAAAATGAAATGTACAATAATAATACACTAGTGGTAGTGCATACATTAGTGCAACGTAATACATATGATGGTCGGTGGCCAAGCAATGGGAGAAGAGTTAAAGTATGTACAGATGAGCAGGTGAAGCATGCACAACATAGCCTTTTTTGTCGTAGGTGAAGGAAACCTGTGTTATAGGTGAAGGAAGTAAGCAACAATAGGGTTATGATGCAGAGAGCAATGCATTTTAAGACGACATTTCATTACAAAAAAGTAGCAAGATTCCAATTCACTTATTTTAACCGGATTCCAGTTTTTCTACTAAATTCATTGGATTCAATTTGGGTTGGATTTAAAAATTTTGTTTTTAACTTATCCGCATCTGCAACTTTGATATATCTGATATTTTGGACTGCATTCTTCTGTATTTAGTATGTGAAGGTTCAGTAGAGTTGTTCACATCCATCGAGAGTGTATATCGATTTTGTTAAACCTTCATTTCTTGACTATGAGCAGTGATACAAATTTGCTTTTATGTATCACATGTCATCAAAGTTGAGGAATTGGTATGACTTTAATTGATCTACCTTTTTTTGTGACTGATGATTGCTGCATGTACAGTAATAGCACAGTTCATCTGTATTAATGCGCAGCCTAGTGCTAATCAATACGTTGCTTGACTGTATGCCTGTTAATTACTTAATTTTTTAGTTTGATATTTTATATCTAGGACATAAGTGTAAAACTGGTGGCCCATGGCCCAAATGTAAGCTGTCATAACCTTTTATGTGGGCCATGAAGCCTAAATTTTAAGGCTAATTTTTTTGCAACTATAATGATTTATACCTGTTTGCAAATGTGAACGATAGTCTTTGCCATGTTATAACTTTGCTATTTTATTCTCTTGCTGACCTAATGTGTTGCTTTAAAAAAGTTATTCAGTTTTAAGGCCCTTTTCACTACGGACACCTGTAAAGTGCAAATACCACAAGATTGCTAAGATCGCTAATATTGCTAAGACAGGGGTCAGGAACCTATGGCTTGCGAGCCAGATGTGGCTCTTTTAATGACGGCATCTGGCTTGCTTGATATTTTCTTAACACGATTATTAGGAATGAAACTTTTTTTGTAATTTTCCTGCAAAGCCATCAGCAACATCACGCAGCACCAGAAGTCGCATTAACAGTAAGAAGCATGTTATTAAAGAGTAAAATTCAGACATTCGCCATTGTTTAAAATTGTTCATTTTGCTTAAAAATGCACATGCTAGTTAGTAAGTTAATTGCATTAACACTTTGAGAGTCGGGGTATGATATATTCATACCTCGACTTCAGCCTAAAACCAGCAGTTTTTGGTTGCCTTACCAACGCCATAGCTCCTCCGCCGATTGCGCTAGAGAGCTGTTCAAACCCTCAAAAGATTCAGCAAGTCTTTTAGTCAGCACTCGAAAAACAATTTTTGGTTGGGGGTTGCAGAATTTTTCTGAGTGACATCATAAGTGGAGTAGTTTTTGGGCCATTTTGGCTCATGTTACTTGGCCTAGGGCTCAACCGCTAGGCCTAAGTATTTCGCCGAGGTTTTCATTGGAAACTAGGCTCGAGTCCGAGTCTTTTGAGCTTTTGATCGACTTCTAGCATTTCTGGTTCAAAAGTTATGATCTAAAATAAACAAATTAATTAATTAGCTAATTAGTCAAATATTTTTATTACTTAGATCATAACTTTTGAACCTGAAACCTCAGCAAGTCATCGGAAGTATCAAAAGACTTGGATTGTAGCCTATAAAAACCTCAGCAAAATACTACCACCTAATGGTTGGCGCCCAGGGCCAGGCAGAGTGGGCTAAGTTGGCCTAAAAGTCCTCCACTTATGACATCACTTACAAAATATCCGCACCCCCCAAGCAAAATTTTTTTCGAGTGTAGGCTAGATGCGTTTCAGTGTTCTTTTCTCAAAAATTCCTGATACCGGCCGGACGCCAAAGTGTTAAGTACTGCAACTAGAAACAGCTAAACTTTCATTCTAACTTTCTTTGCCCTTATGCAATATCCCTTAATGCGAACCAGTTCATAACACCAGTACTCGTATACAAAGAGAAACATTTATTGAAATGACAATACTCCAAGCACTAGTTTATCAAATGCATGTACACTTAATGGCATGTCACAAAGCTTGTATATTGTATACAAATACAAGCTTGCCAGTGTTTTTGGTGCAAAGTCGATTGTTGAAATTAATAATTGCAACACAGCTTTCACTAGTTAACCTTTTACAAAAGTATGACCCCAAGTATGAAACAGTGAAAACCTATAGTATATCTATTATTATGAATCAAAATTGTGTTCTTAAANCTACTATGTCTACAGTCAACAGCCTACATGTTCGATGGAACTTAGACAACTTTTAGTTCATGCCTAGATTTTTTTCCGCAAAGACATTTTGGTCACTGACATTTCAGTCATTTGTCTTATAGTATTAATGCTTGACATAACAGTATTCACAAAATACTACCATCTAACGGTTGGTGCCCAGGGCCAGGTGAAGGTGGCCAAAAAGTCTTCCACTTATGACGTCAATCACAAAAACCCACATTCCCCAACCAAAAAATTTTTTTTAGAGTGCAAACTACAAGACTTGCCGCATCTTTTGACTCTTTGACCAGGTCCATAACCTGTACAGGAGCAGAGAAATTACAGCGCAAAGCCACGTGCAATCAAGCTGTTTTTTTGCGAACTGCTTGAATTAACCCGGGTGCCAAAGTGTTAAAATTAGTACAATACTGTATTCAATCAACCACTGCCAAAAATATAAAAATTTTCCAAATCAGCAGTAACTTTATTGTCTATGATAGTACATTCATTAATAGTAACTGTACTACATAACTCTTGTGAAATTTTGTGTTTGCATATATTTCACAAACCAAGACTTTTCTGCAACTCAATTGGTTTTCAATTTGAAAAGTCAATCCAAGTGTTAAAGAATCAAGTTTGGAATTTTTATGTAATGTAACGTTAAATAACTGCATGTCCTTAAAGTGAACTAGTTGCATTAGTCACTGCAACTGAAGCACAGGCGTTGGCATATGAAATCAACTGATTTGTCAATGCTTAGCAATTCTATCTCAACAGTTTAAGATTGTCATGCAGAAAGCAAAGTTTTACTGGATTTTCCTGCAGGTAGTTGCTAGTCATCTGCAACCTAGCCTAAACAAAAGCAGCACTAGGCTATAAGCGATTACCATCCATCCGCCAGAAGTAAATTCCATAAGAACAAGTCGACATGACAATAGCTGACGTGCACATGTGTGAATTACGCATCCCATGATTTTGCAATATTGCCACGGCAGTTCTGATCCAATCACAAAGACTGTGCTTTTAGCTTGTGCACGGGTCATGTTTAACAAGCGGACAACATCAATTGTGATGCAACAATGAATACTGACTATTGCAGTACCGCACTGCTATTGGACTAATCACCATTTTAATGTATTTCTGTAATACTGGAGTAGTGCTTCCACAACTTGTGTGTTACCACATCCACAAACCAGCGCTTTGCAACAGCTTGGATTGTTAGATCACAATTATCATTAACATGCCTCGTAGAAAATGTCGATTAAGTTAACCCACGAACAGGATATTTTAGCTTGCATACAGTATAAACCAGCACGCTTATAGCCTAACACAGGGTGGTCCAAGACTGCGAACATGAAGGGCCACATTACGGTTTCATGAAAATTTTCCAGGCCACAAAGAGAGGAACTAGCCAAGAGGTTAGCTATTTCAACGTCTTAAATCGTAAAAAGATATTGTTTCCCCAAAATATTTGCGTATTGAATTTTACCTTAATGATGTGTGACTTATTACTAGGAGTGTGTGGCTAATACAACATTTGTGATTTTGTGACATATACGGCACACCGAAAGTGTTCGCAGGCCGCACAAAAACTGTCCGCGGCCCGCATGCGGCCTGCGTGCCAGTGTTTGGACCACGCTGGCCTAATACATCAAGTTAAGAAAAGTAGAATTTTAAGGTTTGTGTGCAACTGCTTCACAGCGACAGTTGGCGTCACTAGTGAGTAGCAATTGCATTTGTAATCATATTCATAAAGCCACAGATGTTGCTTAACATAACGCAATTCATTTTTCATGCAAGCTTTTCAAATTAATCTACGCTAAACTAAGCATCGATTGGACTTCTGCACCTTACAGTCAAACTCTTCGTGCTATGAAAACTTCTAGAAGTACAATGGGAGTTTATTCATACACAGCACCTACACGCGGTAGTGCAGTCTGGAAATAAACGTCAAGCATTGTGAAACTTACAGATGATGTTTTGATTTGGCTGTGGTGGCCGACACATACTTCATGGTTAATCTTGTGTGTTTGTTTATGAAAACGCACCAGCAAGATAACTGTTGACTTGCTTCATTGTGCTTTCTTGGGCAAGTTATCTGGATGCGTGAGAAATATAAGTGTGTCGTCAACACCTACTAAGGCCGATAAAATCAGCCGTTTTGGCCGATAGCGATATATCAGTAAAACCCAAATATATCGATATATCGGTTGAGTTCTATGCAAAACACCTGTAATTATGTGAAATTTGGTCAGACATTTTTCTGGTCCCTATAGGTCCATACCAGATACTAACATTTTCCTTAAAAAAACTCTGATATAGATACTTTAAAAGCTACAAGTCACAGATGAAAAATAAACCTAGCAGGGATGGTCCAGCCTACAAAGGGGGAAGAAAGATGAGGTGTAAGGCCTTATGATAGTGATGGCAGTGCTTCATCTTTTTCTCTGGTCATTTAACGTCGATTTGCATGCTTGCCTCAGGCAAGTTTCCAGCACATCCATATAGTATGTGTCAGTAGCCTTACAATACGAAGAAGCATCTAGCTGCAGCATTTCATTAAAAGTCAATTTTTGTAATTTCACTCCTTGGATGTCTGGGGCTGTGGCCTTGTTCCGTCCACCTCTGTATGCCACTGACCAAGCATAAACTTTGCAAGTTACTTAGTTTTGGATCAAGCAACTGAATGCACATTCACAATGTGTTGTAACAGTGTAACCATGACAGTACAAGCTAAGCTGGTGCAGAAGGTGTTGAAAGAGTTGTCTTGATTATAATTTCACCTGGAAGCACACTAGATTTAATTTATTGTTGATTGTTATATTATACACAAAATTATGGTATTCCAAAATTTAACTGCATATTCTAAAGTTGTAGTTACCATATTATCTTAAACATATGAACATATAGTAGATGACTAACTTTAAAATACAGAAAAATGCTGTAAGTTTTGATGGAAAATGGTTATCTTAGTCATTTTGCGATGACTGCAAAAATGGAGATAAAACTAAGAAATTGTGATGACATTGAGTTGCCAATCACAATTCAGAATGAGAGTTAATAAAACATAAAAAATGCATTCAAGAATTGTGCACAGTTAGAATTTGGTTATAGTCTGCTGTTGTTAGCTTGTATCGATGTTCACATTGTTGAGCCTTAATAATGCAAATGATATCATGAAATGGAATCCAACATTCGTTTTTGAGATCCTGTGGGCAAAATAAAAATTATTGATTCCTTATGCTTGGACATAAACATCTTGTGGGCATCACAGCATTGCATTTCTGTGGTTATATATCGTTGGTTGTTATATATACATGCATGTTTATAAAGTGATGAAAAGTTGCATCATAGTTGGGAATTCATTCTGAGGGCCTGTTTGGCTGTCATGACAGGCCCCCCTAGGTCATAGGTACTCTACATAAATTGGTGATCAAATATCCAAAACTGGTATTGCAGGTCTGTTTGGGTTAAGTCAGTGGTTCCCAACCTTTTCAGTGTGATGGAACCTTTTGATGATTTGGCTGTAAGCTGTGGACCCTTAAATAAAACCAGTTAATACTGTTACATGCAAGTGGTCTCTACTTGAAAACGCTATCATCTGCTTTGAGCGATAAAAATCATGAATGTTTGACGGAACTAATCATGTAACAAATTCACATTGTTGCACAGCAATCGAACTGCCTAACAAATAGAATTGTGTGTAAAAAACGTTGCTAAGGATGGGATAATAGCAAGTTGCGAACCTTTGATACAGTGAATAAACATGTGATGGTTCATAGGAGCCAGATCGTGTGTTGCTCTGTAGCCTGTATTCTAGAGATTTGCTCAATTCATTGTCTTTTGCAAACCACCACGGCGGGTACTCTGGCATTTTGCTACTTTTCTTTCACCTTGTACATACAAAGGTAATGGACCCCTAAAAATCTGATGTCTGGGTGCCCATGGACCTCTGGTTGGGAACCACTCGGTTAGTTAGTATAGTTTTGCATTCACTTTTTTACTGAGAACCTTGCACTATTTGCACTGCTATGAATCAGAACTTTTAACACTTTGAGAGCTGGGGTACGATACATTCGTACTTTGAAATCAGCCTACAACCAGCAGTTGTGAGTTGCCTTACCAACACCCTAGCTCCTCTGCTGATTGCGCTAGAGAGCTGTTCAAGGGCTTAAACCAGTGGTTCTCAAACTTTTTCTGATCGCGTACCATTTGTGTGTCCCGTACTGTCATCATGTACCACCTTGCTCCAGAAAAAGTCAATGTGCCAAAT
>JGI24158J21664_10013356_pt1 | contig 10839 bp, 8 predicted proteins | sample Ectturendosymbi3_FD_21664 | JGI IMG/M metagenome (IMG submission 21664)
AAAGGGGGATGAGTAGTTGGTACCCCATTTTACTTGCATGGTCTGTTGCCTGTACCAACAGATATAATAAAAATAAATGACTAGGCCTATACATTTATGCTGTGGTCCTCATGGACAACTTATATTTGATTTGCTGAAAAGTTTTAATAAAATAAACACATATTTTCTGTTTCAAAACATTTATATTCTTCATGATTCATCTTTCGCAAAATTGTACCTACATCTAATATTCAAAATATTGAAAAGGGCGCACATTTAAACTTTGCCATGGGCGCCATTTTGCATAGATACAGTGATACACCACTGGGCAATATCTGTACGTTATCCAAATATGAAATTGTCAAAGCTGTCAATCAGCCTAAATGACGGAGGCTGCTCATGCTTGCACGCTCTGCCGAGTAAAATTACACAGACTTAATTGGTTATTATAATAATATCAGAATAATGCATTTATTTCCGACACGTGGTCCGTATCATAGGCACTCTCAAACAACGCAAGAGCACAAAAATGGTTAGCCATAATAAATTACAGAATAGGTGTTTGCACACGACCAATACTGATAGGAGCAAAAACGTTCTAACAGCCCCCAACTGTAGCGTCATTCACCCATGATAATGCAGGGATCCAATGCGGCGGCAGGTAGATGGCGCCACATGTAAATAAATGGTCACCGCTAGATGGTGCCCATAAGTTATAAGTCACTGTGATAGTCACCACAAGCGAATTATCGTAGTTCACGTATCCCTATATAATGATAGTGCAAGCTAGTAATAGTAGAGTGAACTCGTCGAGGGAGTTCTATTGCGGCTGGTTGCTTTCCTGTTAGTTAATGCCCCGATTTGCCATCTTTCTCTTGTGCTTGCCTCAGTAGTTCAAGGCGATGCAGTCAACTGCAACACCAGTACTGTGAGAGCCATAAAGGCATTCTAACATCAAAACTTTGAAGAAAACAGCTAACCAATAAAAAGAAAACAGTAAAAGATAAGTCAGGTGGGGTTGTGCACATTGGCGCACAGAGGCATGCAAACTGTTCCGATAAAGGTTTTCAACGCTTTGCAACCAGGGTTACGGAGTCAAAGTCGCAAGGATTCGAAGGTTTTTGGGTGGAGTCGGAATCGGATTCCTAACAACACTAGGAGTCGGAGTCGGATTTTTTGCCTACTCCGGAGGTCAATTGGATCATTTTTTACATCACACTCCTAAGTTGGGTATTCCTGTTGAACTGGTACAACTTCTTTTTAAAATTTTGTTGAAACAGGGATTTCTTGCTGTTCACCACGATTTCCGTTGATTTTAACAGCCAAACTTCTTTCCCTTCATGTTAAAGAGTCGGAGTCGGAAATTTTGGAAAGGTCGGAGTTGGAGTCGGATATTTTGCCCCCGACTCCGCAGCCCTGTTTGCAACGCATATTTCATGAGATTGACAGCCAAATAATTTTCGTACATTTTGAAGCAGCCAATTAATTTTCCTGAATTGGAAAACAACGCACGAAAGGTTTTCGTTGTTATGCAAAAACAATACTGACGTGACGCGGACATTGGTACAAGGCTTGAACAACTGAATCAGCTGGTTGCCGTCATACAGGAGCGTTAAGTTATTTTCAGCGACGAAAGAATGATTTCATAGAACACTGATGAGAAATTGCAATATACAGTGCAGCACAGTTGGATTAATTATATTAGTTCAGTTCAATTGTCCCTTGAAATTTTTCAATTACATCACATTTACTCTCTGCTGAAAAAATCAAACTGCAATTACAATTTAAATTGTAATTAATCATATACAGGTATTGCAATCATAATTTTTTTCTAATATATGAAAATGAAAACAGCAGACACGGGTAGTATATTTCAAATTAGATGTTCTCTTACTTGAAAAATTGAATTTCTTGTAACAGTTGCTGCTGTAAGCCTCATTACTGTTGAAAATTTTGAACAAAAGTGGCGGAAGTGATTCAACAGTGGTTTGAGTCATTTTGATCATTCATTTTGAAAATGCTGTAGGCAATTTCTGCAGCAATTTGTGATGTTATAAGTTTGGTGCTTTTGTCATTGTGAATGATTAGATCAGTGTTTTTCAACGTTTTCGCTGAAGTGGAACCTTCCGCAAATGTTTGCGTTGCTCGTGGAACCCTATGCAATGATCCAAGTGTCTATCCTACTTTCTGTAATAAACCTATGAAACAGTGATATTGCTACAACTGCATAGAATTGTGGTTACGAATTTCGTCCCAGGCAAATTCGGTCTGTTTCGGCGGAACCCCTGACAGCCACTTGCGGAACCCTGAGGTTCCGCGAAATCCCGGTTGAAAAACACTGGATTAGATAAACACACAACAAATTTTAAATTACCGTACCCAACATTGACCTATCTAAAAATCTTACATAAAAATTTAGCAAAGCACCACTCACGAAATGCCAGCTGGCCAAAACCTCGTATCTGAGATCTATGCATCCGGAGAAATGGTTCGACAGCGATTTCAAAACTGGGCACTCAAAGCGTCACACTGTGAACTCCTCAAAATCCCATTTTTGTCCTTGAAATAGCACTTTCACCGTCATGGCCCAAGATTCATGACCATAGGTGAGGATGAAAACAAAGACCGATTTTAAAACTGACAGCTTTGTGGTGTTTGATAGCTCCCGTTTTGTGGCCACAGAGCGATGAAGATCACGCAGACTGCATTTGTTTTACCAATCCATGTATCAACCTTTTTGTCTTGCGTCACTTATGAATACCACCCCAAGTACATGAACTTCTCGACCCTGAGTATCTGGAGAAACACATTGTTTTTAATGCTAATTTTTATTTCCCCTTTGTCGCACGCAGCTGAAAATCGATAAGTGCCTGGAGATCCTATTTAGAGGATGCACCCAATACCAAAACATCTGCAAAAAGCAAACGGTCGATCCCGCAGCTTTCAACAGTGAACCCTCGTCGACTCGGCTATGACTGTCCATCCAATTCATATGGACTATGTCGTGAATTGGTGCACACATCGTTGTTGGAATCCAACATTGACGGTGAACGGCTGTGATTTGAGGCCGCCGACACGGACACATATTTCTGAACAAGAATACAAGGACTCGACGGCAGTGGCGTGGCGAACGTGGAGACGGCCCGGGCATCCAAAGAGTGAAATCACAAAAATTTAAATGCTGTAACTAGATGATCTGTGGTAACAAGAGCACTATACGCCACTGCTCAATGCTAGAATTTAGGAAGGGGGCATCCAATCATGCAGTCGCCCCGGGCATCACCAGACCTCTGCACGCCACTGCTTGACGGCAAGGAACAGGTGGCCGTCAACACTGTTCTCCCGCAACACTCCCCAAAGCTTTTCATGATTACCCGGTCGCATTCTTTCTCGAGGTAGACAAAACATGTGTAGAGATGTCTTTGGCATACTCACAAGATCTCTCGAAAATTTGGTCTGCAGCACTACGGCTAAACCATTTGTTTGCAAATCAAGACTGGTGGAACTCGACAATTTTAATTTGAAGCAAACAGCGGGCAATTCTACGCCAACCACCAAGGATAATTAAGCTGGAAGATGCGCGATATACAGAAAGATTCCAAAACGTGAAAACTGTGCAACACTGACCAACCATTTCAACACGAGCTTGTAGTTATATCTTTGCTGAAAATAGAAATCGGACACCAACAACCCAGCATTTAACAAAACCGTATTCAAACCACCCCACGACAAAAACTCAGGCATTGAAAGCAACGCTGACATTTGGTAGAGGTGAAATCAACACATGGAAGAGCAAAAGAATGAGGTCCGTTAGAAGCAAAGCTAGTCGTACCAAGTTTGAACCAATGCTGCACGAACTGATATTCACTGTAGAATACACCCAGAAAACGCGTAAGTGAAACGAAACGTTTGCATAAACACACGAAAAACAGCACGATTAAATCATTTGCATGATGTATTTGGCAGGCTTTCTGGGACGGAAAGTAGGTGACTGATTTCAGTACACATTGAATCTCGATAAGGCGCTATAAATAGGCTTCAGGGCGTTGGCTTCCAGCGAGATCGATGACACACCCATGAATAAGGTGGGGTTTCCAGCAATCTCTACACCCGGATTTATTAAACCTTGGTTGTTATCGGTTGCATTTCGCTCTGATTGGCCCTGGACATCCACAGGGACGGAATGTTTCGAGACCACACACAGTACCCAAATTGACTTCTGGCACGCACACGTTCAAAGATCTTAAGAAACAATTGCATTTTCCTTATTGGGTTTCGAAAGCGGCATTTATTCTGTGCAGGGTGAAAGGCGGCAACAGCAATCACGAAACATCGACTAACTCTTCGTCTTAGCGATGTCTCCAGTATGCTGGATGCTTGACATGAGTTAGTGCGATTACGACACGTGTGTGATGCAACCGGTTCACCCAGCCCTTGTACGGCTTCTTCATTTTTTTTCCTGTTGGTGCAGTCGCCAAACCACGAAGTGACTGTTCCGCGTTTATGGGTTACATGGCTGAACCATCGTGGCTGGTACTTCTCGAAGCGGGCAAGTGATTCAACAGTCAGAGTTTTGCGAATTTCACCGCTAAACTGTTTGTCCAGCAGTAGCGCAGCGCGATTTTTACCGCTGCGTTCATGAGACAGAACAAATCTCATGTTACGATCAANACAAAATTTTGATGGTCCAATACTGTGTCGAAAGTAATTCTTATAACCGACACAAGTGTTGACAACAAAAAAACACGGTGACTAACTGCGTATGGGACCACGCTATATCGGATTGGTTACTTCATGATCATTGCAACAGAAGTTTAATGTTAAGCGAGTACGCAAGAGCTAAAACGGCAAACTTCGTTGGAACTTAGCACATTTCCTCTTCTGTCATACTGAAAGGAATCGCTTGTGGGTGACGAAATCAAATTCAGAACGCGAATTTAAGCAATCATTGTTGTCCATCTCAACAACTGACTTGACTTAAAAATGTAAAATCAACGTCATACGTTGCAATGAACCGCACAAAAATGAAAAACTCGGAAGTTCAAATGAATGTTATCAAATACGACGGGTACACGCTCGAGTCTTTGAAGACAACAAAAATGCTTGGATTGATGACGTCGTCAACCACACTGTCATACAAGCGGTTGTTTCTGGTATCTTTGACAGGTGGAGCTTTCAAGCTGCTGTTGCCTTTACAGTAATCGCCGGTAAGAACACGTGCCAAGAACATGTAACCCCGACCGCTTCCATCACTCGAGTAGTTCGTCGAAAACGATGAATCCACGGCGAAGTAGGATCCTTTTCCGTATAACGTTGCTTTAAATAAAGACAAAAACCCTTGCAAAGAAACCTATCAAAACTTTGCTAGGAACATAAGGAATGTTATCAGCTACAGAAAGCAGAAGGTCAGGTCACCTATATGGGCTGAGTAAAGTCGGATACAGCAACCAGGGCTGCGGAGTCGGTGTCGCAAGGAATCGGAGGTTTCTGGGTGGGCTCGGAGTCGGATTCCTAACCACACTAGGAGTCGGATTTTTTGTCCGACTCCGACAGCCCAATTGGATCATTTTTTACATCACACTCCGAAGTACTTTTCTTAAAACAGAGAATTCTTTCTGTGAACCACAATTTCCACTGAGTGCTAGTTGCTACAAATTGTTAACAGGCAAACTTCGTTCACTGTATGTTAAGGAGTCCGAAATTTGGGAAAGGTCGAACATTTTGTCTCCGACTCCGAAACCCCGACAGCAGCAGCTTTGGTTAATTTAAACCGCTTTATTGGCTGTAATTCCCGACAAAAATTAAAACAAACTAACTGTAGCGACAAACGGTATGTATGAAAATGTTGTCCAAGCGGAGCTACTATCGCCACAAGGTCGAAGTTGCTGGCATCTGCTTTCAGCGGCCTGTAACTGCTATTTCAGCGGTGCATGCATTTGAAAGAAAGGTGCTGGTGAAGGTATTTAATGACTGACTGAATGACTGAAACTACAATTTCCCCGAAGGTTTGAGGGAAAAAAGTACGAAAAGTAACGTATGCATGCACCTATGTTTAACTTTGGAACATCAAACATTACACTAGTGATAATATTCTAACCGTTTTTGCCAGCAAATCCTCTGTCAAACCCGTGAGCACATATTTTCTTCGCGTCCTCTTCTGACGTTCCGTGAAACAGTTCACGCTCCACTGGTTGTGGTGACGTGAAGTGTTGTTCCACGTCTTTCTTCTTGATCATGTATTGTTGATACAAGGATGGGTTCTGAACCCTCTCGACCTGTAACCAGGCAAAATGATGCTTCGTTTGTAAGTTTCTCCAGGACGTTAAGTCACTCACAATTTTCGGTAGATACTATAAACAAGGCGATAGATGTTATTCAGCTTCTCTGAAGGTGGATATGCATAGGATATTTTCAACACAGTCTGTCAAATTGACCGCGTGTAATAAGCTTCAAATCGCTTACACTCAATATCCGGAAAAACGCAGGGCCGCTTCTTCTGAAGTGCTCCACCACTGAACAATATTCGCGGGTAAACTTTTCGAGTGCAATCCTTTTCCAGGACTCCCCATCCATTCTCGTCCATTCCGGAGGCAATTCTAAAATAAACAAAGCTCGTATACAGGAAAGAAAACATGGAACGCAGGGTCTGGATAGCTGGCACTTGAGCTGGCGCGCATGCGCAGTCTTTATAAGGAATCGGTGAATCAAATAAAGCAGCAAGCCTATCCCACAATAGCCCTGACCACAACAAACGATATATTTTAGTACGCAAATGCAGAGACAATGACGTGAGTTTTGTGTGACAGTGCACTCAAATGCCAATAGCTCGTCGATAGTCTTTCAGTTTATTTGCTTTGGCGGTTATTTTTATGATTACGCTTCGTTTGCTTTGCCTATTGTTTTTATCGTTGTCATCAGGGCTCTTTTACTTTCGTTTGCTTTGGCCGTTGCTTTTTATCAGTGTTTACCGAAACATTTACGAAATGCTTAAGTCAATATTGTTATCACCAGGAGTTCATTCGAAGGACAACTGCGTGAGTTGAACAGAAAACCTGAGTGAAAGATAGCAAGCCTGCGTTGCACTCAACTGCACAGTGAACTTCCATGAAGCACTGAAAAATTGTGCATGACCTGAATCGACCAATTTTAATTGGACGGCGTCAGTACAAAAANAACCCATGGTGAAAATCTGAACCATGGACCATTGATGTGCCCACTGGTAACTGCTGACGGTAGACAAAATGGATTGCGAAAACAATGTGTAGGTAAGTGAAACTAGCAAAATACATGAAGGGCGTAACCGCTGTAGATTTGCAAAACTGCTACTGAGAATAAAACAAATCTCCAGTCGAAAAATTCATTTAGGAAACAGTGCAATTGAGCCAGAGCGTCCCAAACATTCAAAATGCCGCAGCGAACGTAGAAATAGATCACCTTTTATCTCGGCAGGCGCTTGCGAGCTTGTTTGCACTGGTTGTGAAATCGTAGACTGGGTTTTCGTTTTGACCGTTGACCCAATACGGTGATAACACATTCGAAACAATGTGCTCTTAACAGCTGTATGCGCACGGGCGTTTCAAGTACCACGTACAATCATGATAGTCAAGCGCATGTTAGTGGATTTTCTCCTTGAAAAGAGGAGGCAGCGGTAAACCTCGAAGCAGTGGCAGTTTAGTTCAATGCAGCTGTTTCAAGGCGGATATCGTTATGCTTTGCAGCACCAACGAACTGGACAGCAGTTTCTATGCTCTATAAAATTGCTTGTGTTCTCGGGTACTTTTTCTTATCTAAACTAACCACTGATGAGTTATGATGTCGGATACAGCCTGCCAATTCTGTCCGTCCATTTTGCACTGGCGACAGTCCAGGAGCAGGAAAGACCAGAAGCTCGTCAGTGAGAAGCGCTATTGATACCACATTATGAAAGCAACAGACGAAGTAACAAGACCAGCGGCGAAATAAACGTACCAGTTTCTTTTCGAGTAACAGAGCGCATTAGCCTTCCCTCCACTTCACCAAAACGGAAAGTAAGGTCTGAGAAGGACACCATCATCGGCTCACCATAAAGCATGAAAGAAGACGAGCCTCGACGCTTCAGCTGCACAACAAGTTTATCCAAATTATCTGAAAAAATTGTCACAGAATACTTGTTAATCTTTCTTTTGTCCAAGCTGATAACCGCTAGCAGTTGCAAGACCCGCATACCACAATCTGAACGGTTATATTGCAATTAAAGTGCGTTTATATTAACACGAGAGTCGAGCAGCACACCTCGTATTCTTTCTCAAGAGCTCTGCTGGTCCTCAGAGGCAAATTGACAAACTGGTCCGGAAATCTCGCCCATTGCCAGATCGTTTGCTTGGCGAGAGTTTCAGCTTCGCGGAACTCGAAGGATATTTCGCGAATGCGATCGCACAGAGCACCGACGTCTTTGGCCATGCCGGTAGTGGTGACTTGTGACATTCTACGCACAAGAGAATGAAGTTGTTTTGTAATGAAGTTGCAAGATAGTCAGTACCAGCGAATCTTGAAAAGTTCAGAATCATTGCCAGTACCACGATGCTTTTTGAGTCTATCCTTTGTCTGGCCTATTTATCATTTGTTGAAACATAGGTGCAGAAGCCGGCAATTTTTTGGTGGTGCGAAGGATATTTTCCCCGAAATTGCCCAAATATGCCCGAAACATTTTTAGGCAGCAAAATTTCCCCTACAAATTTTCTGTAGCTGTTGGTTACTCGTCAGTAATCTCACAAACTAAAATCAGTTTGTTTGTTGATTTTGTATACTGTTTATCAGGTTTTTTTTTTAAAGAAAAATGTTAGGTACCCGGAATGGACCTGTAGGGACCCGATTTCTCTGATTCTAGGGACCCGATGATAATTGTCGCTGATTCTAGGGACCCGATTTTCAATTCTAGGGACCCGATTCGTGGCCCTGAAACGCCTTAAAAAACCCTGCTGTATATTAAATGTGTTTTCTATGACGTAATAATGTTTTTTTGTGGAGAAAGACTCATGTTTTCTTTAGTCAGTTTCATTTTTACACTTGATAACAAAAAAGTATTGTTAAAAAATGTCGAAATTTCTGTGCCCGATGTTTTGGGTTTTTCCCGAATTTTCGACAAATCGACGTTTTGTTTTTTTCCCGAATTTTCGACTTTTGGGGGCGCGCTTGCAGTCCCAGCTCCATACACAACTGCTGGACAGAACCAACTAGCAAATGCCTCGAAAAAAATGACAGTCTCATCAAAACACTCACTGCGGGTCAACTTCCAGAGAAGTGTTGCACGACACAGCCGCCTGATAAAAGTCAATGAAATCGTTAGGGCCCATCCTTCCGATAACAGAATCCGTTACGACTTTTCTGTTGGCGATGGATGCAATGTACTCGTTGATTGCTTGCTCAGCCTGTTTAGGATTGCAAAAAATACGATTGTTCGCATAATTTCACCAAAAAGTCCCAGTTCTCTTACCAATTCAGCTAAATCACAACAAATCGAATCTGTTTGTCTTGTATACGATTTTAAACAAAACAAAAACCCGTATAAATACAAAATACGCACTGCGAAACTTCAAGACTCGCCGAGAAAATTGAAGCCCAAGCCATCGTCAAAATAAAAAATCACTGCCGTGAAGAAGGTAAAATTTCCCGATTGATGACTAAGATTAGAAGAGCCACCCGAGAGAGTTTAGCTAAAGAAAAAATTGGAACATCACAAAATCTCACCAACAAGAAAGCATTTTCGCGTTCGAACGTCAAAAACAGCTCGACTTCATCTTTTAACGACGAGGGTTGGCATCGTTGTTTAAGCACGTCCAAAGTCGAGACGAAAACATCTTCATCAGTGTCTACAAGCCGACAAAAGGATGAAAGAAGTTTGGTCGAAGAATAGTTCCCGCACGGAGGAGACTTATGAAGCAATCGTTTTAATGCAGCGGTAACAATCACCGGGAGCACCTATGAAACGCAGCTCCAGGAATTTTTTGATTCACAGGCAGGGAAACCCTTCATCAAACACTTACCACTAACACTACGAAGCGCGTGCGCTGTGCGAACGAACATATCTGAGAAGCTTGAAAATGCAGTATGAGGCATCTGGGTGCTTCATAATGTCATCTATTCTCGGCGTTGGTGTAAACTTCTTTCGTTGCTCAACAGATCGCTCAGATCATATCACGCGGCCTGTATTCTTATAAGCGAAACTGTACACACCAGCTGGAAAACGCCGGAGTTGGTCATAGAATTTAAATCAAGATTTCAAACGGTCAGTTTTTATTCTATATCAACTTGCATGAGTATTTTTTCGATTGCGTGCGTAGCCTGTGGGGGTTGTGCCGACGTCCGCGCTGAACGCTGTACACGGTGGTGGTCTCCATTAACAGAGAAGTCAGTTGTCGATAACTCTGTCTCGAAACGAAGTGACTTGGCGAACTAAATTGACGAGTCAACACAAAGCAGTGTAAAAGGCTTATCTCAGTCAGGTCTTTCACAAGCTATGAAAATGCCCTACGATCTTTGGTTTTCCTAGATTATTTTCGGATACACAGTTCAGTAACGCACGCTTAGACTACAACAGCCGTACGCAAAGCTAAACAGATAAGAAGCGGAGTTTGAGCATCAAGCAACAGAGCTGAGCATTCGTAGGTCAAATCACGGAAACAATCAGCTTATAATTAGCAGGTGCCACGTCAAAAAGCCAACTTGTTGCATACATACAGAAGCCATCGGATTTCACACTGGAGCACTGACATGCAACATTAGTACAGGGTGTTTCACAATTGTTGAAACAAAGCGGCAGCTTCTAAAACTTTTATCGATGACCTTATTCATTTTTCTCTTTCCAGATTGTCATAGGGAAAT
>JGI24158J21664_10013359_pt1 | contig 10839 bp, 7 predicted proteins | sample Ectturendosymbi3_FD_21664 | JGI IMG/M metagenome (IMG submission 21664)
AGGAACCATGTGTACTGCAGTTCTTGCAATAAAGGTTAAAGGAAACCAGTTATTACACAATAACCAGCAATTACACAATAACTTAAACTTGATGCTGGAACGGAAATCCTAAATAAGTGTTCCAGACTTCTTCAACTGAATTTAAACTGATCTCGCAAGACAGTAAGTCATGGAACTCTTTAAAAGCATCTTTTGTAACAATTCCTTCAAAAACAAATCAGGGGTGTGATATTAGCATATCAACAATGCATATCAACAATGCATATCAACAATGCATATCAACAATGCATATCAACAATGCATATCAACAATGCATATCAACAATGCATATCAACAATGCATCCATCACATTAGCCTCATTTCCTAACGTCGTAAAACGTTTGTTTGTTCAATTAGAGGAAATATTTGCAAAATATGTAACGATTTTTAATGTAGCGAGTTTTTCCACAAACCAAAACTGCAGATTTTATGTTTTGTTTCCCCACAGGAGCAATGGAGAACTGGGGACTTCTCACGTTTAATGAGGAATTTTTGCTGTACAACCCAAAATCCTCTTCCGTATATAATCAGGAACAACTGGCAATTACAGTCGCCCATGAGATTTCACACCAGTGGTTCGGAAATCTGGTCACCATGAAATGGTGGAACGATATTTGGTTGAATGAAGGTGATGATGCTACAATTTTCTCATGTTACGTCACTAATAGTGAAAACAAACAGTATTGAGTTTTTATTTGGTGAAAAATTGTCAGGTTGATGTTTCTGTGTTCCTTTGATCTTTTGACCGTAGCAATTAAGCAAACAGGGAAAAGCAACCCGTGTAGCATAAATGTGTTTGAGGTTCGAGCAAGCATTGGTTGAAATTAAGCGGTTAGGGGTGAACATGAAACGAAACTACTGTAGAGATACCGATGATGAAAAAAACACAGATATTAAACTAGACGAAATCAATTTCCAAATAGCGCAAGCTTTCCAGAGTGGTCCAAGAAAAGATGCAACCTGTGTGTTAGAGAACAAAATACCATCAGTGCGGTATCTTAAAAATGAGCGCGATCATTTCAACATACAGACGCAGCGCAGAATTCAAACCAAGCAACACAGTGTAATAAAGTGAAGCACTCACAGTGGTTCATCACGGAGCATTCACAAGGGTTCATCACGGAGCATTCACAGTGGTTCATCACGGAGCATTCACAGATGTTCATCATCCCCAAGTGACCTCTGAAACGCAGCCACCCCAGTATCGACAACTGCCCTGGCAAACGAATACCGCTCCAGTGGTGTAGGGGCTTAGACCCAGCTTTAAACTCTGGTTTTCAACGTTTTGTGCGAGTGATATGCAGTTGAAATCACGGGCGTTGGAAGGGGTCAGGAAGGCCAAGCCCCCATGAATTTTGAAATTTGACATTTTCCTATGACAGTTTTAGCAAAAAAGGTTGCATTATTAGTTTCGAGTGGGTAAAATGAAATTTCACCACTTTTGACCACCCCTGAAAAAATATTTTTGGCTATTCCTGGAAAAATTTATTATTGGACCTCCTGAAGAAAATCCTTCTGAAACCCATGGTTGGAATAGACTAACCTTTTCATGTTTCACTGTGCACACGACCATCTAATATCTAGATCTTTCATACTACAAACAGACCGTTTAATAATTTGTCACNAAGATGATCTGTATCAAGTTACCAGCGGAAGANGGATCTGCNCGTTTACAGTATGATGATACAAAACTGAGATGAAAATGAGGTTGCCCTCTCGAAAAGATCACGCACTCAGTAAAATTTTGAAGATGGTGTACTTTAAAACGAAAAGCTAAATATCCAGCAAAATTGTTGGGGTCCATCGTATCTCGACAACCTCGAAAAATAGTAGAGGCACGGATCACCGTCCCCTTTGTTCCTCCGACCGTACGTGGCAGAGAAGCGTGTAGAGGAGCAGAACTTCGTAACTCCAAAAATCAGCTACAATGAATGCAATTATTTGAGGAAGACGTAATTTCGAATTTTAATTGTCGCAGTTAGTGTTGTGTGATTTATTCACTTCTGTCTTGGGGTTGTTCGCTTTCCCTGCCCTTGTTTTAGCCTTTCAACGTTTCATACGTGTTAGCATTTCTTGCAGATGTAAGGACTGATGATGCGTAGTGTTACGTGAAATCGATTTCCTATTAAATATTTGCGATAGATTCCTTGCTTGCGTCACCTGTTGGGTAAAGTTACTTGAATGCAGAAAGTATGCAGTCAAAGAAAAACATCGCTGAGATAACGCAATTACAAACAGCCTGCATGCAGCACCAGTAATTTTCCTGAATAGGGTGAAATTTAAGTTTGTCGACTAAGTCAAATATCTTGTCATTTCTTCATGCCTCCGTGAAAAATGGCAATGGCACTCGGAGGCTATAGTGACATCATTTTATTGTTCAGCAAACAGCTTCAGAGCACCCTTGGTCAGTGCTCTACCGCAGTTAAAAACACACTGTTTTGTGCGTATTGCACGTCAACGTAGGCCTGCCAATTGTGGTGCAAATACATGCAGCCTAGCATTGAACTGCCACACCTCCGTGTTGTCTATAACAATGCTACTTAACGTTTTGTCTACAACAGGGGTTCCCAAACTTTCTCTGGCCATGTACCCCTTCAGCATTTCGATAGATGATCATGTTCCCCTAATAAAATTTCTTATGACAAAAGGCTGAGGAAAATAACAAACATATATTTACCAATAAGCATATAATAATTTTTAAAAATAATATTCACTGATATATGTATAAATAATTCGAAATGAGTAATATATAAACATTTTTTTCCCTTCTATTGCTACCCTAATGTATCCCTTACGATAGGCAAATGTACCCCTAGGGGTACATATACCCCAGTTTGGGAACCCCTGGTCTACAACAGTGCTTCCTTTTGTATTTAGAAACAATTTGCACTCTTTTTTTCAACGGTGTGCATCTTCACTCAACTAACCTTTCATCCGCTCACTCAAGTTCTTTGATGCCTTTTATAAATCTTCTATTTTTCTCCCACTCCATAACACGTCTGCATGCTGTAATGACCGAATGCAGTAGATGATGGTGTTTTGTTTCAGATGTTGCTCCTCTGCAAATATTGACTGCTCGTACCAATTAACTCCACACTACAATATCTTATGATTAAGCATTTTTTGTATCCCGTGTTTTTTAATGAATTCCTGTGGTATCGACCATGCTTCCGAGCTAAACACGTAAGCAAAAATGAAATAAAAATTTTATCTTCTTCCCACGCCCCAAGCACTTGAGTACAACGTTGTTAAAGAAGGTTTGAAGCCCTAAAGTTGAAATTTGCAAGCCACTTTACACATTTCTGCTGATAGTAACAACAACAAAACACGCATTTGTTTTGTTGTTTTTTTGCATTTGCTTAATATTCTAATGGCCTCTCCTGGAGTGTGACATTTTACTCAAATCATTAACAAAGCTTGTTTAAAACTGCAGGGTTTGCCACGTTCATGGAGCGCTTCGCAGTAGACACACTTTACCCACAGTGGAAAGTGTTTGATGAGGTTCCGATAGACGTCACTTTCAAAGCCATGCAGGTTGACTCTTTGCGTGACACTCACCCTCTCACGTTCAAAGTCGACGGTCTACGACAAATTGAAGCAGTTTTCGACAGTATTTCGTATGAGAAAGGTAAATGTCTCAGATCAATGCTTTGTTTTCAGTCTGGTTATGATGTAAAGCTGTTTCAAAGCAGCTCAAAACAAACCAAATCCAGTTGAAAAATATTTTTAAAACAGTATGAATAGACATTTTTGTGGATTAACGTTTTGATCATGTCATAATCACCATCATCATGACCTGTCCAGCCGAGAGCTGCGACAGGAGTGACGCCGTTTGCAATCATTAATGTAGCTTTGTGAGGATTTGTTCATTCCGTGTGTGAAGCAACAAGCTAATTATTATCGCGGTTACATGCAACTGACTACCACTCATTTGGTGAGATATTGAAGATCTTTATTCCGCGTTTCCATACATCTTTACAGCGGAGTGTAGGGCGGCCGGTGGACCATTGCCAACATTCAAAGCGCTGTAGAAGAGATCTGTAGGTAGACGGCCATCTTCTTACCGTTGCACATCACTCGCACAGAGAAGGCGGTGCATTTTTCAGCATGATGCAAATGTTAGTGACACCCATGAGCACCATCACAGATGTTTTGGGTAAACGTTTGTGACTTTGCGTGGATGAGCGCCATGGCAAATAAAAGAAAAAAATTGTTTGTCCCCGAAAAATCTTCTCTGGGCCTGGGATACGTCAGATCTGGCGGAGAAACAAATGCGACGACTCGGACGTACCAGGCCGCCTCGCAATAGCGATCTTGTGCATTCATGCTGGTAGGCTACAGCTTTGTTTCATGCAGCACCTGTTGGACCCTACTGCCAGATGAAGAGATCAGATTAAACTACCTTTTTGCATACTTCTATTCTTTGACCTGCCGAACGTGGGTGACCCTGCTGTGAGGGTAAACCCCATTAGCGAAACCCTCGTGGTCATCGAGGTACTCAAGCTTCTTTGCCACGAAAAGGCAGTATTGAAGGAGTTGATCATTGGAATAAGCCCATAAATTGCCTCTATACGTTAGCATTTTTGGAATTTACAAACTGACCACAGGGTTTTGTGCAAAATTTGATTTGGTTGAAAGTAATGGCTTTCGCGGTTACTTTTTCTTTTAACCAGTGTAAATAAGTACACTAGCTGCATCCAGTGCTTAACATCTAAAATGATCTAAACTGCAGGGGTTTCTGTGGATTTGCTTGCAGGAGGTAGTCTAATCGCAATGCTGGCTGACTACTTCGGCGAAAACTTCTTCGTCGGTCTTCGCGCTTATCTGCGCAAGTTCGCATACGGCAACGCCGTCAGCAACGATCTGATACGAGCTATTGCTAAAGCAGCTGACCATCCTCACGTGGACGTGCAGGTGAATGGTTTTGGTCAAGTCCTTTTGCGTTTATAACTGATGTTTCTGTACCTTTGAGTTCCATAAAATGTTTTTTTGTGCGGCAGAACATTATTGCTTAGTAAATTGTTTATCCTCTCGCGCATCGCTAATAGTAACGCGTAGCTTTGTTTAGCTTTAGTTGTAACTACTTGGTGCGTTATTGAGGTTTGCGTTTGCCCATGTCACTGAAAAAATGAATCATATGTTATCTCCATGGGTGGCGGAACCTTTTTCAAAGGGGGGTGACAGGTGATCGTCAAAATCTGTAGAAAATTTTTGTGGTTTGAATTGGCAACTGTGACGTCACAAGCTTTGAAACATGATGTCCTTAACTTTTGTCAGCAATTTTATGCAATGTTTTATAAGCCCTCAACGACCCCTATCATATTACACCCTATCTATCTGCACAACGCTGACTTGAGCACATCAGTGTAACTAGTTCTTAGTCATACACAAATTCATTCACATGTAAGTACACAAATACAACACGCACAAAGCTAAGAGCGTCTATGGGTGAGAGGGCCTTTCAAAATGATGATGTGGTAACGAAAATATATGACCAGTGACAAGGCCCAATGAAGAGCTCGAGTTAAGAACTTAGTGATGAACAAATTCGTTGTCAGCATTTGCCTTGATAAGCTGGCTGTTGTGTTGGTAACGTTTGCTGAATGCACGTTGATTGTAAGCATTTTTGGTACAGCCTAGTAACACATTATTCAGGAAAATTAAGTTGTAGACCCAAGGGTGTACGCAAGGGGGGGTTTTGGGCTTAAAACCTCCCCTTGAACTTGATATTTTACAAAATCTTTATTGCCTGCGCAAGGGAAATTAAATGTTTTCGCATACACTTTGCTGGTTAATTTTTCGACTTAATGCAAATACCATGGAATAAATTTGCATGCAAATTTCAGGGAACATTGTAAATGGGCCAAAAAGTAATATAATCAGGTTTTGGTGAGATTCAGGGTCATCGTCTACGTCCAGAAACCATCTCACGGCTTTTTGCAGACCTTTCGTCCACTAAGCATGTTTAAGATTGTGTTCCGCGATAGTTCACTTTATCCGAAATAACTGTCTTTATTTTGTCTGCTATCGCTGACCAGTGCAAGCGCTGACCGTATTGGTTACATTAGCAAATTCTGTAGCATGATAGAACTGTTGCACGAGCTCAAAAACAGCAGTTGTTAACATAGAAGCATTCAGGCATTTTCATAATGTCTCAGCAGGGGAAAAGGAAAACCAAATTTTATGGACTTCTATACATAACAAAAAATAGAACGTTTTCTTGCGTACTTCACGCGCGTTCTCAATTCTTGTGTAGCAGGGTTGCCAATCTGGCTTTTTGGAAGGCAGATTTAAAAATTCTGGCTTTTTTTGAAAACCTTTGGCTTTTTTTGAAAATAAAGAAAATCCGGAAAAATCTGGCTTTTTCTGGCTTATTTTCAGTCGGAACGGCTTGGCTCTGGCAAAACATTGTCTGAGCTGCATATTCATTACAAATCTCTTGCGCCAAGGGTCTATTGCCATGCAGGGTGCAAAGGATATTTCAAAACATTTTACTGTTGCCCTAAAATTGATCGATGTTATTGATGAAAAACAAATGCACGACAGTGTAATTACGGGGAAAGAATATCCTTTTAAAGATTGGACTTGTGTTATATCGATGTTTTTGACGAGTTTTAATGTCTATTTTGTGTGTGGTTGTGCATGTTTCATGTGTATTTGCCTCAAAACTGCTATCTGGCTTTTTCTGGCTTTTTTGGACAAGGTCTAGCTTTTTTTGGTGAAGACAGGTTAGCAACCCTGTTGTGTAGTTTAACGAGATTCGATGTGGCAAACTGGGGTGTGCGCCAGCCAGTCCAGCCTCACACCTGTGCTCGACAGCTCGTATTCGACGAGACATTAGCGCAGCCTCATTTTGCAGTTGTGAATTGCTCTGACTCAGTGATGAGTGTGTTTTACTCCCCTTTTTCAACATGCAGCCAAAATTTTGCAGTTATGAACTCCTGTGTCGAAGCATTGGGTTTATTTTTCTCCGATATCCTAACTTGGAGCGCTGATAGTTTATATTCAGTGCAATGACATATAAAAAAAAGGGGAGTGCGTGCAGAAGAATATGCATATTATGTCAAAAATTTCGCCAAAACGTTGGTTTGGAAAAATGAATATGACGTCAAATTATGACGTCACAAAAACCGCACACCACAAACAAATGACCACCATATGCCACTGAATGAAACCCCCATGAAAATTTTCTGCGCACGCCACTGTGTACACTAGTTGCGTAGCTAGAGGTTTTAGCCAGGGTGGGAAACGCAGCTGAAAGAGGCCTACTGGCCAACGTAGGGGCCCCTCGCCAACATTCATAAAAAGATAAGAATTGAAAGTGTATTCGAATGTGGATTTCTATATACTAAGCCCGAAATCACCGGAAAACAACAGTCGAAAAACTTCCAAAAAGCAACAACTTACTGAAAACCAAAATAGCAGCCTACTGCATACCGAAATATAAGCAAAATGGGTGCTCATTTTTTGCATTTATCTTGTCAGGGGAGAGGTTCGCACCATTGTACCCCCGTCAGACACACCACTGTTGTAGACCTGTGTTGTATCCTTGCACTGTAGAAGAATAGAATAACCGGTTTACAATGATATAAAATCGTAGTCGTAGCCTGCGTCTGTAATATCCAGTGTATCTTTCATCAGAATTGTCCAATAAAAACTCGAAACTTTACACCAACGAGCAATCCAGTTATTTAACGAATAACACTGTGCACAGTGTTGGGCCTCGGCCCAATTGTGGGCGTTCAGAACTTTTTATTGGGCCACGCAACACTTGTTGCTGTGGGCCGTGTTTGCTGCGCCTGTTGTGTGGGATCAAACATAGGCTACTGTAACAACTGTATAGAACATTGACTGTGACGTAAACACGGCATTAATGTTGTCATTGTAGGGTTTATTACATTAACATGGCAATTCTATGTTATAGATAACTGAATGCAACATAAGGTTGAAAATGGGCGTTCAGAAAATGCACGGGCTTTTAATTGCGATTGAAAGGGCATGGGCGTCCGCAAGGGGTCAAAACGGTCATTTGTTCCCCCTTGTGGAAATTGGGACTAAGAACCAAAATTTTCTAGCAAACCTGAAGTGAGGTTAATTACGATTAAACTGATTTAATACTTGCGTTGACAGTTTATTTGCCGGTATGACATCCACAATGCAAAAGAACCAGGTTCACTGTCCTGGTGTTGTGCAGTGATGAGTTTTCAGTTCACTCATGTCCGCTGCGTTGCTTGTCTGCAGAGGCATGTTGCGAAACTTGCGTGCTGATTGTTCTACTGTTGGACTTTATTGCGTAACAATAACATGGCAACGAATCTTCACGTGTTCACGTTAAGTTAGGGTAATAGACGTTTTGCCGCATGCGAGTGTTGAACGCAGGTAATGCAGGGAGACCGTGAGTTCTGATAGCGGATAGCCACGTAGTTTTACAGCCAACCGTGTAAAAAATGCATGGTAAGTTTGAAAATTCCATTGTCAGTGTGAGGCTGAACGCTTGCCCATTTTATGTGAATGAGCGTTCACCGTGAAAAAGTCAGTAAAGACAAGCAAGGTTTTATTGAAAGGGTGTTTGATTGCTTAGGACGAGATCTTAGACGTTTACAGCTCTTGTTTCCAAGTGATCCTGGCAAGTCTTGCTAGGCAAAATAAAGACATAATTGTTATTTTGTTAAAGACCATGGCAATTTTCTTTGTAAACAAAAAATATGCAGATAGTATATTTTGTAACTTGTCGCAATATACCTGGCTGTTACTGCCAACGAAGTGTATTTTATGTAACTAATGCCGTAAAATGGAGCAATGCGTAGAAAAGGTAAAGCGCTTTGTGAACGTCCGTTTGTATTGCATCGTCAGCAACCTTAAAAGTAAAAGCAAAAGGTCGACGTTGCCCGCCCACTGGAAAAATGTCTCCGGACGCTCATAGAAAGGGGGGTTTGGGGCCATTCTAACGAAATTTGCTGATCACTGTTCTACGCAATACTCCTGAACGGAACTTCAGCAAGTTGAGGCTAATGAAAATGTTTCACAGATCAACTATGGCTGATGAAAAACTAACAAATCTGGCAATGATATCTATTGAAAGTGAAATTGCTAAAACATTACATAAGATTGAATTGACAAAACATTTTTCTTTTTGAAAACTTGAAAGAATTCATTTTCCTAGCTTGAAACAAGCAAATGCTTAAGTCTGTCTGCTTGATAGGTTCTGTTGATGCTGTAGAAAATGCTTTTATAAGCATTTGGATATTTTGTTTACAATACTGTGTGTTAAATGCAAAAATACTGTGTGTTAAATGCCCCCCAAGCACCTAGCGCCGACCCTAGACTAAATAATCACTCAGCAACTGCTTTAGATGCCGCCATACTGGAATGCAAAGACAAGCCAAACATATGTAGCAAGTTGTCTGCAAGGATGCCAGTTGTGTTGCCAATGCAAAAAAATATTGTACAGCTATTTAGCAGTGATGGAGTCCCGAGACCCATTTTTACGAGTCTAGGTCTCGGTCTCGATGGCTGCAGGTCTCAGTCACAAGCCTATCGTCTTGAGACTTTGAATGTTGCAAGGATATGGCTCAGTAAACTTTCGCAATTCAACGAGAGCTTTTTATCTATTGAATTTAGAGAAACAATGAAACAATGAAAACAATGAAAACAATGAAACAATGAAACAATGAAAACAATGAAAACAATGAAAACAATGAAAACAATGAAACAATGAAACAATGAAAACGGTCGGACAAATTAAATTTCGAAAAAATTCAACTTGGGAAGTGGTGACGACATTTTTTTTTTAATTTCGGCAAAATCTACAAATTTTGAAGTCTCGAGTATCGGTCTCGGGAAGTTTTGATGAAGTCTCGGTCTCGACGTTTCAACGAGGCCTCGGTCTCGAAGGTTGCGGTCTCGACCACGTCACTGCTATTTAGTGTTGCCAATGAAAAAACAAAAAAACAGTTGAAATTGAACTGTCAAATATTTCATTTTATGTAGGCCTATAAGATATAGCAAAATTTAACTACATTTAGAATGGTGTTAAAATAAATTACACCAATTTGCGATGGTATAGCACGCAATTTTTCCTACACACAACACAAGCATGCAAAATTACACCCTCTGGCAACACTGTTCGACAACACCAATGCGGTAAGCAATCCCGAGAAGGGTGACCAGATTGTGCACTGTGTGTTCTGTCATACATTTACGAAATCCTGCGAAATTTACCAATAATATATTACAAATATTATTGCCAAATTACTGCCAAAATTCTGCACTTTTTTTTCATTAAACGATATCTTTAACAATGGATCCAACACTAATTGTGGTACTTGGGCTTATTTAGGCAAAATTCGAAATTTAAAAGTGGGGTAGCAGACCCCAGAAAAAAGTGGAGGGCCTAGGCCCATGCGGCAGTGGCGATTCTAAGGGGGGGGCTGGGTGGGACATGGCCCCCAAGATTTTTGCTTGCCCCCCCGTTTGGCACCCCAGTTTTTTTCTTAATTTCCCGTTTAAGTTCGTTTGGTTGACACACGCACGGCTGCCAAATGCGTTTTGTAAAAATACCGGCCATTTTATCAACAGCGACATATCTGAGCTGTGTCGTAATTTGTAAGCAGAACAGGGAAAACAGAGACAATCAGTATTGTTAAGCCACAATTATTAATTTGCCCTGTTTTGGCTGATTCGTTACATTTCGGTGTGTGTGTGACATGACAATCGCACCAAGGATTGCGACAACAGCAGCAAATAAACTTCGCTGAAGAAACCGTCCTGACAAGATTCACTACAAGAGTCATTATGATT
>JGI24158J21664_10013363_pt1 | contig 10837 bp, 5 predicted proteins | sample Ectturendosymbi3_FD_21664 | JGI IMG/M metagenome (IMG submission 21664)
TAAAGAAGTTGCAATTAAGTTTGTCTGTGTTAAGATTCCGGGTGATTCACATTCAGGCAAGGTTAAGTGAACTTAAGCTTTCGTGATAATCTAGCCTTGGTGAATATCGTCGAACCCATTAGAAATACGATTTACCTAAAACGATTTCGGTCTTTTGTTTATGTGTAAACCACGTGTAACCAAAAAACATGAAATTACACAATGTCTACTGTTGAAAGCAATGAGGGATGTGCAAAATTTTACAGTAAACCGCACTGCTTCAAAAATATTTGCGGCACTGGTGACCATGAGGTGTACTGAAGCATATACTGCGGGTGCTGCAGATAGGACTTCGCTATTGGCTGGTTATTACAGCGTGCGTCGAACTAACCATGTGGGGAGAGTTAAAATCGGACATTAAACAATATTTTTTGTGATGCTAAGATAACAGTGACTTTTTCATGTTAGGTTCTTATAGCCAATTGGAAGAGGTGTCAGTAGTCGCACAGTGAACAACTAATTATGTTTCTGCATGTTTGCTNTTTGCATGTTTTAGACGTTAAAAGTTACTTCTGAATATGTTTCCGTTNCTCACGTTTGTTTTCTTCAACTTCTGCTCCCCTTGTTTTGTCCTGATTTTCTTCATCAATGTCGTCCTGCTGGGCAACAACAATTGCAATANCTANTAACAAAACCACAGTAGCGATTTTCATGGTGCGCAACTACAANTTCCACAATGATGAACCTCATCAGCAGACCTAAGATAAAGTATAGTTTTTGAGNCTTTCAACTCTTAAGCATTCTCGAACTTCAGGTGAGTATGTCAAAGGCATTCGTTATAAATCTTTGCCAACTAATTTTAAACACAGAACGTTTTCACTCTTTTCATTGGGCGGTTTATAATACCTAATCGTTTTATCTTCAGTTTGCTAGCGATCTATCCGCATAGTCACAGGAGGCGCCACGCGTCAAAGAGAGCATGCTCACAAACTTCACAATATTCTATTCCCATGACAGTGCTTTGCTACACATTCCCATCGTAACGATGGCTTTTCACTTTTGATATCATGAAAACGACCGCTGATTACTTTGGAATTAGGTATGGTGGGTTTGCGAGAAGATTCAATTTATAGTGTTTTTTATTACCAAAGTGTGATCAAGAGTCACAGCTAGTAAGCAAATATAATTTTTTCGGTGATCCAACAAAACGTATTCACTGAATGTATCACGGATACTAATTCTTCAGTTTTGTTCTAGAATTTATTTCTGTATTACAGCATGAAGAGGAGGTTTGGGGAGCAGAAAATAATTGCCTCGACAGCTGCATGTGACTGGCAGGCAAATTTTGACTTTTTCTTTGAAAAGAAAATCTTTACTGCCTATTCATATCTAAGCTAAATTGCACAGTGTTTTTGAGGATTTTCATTTTTATATCAAGAAACATGTTACAGTCCTTGATGAATGCCCTGCTTTCCTGCCCGAGCAAAGAATTCCTGCATTTTTATCGATACGTTCGAACTTAAACTCTCACAAAAAGCACTATAGTTGGTTTGCACGTATTGTGATGCAAATGTTTTTTTGCTTATATTACACACTTTGCGGAATATGAAAAAATTTTGTACGCAAAAAGTATGGCGTACCACTCATGTACTCATGTCACAGTCACCATAGGGTTGACCTGCAGTAGAGCATAAGAAGTTGTAAGTTTGTCGGTCACAGTGTCCGAAGAAAAATCGTTGCTGTGGCAAAATCTTTAAAATCATTAAAATAATAAGAGATTTGTATCAATTAATTATTTTGGCTGGTGTTTCTCCCGAATCCATAATTTTGTGCTATGATTTCTGCTTCCTAGCATTTTACCTGCATTCATAAGTTCGTATCCTCGTTTCTGTCTTTTTAGGGCAAAACACAACGCTAAAGTTCGGAAAGCCAGAACACAAAAACGAATTTAATTTTTGTAAGAGGGAAATTGAACCAAAGCCAAAAATATTAAATTTAAATATAGTAATGTGGAGCCAGTGCAGAAAGCTTGATTTAGCCGTTAACAACTAGCAAAGCTTAAAAGTTTGAAGAAACATATTCCTTATTTAGCTTGTAAGATTGCTTTGACTGAAACCTTGAGTCTGACGCACAAGTTGAAACCAGCTTAACAAAATCTCACACGCACAAGCTGCATTTTCCAGTTTCATCCATTATAGAAAAGTTCAAAGTTGTCTGCCAAAACATGTTCAAAGTTTTTGAGTCCCTTTCTGATTAATTTATGAAAATAACAATTTAAACTTCGTATTGAACAGCTAATCACAAAAAAATATCGTAGTGAAGTAATAAGCCTCGAAACACTCACTATTCTCAGATATGAGGTTTTCTCAAGAAGCAAACGCAAAAAATTTGTCTGGCCTGTATGTGCAGCAACGCTGTCAAAACCATTATGAAATCTTAATATTGCTGGCAGTATGAGTGAAGACAAAGCGAAAGCCGTACGCGAAAATGAGATACAGTAGTTTCCTCATTAAGGAAGCAAACATTACTGTCAGCTATTTGGGATGCTGCAAAACAGGCAAAAAGGTGTGGAGCATATGGCTGAAACGAACGCAGCGAAGCGACAGAATTATATACAGCTGTTGAAAGGCAAATGCACTCAGTAACCTCGACTGTACAGACAAGTTTTGACGAGAAAACCCTGATACCGTAAGTAAAGTTTTCATAGTAGGAAGTTTAGCAGTGACTTTCGAGGTGGTCCTTAAAACTTAGCATGCTATTTTTGATCTCAAACAGAATTTTTCACCGTAACTTGAGTCACTCCCATTTGTAAATCCTGACAGCCCATGGGTAACTTGCATGCAATGTCTCTTTCAATCAAATCGCGATACATGCCAGTCATGCTTCTAGCCAATAGGTTCATCTTCCTCAAGCAACCTTGCTTTTGTTGCCTCGCCATTGGCATAAGACAGTTTTCAATTTTAGCGAAAACAATATAGCACGGCTTGTTTACTAAATTTTACTTGCCACGGCTTGTGTTTTGATTTATTCATTTTAACAATGAGTTTGCTTGCTTTCCTGTCGTTGCTTTAGCGCTTCAACATCTCACCCGTAAGTATTACTTGCAGATGTCGGGACTGAAGATGCGTAACGTTACGTGAAATCGATTTCCTATAAAAATTTTGATGATTGATTCGACCTTGGCGTCTATGTGAAGACTACAGTTACTTGAAAAATAGCAGGTACAAGTCTGAATCATCTCAAAATCGTGAAAGCGGAGCCCAATGGGCTGGTTCCTCGAAAATCTACAACAAACCTAGAGCTTTTAATAAGGTCCGCGAAAGGCATAGCGGTGGCTTTTGACTCGTCGACCGGTTGCGCAGGAGCAGTGATTCTTAACAGATCCCAGTGAAAAATCTGGGGGTACGCGTAAGGAATGCCAAAGTGTTTTAACCCTCAAACCCTCAGATGCTAAAACAAAAAACACCACTTTGATTGATTAATTTTTTGTTTGCCGCAGATTCATGGTCCATGTCACGAAGGTAATCGAATAGCAAAAGAGCACAAAAATAGTTAGTCATAGCGCATTACAGATTAGGTGGTAGTTGGTAAACACATGCGACGCTCAGAGAGGAGCAAAACACTGAAACAGCGCCCCATCTACGACTGCATTCACTCATCGTCATACCTATGAAAGTGGCCCAGTAGGAGAGAGATGAAAACATTCTAACATCAGGTTTTGAAGTAAACAGGTAACAAAATAAAGGTCGGCTATGGGGGTGCTCAGGGCTGCACAAAAGCATGTAAATTGTTTTGATCATGGTTGCAATTGTTTTTGTGAGACATTTAGCTTGAGGCTGACAACCATTTGTTTTTACTGAATTTAAGGCAAGATTTGGCGGTTGGTATTTTACTAGTTATCTATTTATTTTTTTACATGTTTGGCTTGCACACATCGTCGACATGGGGCGATAGAGGATTCACAAGAAAATACAGAAGTCCGAGGCGCCACGAAGCACGAGGACAAGTGCCTAAACTGTTGTTGTTTGTATTCTTTTTCGATTATATCAGTGATAGTCGCATGTAATGTCTTTATTCTTATGACAACGTATGTAACAACTACCATTTTTTACTCATTTATCTTCTTGCGCGCTTTTCCGCTGTGAAGGGTTTCGGGAGAACTCGAAATACCTCACGGTCAACAGCAGTAATAGGTAATTCTGCTGGCTCCACACCAAGACGGGACCAAATCAGGTCGGCAGGGCCTGAATTAACTGACGCGAGGCCACTTGTGAGGCTCCATCTCCCACTGTTACGAGGGAAAAAATGGAAAAGCGCTAAGCCGAATATAATGGTATTGACGCTCTAAAAGTATGGTCGATAAATAATTTGTAAATCCTTACCAGAACACCCCACGATCACTGGGCTTGTTGCTACAGTTTCGACGCAAAAGCGTTCAAAAGACAAGGAATTATGGAAATTGTGCGAAACTGGCGGGAACACGATTATTAATTGCGACAGGTGAACCAACCAAAAACGTCACGATTAAATTTTTGACGACGCAGGGCCTAGATTAAGTTTCAAAGCTCTTTTTCTTATCTGTGCTCAACAGTAGCAACCAAAATATACTATTTTCTAAAAAACAAACACACTGCTCATATGTGTGGCGACATACATACGTTCAAAGCACAAGTGCATGAGGACCGCGTTGCGACTCGCTTATCACGGTAGCAGAAATCTCGCACACATGAGCAAAACACGTCAAGCAAAACGCACCCGAATGGTTGCAACTTCTATACTCTCTAAGGATCACGATTCGCGTGTTTGTTGATTTTTTAGACTGCAAAGCATCGAATGCAACGAAACCGTTGCTCGAAAGGATGTGAGGTTTAAACTACCCTTATGCTGTCATTATTAAAATACGTATTAAAAAATATAAAGTTACAATCATCGAATCAAGTAAGGCTGAACAGAACGCAGTAAACAGCAAACATTTAAAAAGGTTTTGTCCTAGCCTTCTTCACAACAAAATCATCTAGGAATTCATTATAATTTGTTTGCCTGAGTTTGTCACTTTTAATGCACCGAATGCTTAATGTGGACAACCTATGCTGGAACATTGCAACAGTTTAATTCATTTTTAATTCTTTTCAATCTTGAAAAAGACCTTCCTCTTGAGCAGTTTGTGACCATCAAGCTGAGAAATAACGGTCCGCGTGGTTGAATAAACCAAGAGCCACTAATCTAGGCATCAGACCCGATCGCGTTTTTGTCATTTTCTTGCTGTTTGCTCACTCTTTGTCTCCGTGGGCTAGAGTTCTGTGGTCGCCATGTGGCAAAGTGACTTTTGCTTGCTATTTAAATTCATCAAAAAATCTTCCCAGATTTGCTTGGTTAGCATGGAGCAGTACAAAATTGCGCAAGTACTCAATAGCAATGTGATTTTTGCCAATAAAACTACTGTATTCCTCAAGCTCAGAAGAAGCAACTATGTTTTTACTGCAGGGTACTACTAGCCTCACACATATCTCTTATCTGCAGTATAACCTGGGGCTTTGGATACATCAAACACGAACAACCACAAGTCCTTTCGCCTGATTAACATATAACAAACGGTACGATTCACCAAAGGCAGGTCGAAGCCAACCTGCTTTGAGTACGACCATATACTGCTTTTAGTATATTGAGATTCATGGAAACTCGTTGCAAGACCCTGGCGTTATCTACAAAAATCTGATTAGTGAATAAAACTAAATTTCGTGAGTACTTACGACATAAAGCAAATTGTAGACGAATATTTATCGAACTGATCATATACCGGCAATTGACTCTATCTTCCATGCGTACAACAATTTGCTGGAGGCCCCTGGGATGATGAGGCCCTAGATTAGGCCTACTTAGCCTATCGGTAAATCCGGCCCTGCAGATAGAGATGCAGTCACTCCATCTGGTGCTTGGGCGACGTCTTGGCTGCTTTATCATGTAGCCAGCGTGCGTGTAGCCAGCAGGACTTGTCTCGCCAATCTTTACTCAGACATTCTGGCCACGTGGAGAACAGTCGTAGCTGAGATCTCTCGATTCGGTGGAGAAATATCAAGACATTCTATGATGTACGAATTTCACAGCTGCGCACTTTGTCACGAAGTATCACACCATGAACTCTACGCAAAAATCCCATCTCTACCGCTTGCGCTTTAGATAGTATTCTTTTAGTAATTACCTGAAGTTCACAACGACGTTTCGTATGCAAGCACTACGGAACTGCAGCATCCCTATGTCATTCTGTATTTCGTTTTCAGGTAAGTGTTTTGTTTCCCTTTGAAACTTGGGTTTGAATGCACAAGAAGTGTTGATAATGTGTCCTTACACAAAACTTTTAGCACACAGCTAAATTTTAGACATCTGTTTGTTTTTGCATGGGAAGCACTGCAAATGTCGAAAACCTGGAGCTGTGAGCCAGAGATCAGAGGTGGCCGGAGTCAAATTTTCAGACTCCGATCCTGTTACAAAAGTTTTTAATCTGAATCCGAGTCCGAAATTTCTTTTAAATTTGAGAATCTGACTTCTGTTCGCAAACATCAATGCAACCAAAATCTAGCAATGTTTGTACTTAAGCAATAGCATTTATAAAGACTACGCGGGCTCCGCTACTACCAAAAATGAAAAGTGACCCGGATCCTGGTCCGGTTTTTCACAAATTTCTAACTTTTTTTAACTCCATCTGCGTGTCCAAAAAACGTAGAATTCTGCCGGAGTCGACTCCGGCACTCCAGATCCGTGGCCACCTCTGCCAGATATGAGCATTGGAACCGGATTTGGATAGGACTGGGTCCCGACTTTAACGATTTTTTTAGATTTGGATTGGACCAGAACTGTAAATCGTTTCAAAAATTTAGAATCAGGACCGGATTTGAACTGATTTAATAGAAAAAATTGCAGCATTTTCATTGCTAAATAGGTATATTTTGTTAACTTTCTGGACTTCATTTGGACTTATACTTTACATTTCAAAATATTTCAGGACTATGGTTAGACTTGGACTGAGTTTTAAAAATTCGGGATTGGATCTGGATGGTACATTATGACAGTTCGCTCATCTCTATGGTAAATCGCTTCAAAAAGTTAAGATCAGGACAGGATTTGAACTGAGTTAATGGAAAAGAATTGCAGCTATTTTGCTGGTAAAAAACTGTAGTTTGTTAATTTTTTGGACTTCATCTGGACTTGGACTTTACAAACCTTGCTCAGGAAATCTCTAAACGCCATACGAGTCGAGAAATGAAGGGTGTTGTGCAACCCAAAATTTGACTACAATTTCCTGGAATCTGTGATATCCGTTTTTTCCGGACCAAAGTATTTTTGACTTTCCGACGTTCATTTTAGTCACTTCCGCAACAAAATCGTTATCTGCGCACCGAAACACACATGACATATAAACTTCATACACTGTACCCCCAAAAACTGCTTTTTGGGAAGAATTTTTACTTGTGCGTAGAGAGCGTCATGCGCGTTTTAGATCAGATTTTTCTTCGTATCAAGTCATGGCGTAGGTCTCTTCACATATAAGGTTTCCGAGGTCATATTTGGCGCAAATCTTATTGAAATTTTAAGATAGTAAGGTGCACAAAATTGCTACACATCAGGTAAGCCTGGGTAGTTTTCTATATATGTAGACATTTTTGTAAAATATCTCTGGCACCATTTTATTTGTCTCTGAAAATCAGGAAAAATTATGGAGACACACGTTTCTGACATTTTTCTTAAGCATATGAAATCAACAAAAAACAAGCCCCTGGATAGAGGACTACCCAAAAAATGTTGGGAATATGTTTGAACTTGGAGTGGGTTTTAAAAATTCAGGTCTCGATCTGGATCACAAAATATGACAGTCCATTCACCTCTGCTGTTAGCCAGAGATGGGAATTGGACTTGACCTGGATTGGGCTGGATCCGGACTATAATGAATTGTTTTTATCTGGATTCGATCCAGACTGTAAATCGCTTCAAAAATTTAGGATTAGGACCAGATTTGGACTGCGTTAATGGAAAAGAACTGCGTCATTTTTGTTGTTGAAAAGCTGTATTTTGTTAATTTTTTGGACGAAGTTAAAAAATAACACGTTGCTGGGTGTCTGCATCGAAAGGCTTCAAGCCATTGATGTCCAGCGCCTCACTATCCAACCGGGCTAAATAAACAGCTGTCGCTTCGCTTAATGAGGCACTAGCGCCCAGCAGCACTAGGACATGAAAATTGCATCATCTCTGCAAATATTTATTAGGAGGACACAAGCGAAAATTTTCCCTACAACAAAGCTTAGAAAAATAATGAAACAGGAAATAATGCACTAGGAAGACTAATCAGTGATTCGACGAAGAATAATCGTACTCCTTTTTAGGGCTGATACCTACCAATCCATAAAAATTGCAGAATTTTCGTTACGTTAAAATTCTTTCTTGTCACTTTGCCGCTTAGAATCACTGCTCCAACTTTTATTTACTGTTCCCCAAAACCTGTCTATAGGCTTATGTGTTGGGACAATGGACTTGGAAATTGTCCCAGCACATACCACTCTAGGTAATACCATTGTTATATGCTCACACCATAGTAAGTATTAGACGTAGAGGTTCAGTGCCATGGTGCAGTGACGCGGGTCAACAAACACGAGATTGTTGCGCCCTTTTTAGGTGAAAACTAAAAAGAGGGTCAGGTCACCCTACTTTTTTTGCTTTAGGTTTCCTTAGAAACTGCTCTGCAGAGGCTAGGCATGCACATAATATAATAAATAGTTCATTATCATGCACATGATTCTAGCTTTACTATTAGTATGAATCGCATGAGATGGGACCGTCACAACCTGTCATTGGGTGGGATTGAATAGGACAGAAACGGTGTCCTATGGATAAACCTGCCTTTCGCCCTTAAATCAAAATAAAATTTGGGTGGCGGTGGGATCACAACCAAACTCTAGCTTGTCTCTCTGAAAGCACTACTAATTTCAGCTGCCGTAGTAATAGCCAGTACAACAGAATTTGCTGTGAACAAGCAAAAAGACGTTTTGGACTGACTCATACACAATACGTAGTGTTTTTCAATCTTACGTTAGATGCAAATTTTTTACAGGGAGCATGCAAATTTCTGAAGAAATTGATTTCTTTCAGGTTTTTGAACAAGAAGCCAAATGGGAATAAGCTTTTTGTCAAAAACACACACAATTTGCTTATCCAATCGCTCTTGAAAGCAACAGAGATTATCAAAATTAAAAATATTTCTTAGCCCAAACCAGAAAGTTTTGAATAGTTGAGAATGGCGTGTTATTACTCAAACAACTTCGACGTATGTTTTGTGACAGGAAACACTGTTTATATCAATTATTCATTGTGCTCAAGAATTGTTTTACATAATTATACAGCACAATAAACGAATTCCTGACAACAAATTTATTCCTTATTATTCGGTTGCAAAGATCAATGCGGACTCATTGCAATAACGTCGTTGAAAACAATTTATTTCTAATCATTCCCGAGCAAGCTTGAAATCTTCACATTCTCATTGTAGCTCCTTTCATTGAAGACGTGTTGATTGCAAACATCTGCTTCAGATAATAGACCTAAAAAGAAACAAATTCACATGCAGAAAAGGACATAGTGTTGGCCTAAAGTCAACTTTAGCTGCTAAAATGTTTTCGGTTTTAATTTGAAAGTCGAACAAGGCTTGATATAAACTGATTTTAATGTAGACATGTCAATTCAAATCAGTGTGGAGTTTTGAACACGTCACGTGTTTTTCTGCGTCACCCCGTGTTGTGCTTCTGCCTTGGAAACATTGAAATACTGTATGACNTTATGTTGCTCAGAAATTAATGATGATTGAGGGCGCCATGGGCGTGGGGCAGGGGGACCAAGGCCTAATGGAGTTTGCTNCTTGATATTTAGTAAAAAAGTGTTTTTCTCTTGGTTTCACACNGGTAAAATGAAATTTCACCACTGTGGCCCCCTGAAAAAAAANCGAAAAAAACGGGTCAATGCTAGCAATCCCCGAACTATTGATACGCTGAAGCAGTTTTTTTTAATGAAAATGTTATGTACCCGGTATGGACCTGTAGGGACCCGTTTTCTCTGATTGTAGGGACCTGGTTTTTGATTCTAGGGACCGGAATCGGGTCCATAAAACACCTTAAAAACCCTGGTTGAAGAATAACATTCGCAGAAGAACAATTTCCCATGAGATGTTGGACAGGGTTACTGTAAGTAGCCACAGTGATTCAGCACCAAGAAGCTTGGATCGAGTACATTATAAACTAATCAGCTGTGCTCGCAAAACGGTGATGTACGAGCAAAAACGTACATCCAGAGCCGAAGGAAGGGCCACCGTACCCACGATCAGGGGCTGGTAAAGAGGTCCCCAAATCAGACAGAGGACCTTTGTTAGGGCTATAGGCACATCAGAACTCAACTCACCAAGAACTGATTTCAAATTATTCCACATTCATATTTATAACGGTGTTTTAGGTCATATAAGACCCGTCTTTAGTTACACTCGAAATTCTACCTGGGTTCGATCATTCATGTAACAAGGGGGACATTCACGAAAGCTAAGTTCGCTTGGCCTCCCTGAAATTCCTGATACTCTCATTAATTAAGGCTAATTAGAGATACAGACTTTTTAATCGTTTTTTATCACTTTTTTATTTTTCTAAAAGAAATTCACACGAGTATTAAAAACTCACCAATAATATTTATAGAATATCCACTCCCAAAATGCTCTCGAACACAGCGATACAGACAAATCTTACTAAATCTTGCCAATCGTACAGAAACCAAGTGTCTCATTCTTAGACATGCTTAGTCTGATGCTTTCTAGCTTAAAAGAGGGTGTTGT
>JGI24158J21664_10013364_pt1 | contig 10836 bp, 7 predicted proteins | sample Ectturendosymbi3_FD_21664 | JGI IMG/M metagenome (IMG submission 21664)
CACTGGTTGCATTCTCGCCAAAAGGTAGATATGCATCAGCATTGTACTTCCTAAATCAACGTGGATGATTTTTTGGTTAATTTCAGTGATATTTTGTAACACGTTCCCATCTCCTGCTTTTAACTCACTTATGCTGAGCAACTTGAACTTGAAAGAACGAATTGTTTTCACAGACTGCTGGCACCTTTGAGGACATGTCTTCTGCGTCTACCACGTACCAGAGAACTAGACCAGGTATTCAACCCAATATGTTGATGACCGAGCATGTTCATTGTTGACCTGCAATAGAAAAAACGTATGATATAATGCTGTTGCCCACTTGTTTTGTTAACTTACTCAACCAATGATGACGTTACGGTTACAAGAAACAGCTTGGAAAAAGTCGAATTAAAAGTTTTTTTCCTGCTTGGCATGTAAGCGATTCTCGTTCAACTGTAATCAGTATGCCAGCTTCTGTTGTCGAATTAGTTCAAACTCGAAAAGAAGGGCACAAAATTAAGTGTCTGCAAAGATGGCCAGCGCGAAGCAGTGACGTGTTGCGCGCCCCACCTTTGTTTTCAGTCGGGGCCGGGTCTGGCGCCGGGAACATCCGCAACAAATTCGAACAAATGGCGATGGCTGGCGAAGAGGAGAGCAGGAAGCGCGCTGAGGAGGAGAAGGCCAGAAGGAAAGCGCGCGAAGAAGCGGAACGCAAAGCGGCAGAGCAGAAGGCCCGCGCCGAGAATGAGCGTCGGGAGGTAAGTTTCGTATCTTCGTTATGCTAAATTTTCATGAAACACCCGCACACACAAAGGTTCTATTCTCGTTCGCTGTCCATATCAACGCGTCTTGACACGACGTTTTCACAGAACGCAGCGATTGATGCGAATGGGTTGCTCGCTGCAGCGGCAAGTTGCGTTCTCTGCTTGTTTCCAGGCGGACGAGCGCGAAAGAGCGCAGCAGGAAGAAGAACGTCGAAGACGGGAGCAAGAGGAGAGAGAACGGGAAGAAGCCAGAAGAAGAGAGGAGGAAGAAAAGTTTCAAGCGGAAGCGGCTGCTAATGCTCAGCAGGTAAAGAAAGAGCGAGCTGGATTATTGCTTATAATCAACTATAAGATCACGTTTCGGGGTCAGGCCTGAAATGTATGATATTCGAACTATCAACTTGCCAAAGACAGGCTGAAAAAGCAGCAGGTGTAGTTTCAAGCTAAGCAATGATCACTGCTTGATCTGTTATTCTCGTTTATATAGATTTTCCCCTTGTTTTCATAGTGATAGTGCGCTTCACTAGGATATCAGCATTAACTTGATTTTTTTCACAATCCGTGCTGTAAAGACAACAAAGATAAAACGCCAAGAGCAATATTTCGGCTTAAGTATTTTGAAAAGCGCAGGTTTAGGTCGAACAGTTGTTGACAGGAAGTTTGTTGGATAAGTGGAATCAGCGTTTGTGTCGCGTTCACGCGCTGAACTGTTTCGCTGATGACGGGAACACTCTTTTTCACATAAACGAGTATTTTCTTTTACGCTGTTAACTTGCATTTTGTTGCCAAGGTAAGAAACCGTACCGAGCTCCCTCCTTGTTAGTGCAGTTTTGAAATGAAACTGCTCCTACACCTCAAAACACTTGTGAATTTTAGTTGTTTACGAATCCGTGAAAACGTGCATCAGCAAAAGTCACAAGTTTTTAATGCTTTCGTGACTAAAATTGTTTATTGCTGGGACCAGGATAAAGAAAAAATACGCAACTCTAAGTCTAGTAAACCATTGAATTGTGTTTTAGGCTTCTATATAAGAATGTTGTCCTGCAGTGATCATTGCAAAAGAAGCATAGTTTCTTCATTCTTTGCAGCACGAACTCAAAGAAAACCAGCCTCAGTATGAGTTGACGGTTTACGTGTTAAGTTCCCTTTTGTCGATCCAGAACATCGGATTTCGCATCTTTTTAAAATCTGTTGGCGATCTTGGAAGAAACTCCAGTGGAATTTCATTCATTAATTTCCATATCCGCTTTGCCTCTGTGGAGGGTCGAAATATCTCACTGTTTTCAGCAGTCTCAGATAGTTCTGCTAGCTCCACCAACAAGACAGCACCAAGGAGGTCAGAAATGTAATCACTCCACCTGGTCCTTGGTCGACCTCTGGGCCGCTATCCCATGGGTGTAGCCATCAGGACTTGCTTTGCCAATCATTCCTGGGCTATTCTGGACCCATGGCCGAAACAACGTAAAGCTGCGATCTCTCGATTCCGAGAAGTGGCTTGACATTCAGGGCTTTACAAATATATCTGCGCACTTTGTCGCGAAGTTTCACACGTGAACTCTTCGCAAAAATCCTAAACCGCTTGTACTTGAGACAACATTTCTTTAGTCATTGCCCGAGATTCCTATGATGATAGGTGGGGATCGGACCAAAAACCGATTTAAAAACGGACAGTTTTGCGGCGTTTGAAAGCTCCCGTTTTATGACCAGAGCAATAAAGCTCACACAGAACTGCGTTTGCTTTGCCAGTCCTGTATCAATCTTGTTTCGTCTTTCGTCACTCGTGAATACCACTCCAAGCTACTTGAACCTCCCCACTACTGCAGTCTATTGCTGGCCACTTGCAGATACACAATTCCTCGGTCTTCTTAGTGCTATTTTTCTTTCAATTCCGGCTTGATCGCACGGAGCAGAAAACCAATCAACTGCATGTTGAAGTCTCTGTTCAGAAGATGCAAGCAGCAACAAATCGTCCGCAAATCCTGCAACTTCCAACAGTGACACCCTCGTCTGCTCGGCTTTGACTGTCTATCCAAGCATGTTAGTCAAATACCATTTCTTTGCAGTCATACGAAGCAGAACCGAATTACCCGGATGTTGAAGATCCATATACAGAAGCTGGAGACACCCACCCCGCTGAAGATGACAATCCCTACGAAGGTACGGTCTTGAATCCATTGCTTGCGTCATCAGCAGTGACGTGTTTTTGCGCTCTGATAAATTGCTTTCCGAGCGGATGTGATTCAACGTGAGTCCAAACAGTGCTATCAGTATTTTTATGTGAGATGGTTTCCCTGCGAAGTCATCTCTTTAGCCTTGGGTGAAAGTCGTGTATTGTCTTAATCGTGATGAATACACAAGTTCCACGCTAGCGCTACAGGCCCGGAAGCGAATCGCTATTGTCTAGCACATTTTTAAAAAAACGTTCCAAGCGCCGTATAACTCGTTACTAGCGATGAACAATAAGCAGACGAGTTACTTGACACTGTGACGGTCTTGGCAGCATTCGCGGAGGACACCGCCCCAACGTCATACCAGCAGCAAGAAGACCACGCATACGCGGAAGGCCAGTATGACGAGAACGTGTACTCGGGCGTGACTGACGCAGCAGCGCCGCACGCCGACCAGGGCATGTGTGCTCGAGCGCTGTACGACTATCAAGCAGGTTTGTCCTTTCTTAGCTTTTTGTCATTGTGGCACAGATGTGGTTTTGCTTTCTCATCGTTAGACCTACAATAAACAACTTCGCTACCATCAGAACAGCTAATCAATACCGAAATTAATTGATTAGCTGTTCTGATGGAGGCATCTTGCTGCTACCGGCTTGAGCAAAGCGTGCCTGATGTCGCTGCTTTTCTTAAACTTCGTTGTGTTGCCGCCCACGCAAACCGCCATCGCCAATGCGCACAGGTCACACTGCTGGTGTTGCTTCTGCTGCTGAAACCCGCGCGTTTCCGGCCTTGATTGTTTCAGCAATCACGTCAGCTTGTGTTTCGTTGCAGCCGGTGATGACGAAATCACCTTCGACCCGGAAGAGATCATTACAAATATTGAGCAAGTGGACGAGGGTTGGTGGATGGGCACATGTCGCGGGGTACATGGCCTCTTTCCCGCCAACTTTGTCGAACTCATTGAATGAGATTCGTAAGTAGCCGCTTTAATGGAGGCTTTCGTGCGTCAGTTCTTTCTAGATTCGTTCCCTAAATTATTATATGTTTTTCTAAGTACAGCTTCTTAGGTTGGGATCCGTAACTCCAGCAATGAAAGTTTGCTGTTTCCTGTTCAGCGCTGTGTGTATTAGGATCGATCGTAGTTTAACGCTTTGGGATATTTTACACAGTTGCGTTTAAAAACTTTCTTCAAGGAGTTTCCAAAATATATGTGATTTTAGTTAATACTAGGCCTGGCTGGTATTTGGTTCAAAGAGTTTTCAAAATATATGTGATTTTTGTTTTCACTAGGCCTGACTAGTATTTGGTTCAAGGAGTTTTAAAAATGTACATCACGCTGCAAAACCGCGTCAACACTCATTGATAGAAAAATTAAAATTCAAACCCTTTGTGTCGGAAATTCAAAACTGATCAGGGAAATCATCCGAACTGACGTCTCAACATAAATGGACAGAGGTGTTTAAGGACTACAGCTCCTGACTTAAAGCAGCCCGTGATGAGTACAACGTAACTAATAATCATTCACAATTTACCGTTAATTTTCCATAAAATCTTAGTTAAGATCTCCTGGTAGTTCTGTAAATTGCTCAGACCCACTTCAGTTCCAGAAACCAATTTGTTGTTATGTTAAGTTCCAACTTCTACGCATTCTGTAGATGGCGATGATGAAAGCATTCGTTGTGTTTAAGAAAAGAAAGGTTGAAAAGTGATGAAAAACCTGAGTTTCTGAAGAAAAATTCACCGCACCTTGAGTACTTCGCGATGATCCAAAGCTTGTTCATTTTCTGCAGATGCTTTTTTACTCCTCGTCTCCACGTCGCTTGTCACGTTGTAACTCAAAAACGCCAAGTGTCGCTTTTCCACCTTATATGCTGATGCGGCCGCACACCTGGCGTCTGACCGTGGCCGCTACTCTCAATGGATGCGACTTGGACAGAAGCCAACACGCCGACTTGCCCGGGCGTTTCTTTCAGTTTCCTTTTGATAAAATCCCGCTTTTCATGCCTTTCCATGTTTGAAACACGCTTGTCCGTCGTTGGTTTTCACTGGCTTTTCACGTGTTGTGATGATGGCTAACAAACAGTTTCAATGTTTCACTGGCCACTGGGCAAATATAAGGCCATGTTGAAAACGACGGCGTTAGGTTTAGTTTCGCTTTGGTCGCTTGCAGCGACTGTCAACGCCCTCTTCGTTCGCGCGTTGAACATGCATGGCCGGCATTTCTTAATCGCACCGGCGGTTTGAGATTGAATTGCAGGATTTTGAATTTTTCCGCGTTAATTCCGATCACAGCGTCATTTTTGTATTCATGCGATCGCGCGAGGAGCACCGGAAGTTGCATTGCTGAGCAACGGTTGCGAGATCGACACCGAAACCAAGTGCTTTTGTTGCGGGTTTTCTTCTCATGTAATTCGAGAACCACTGCCCTTCGGTTTTTGCGCCAACGCGTAGAAATATTTTGTCGTCAACGTCTCCTGGAATTGCCGGCGTTTCAAATTTCTTGCTTTAAACATTGAAATCATTCTTTACTGTATTGGATTGCCCCGATGTTAAACTATAAGCGTTTTCCGACATAATTCAAACCCTGTTTGCACGATGTTGTTTTTCACGTTTCATACGACTGCAAATCAATCAACCGATCTGTAACTTTGAACGACTCTCACGGAGACTAGTTTTTCGCGTCTGTGAATTACTTTTTTGGTGGTAAACATCTAAAAAATCCTACCGAGACTTTCGCAGATGTTTTTTTCTAAAATTCTTGCAACTTTTTTTCATCCATCTGTCTCTGGAATCGATTAGCTGTCTTTGGCTGCGTTAAAATTAAACGAGCCACTTCCATTGTTCCTGGCAATGAAGACAGAACAAGCAAGGAATTCAATCAGTAGAAAGCAGTTGCTCACCGTAATCACTTTCTGCTGTCCAGTGGTATTTTGCTCTGTGCAGCAATGCTTTGCTGTGAGTTTCTGCCTTCGTCGCGGTGATTCGCTTCATCGAGTTTCCTAATCGTTCGAATCATGAACATTCCCGACTGCCAATAATGTACATTGAGCAATCGCATCGCTCGTTTGTTTACAGCTAGTGAAACGTGCCCGAGTACAATGCTTACACGCGTGCTTCGTATCAACAGCACACATGTACTAACTTCCACAGCTGCTTTTTGTATTGATAAAGTGTATCTGTACTGTGCGTCAAGTGATAAACGTAGGAAGCTTCTGGTGTGGTCCTCAACTTTAACGCCAGGTTTTGGGCATGACTTTGTTCTGATTGCCGTGAATATGAACGATTGATCATCTTCTTTTACAAAGGGGATTAGTTCAGCGATTTCTAACGTCTAAATATTCCCCGCATCTCCTTAAATTCGCGTAATTGCTTCCGCCACTAAATACGTGGCTTCCAAGACTCGTTCTGGATAAATTACGGAAGACTTAACGTGAAAATTGTCAAACCAAGAGACACGGCATGATAACAAAAGACAGTGACACCTTACACGTAATAGCGAACGCGCCGGTTATGTTTTCATGGCTGCCACGCCAACACCAAATACCTGTTGCGCTCAGAAAGCTATTTCAATCAAACGCGTGCCAGAAGACGGCGTTCTTGTGTGGCTTGCACGGTCTCTGCGAGCGACTGTCCGAAAAGGTCACGAACCACTGTCCCTGCTTTTGCTTTCTCGTCCTGCGCATTGGAAGTGACATGACGTTCAGCGCCGCTTCGGCCAGTTGCTGCTGGCCGCAGTCTCATTTTTCTCCTGTAAATCATTTCGCTCCGTTGAAGCGACAAGTTTGTGCGTTTAGAGTGGATCTGGCTGGTCTTTCGCGCTCGTCCCATATACATGGATTGTGTGTGATGCTGTCAAAAGCTGTCGGCGAAGTATATGCACTTAATAAAATTGTAATCAGCCATAATGCGTCGCCCACTCGGGATGTGTTTGCAGCCTGACACAGTTTGCCGTTGTTCAATATTAGACTATAGGAAACGGTACAGTTTGGTTTCGTCGGCGTAACGTATGATGAAAACCTTTGCAGGAAAACAATTTGGATCCATTTGAGTATCCCAGTAGAACGTGTTTCACACCAGCAGGACAACTTTTAGTTAATTTCGCACATAAGTGGTCCAGTCATATGCGAAAGGCGTGAAAACGCTTATCCCTCGTCTCATAACCTGTATATCTATCGTTGCGAGGCGTCAATGATTATTTGAGAAAAAGACTGTGACGTCACTTTTCGAACGCAGACATGAAAAATAACGATTATCTCGTTTCGCAGTCTGGTGCAAATTTATTTGCGTTGCTGACCAGGTCTTCAACTTGAGCTCTGATTGGATGGAAGCGAGAAGTTAAAAATAAACTTGGCGGATTAAAGATTTTACTTGGTCTTTTCCGGTATAATATCGTGTTCTTCCGTCTAAGAATTAGTGTCGTGCATACATGGCACCTCCTTCAACGCATGGTTCATTGTGTCCTATTTCTTGTACGCAGTTAGAACTCACTGCGCAATGGAAACCGAAATTGAAAAGTTATGTCGATCAACGTGTAATCACATCCAAGTTATGCGTGACGCAAACTTGGCAAAAAAGACTTGTCCCTCGCGAGCCGCATTAGCAATCTCTTTCCCGGTAGATCTCGTACCATGGCCGAATATATCACCAGAGTCTGGTATAGCATATGAAATTTGCAAAATGTTTGGTGAGTGAAGCTAAACTAAAGAAGGTAACGCCAAGTTTGGAAGAAGAGATTTAGGTCGTTGAAAACAGGGTTGCGGAGTCGGAGGTAAAATTTCCGTCTCCGACCTTTCCAAAATTTCCGACACCTTAACACAGTGGTTCCCAAACTATGTGCCGCAAAAAAATATTGAAATTAAAATCAACCCAGTAGAGTTTCTAAAATTCCNCCCTGCCGACTTCTGTCAATACAGCACACTATCGATGTTGGTGGTAGTAATTCGATACGCGGCACAGTGCTACGACAATCGGGCTATAGTATATGTTGCCACTTAGCGGATATAAAACGTAATTATACCTACCATAGATTTAATACGCTTGTGAGAGCAGTATCTTAATCATACGGAGAATTCATATGGAAGACATGAAAAAGCTGTTTCATTCAATTTTTGCATTCTAGACCTAGTTGATTATAGCAGTATTTCTCATTCCTATTTTTAACTGTTTGAGTGTCCATCATATATTTACATATGGGCACCATATGCTTCAGTGCCCAATGACACGTTTTGGTGTCATTCATCGTTACGGCTCATTTCAGCCGCGCATTTGGCAGTAAGAGGAAGTAGGAGAAAGTACCCGTCTATTTGACCAATCGTTTTTGTATTGGATGTTTCCCCCTCCTGGAGAGTCTCCAGGGGGTCACCTCCCCAGGCTGGTAAAAATGGAATTTATCATGAAACTCGTGCGTTGGTATATGTACTGATGGGGCACCATGTATGATTGGCAGTATTAAAGGTTTTGTATCACTCGTACCAAGAGAAAATCCTAATTTTGTACAAACTCACTGCTTCCTCCATAGGGAAGTACTTGTTTAAAAAACAATACCAGATGAATTAAAGCAAGTTGTTGAAACAGTTAACTTCGTCAAAACAAGGCCATTGAGGTCTCGTTTATCTGAGAAGATTTGTGTTGATATGGACTCTTAGCACAAACGTTTGATTCTGCACACTGAAGCGAGGTGACTCTCAAGTGGAAACGTGCTGTGTCGTGTACATGAACTGCACAAGGAATTACATGCATTTTTCAAAACAGAAAAACATGAACGCTTCTGTGAATATCTTCTATGTGAATTTTGGCTTTCAAGGCTGGAATATTTGGCAGAGATATTTGCACATCTTAATAGCCTCAACACAAGCATGCAAGGTAGAGAAGAAAACATCCTTACTTCATTAGATAAGCTGGTTGCATTTAAAAAGAAAGTTGCAATTTGGAAAAGCAGAGCTAAAGATGGTTACTTTGACATATTCTCTTTAGTACGAGAAAGCTGCATAAAGAAAATGAGTCCCATTGTATTTCAACACTTGACAACTCTGGAAGAAAAATTCAACTCTTATTTCCCATCACTGAAGGCTGATGAGTATGACTGGGTTCGAAATCCTTTCATAGAGAGTTCATCTAACACTGGTCTTCTATTATGTGAAGAAGAAGAGTTGGCATGTATTTCTGGTGACCGTGGACTTAAAATCAAACATGCTGAGGTACCCATAGATACATTTTGGATTCCTGTCAAAGAAGAATACCCTTCATTAGCTAAGAAGGCTTTGACCAGTTTGATGCAGTTTTCAACATCATATCTATGTGAACTTGGATTTTCAACACTCCACAATATAAAGTCCAAAGAACGAGAGCAGTATGTTGTATTGAAGAAGAAATGAAGGTTTGTTTCTCTGAAATACGTCCTAACATTGAAACCGCTGCCAAAAAGCATCAAGCACATGTATCTCACTGACAGATTTGTTGCGCTCTTGTCATAAAGACGCAAGTACACTAAATATCCTAGTAGCTTAAGCAATATTGTCTTGATTTTACGATAGGATACGAAAAAATTACAAATTCAAACAAATTTTTTATTCAAATGTTCGAAGTGCGCCAAATAAATTCTGTTTTTTTCTAAATTGCGCCTTGAAAGAAAAAAGTTTGGGAATCACTGCCTTAACATAAAGGGAGTGAAGTTTGGCTGTTAAATCAATGGAGATTGTGGTGCACAGCAAGAAATGTCTATTTCAACAAAATAATTTGTACCATTTCAACAAGAATTCCCGACCTAGGAGTGTGATGTAAAAAGTGATCCAATTGGACATCGGAAATTGGACAAAAAATCCGGCTCCATCCAAAAACCTCCGACTCCGCAACCCTGGTTGAAGTGATTGCAGCTCGGTAACATTGTGTCTTGGTTCATCCGAGGGTATTTCCCGCTAGTAAATAATTTTAGACGAGCAAAGATAACCGGATCACAAAAAATGCGAAAATGCAACTTCATTCAACAGAAGTGAAAACGGCTAAACAGTTGCATAAAGTTTCGGGTATTTAGCAGCGGTATTTAGGCTACATTGCACTGTCACGCACGTTTTTGCGTTTGAATAGTGATTGAGCTTCGAGACCACACACATATAACTGACGTCTTCACTCCCTTTCAGTCCCGCGCATCGCCAAAATTTTGGCGCAGGGTTTGCAGCGCTATTACTTGCCAGCCGATTGAGCGAGAAAGCTGTTCAAACCATCTACGGATTCACCAAGTCTGCTAGTTGAAATTGAAAAAAAAATTTTTCGTTTTGGGTTTGTGGTTCTCTGGGGGAGGACGCCACAAGTGGGGGTGTCATTTTCATTTCATTGACCTAGTTTAGGCGTAGTTTACGCGGCCCTGGACGCCAATCCAATCAGCCAATTTTTCGCTCAAGTTTTTTTTAGAAACTAGGCTATCCTGCGAGTCTTTAGAGCCCTTGATTGACTTTCTAGCATATCTGGATCAAAAATTATGCCACAAAAACAAAAAAGTGGTCAAAATTTCTACCCCTACAAAAGGAAACCAGGGGTTGAATAACACCCACCTTTGTGTATGGCCATAACTCGCCGTTAGAATAGGCTTGATAGCTGTTCAAGCCCTCAAAAGACTCGTGAAGACTTGTAGTTTAGACTGCAAAAAATTTTTTCAGCCTGAGATCTCGGGTTTTTTGTTGATGTTTACATAATGAAAGGATGTTTATGCATATTTTGTTTACATTTGGAAGATGACGTCATATCCTGGGAGTCGAACAATCCATCAGATTTTGTGGCTGAATTTTTTTGGATTCTAGGCTACAATACGAGTCTTTAGAGGGTTTGATGGACTTTTATATTTATATTTATTTTATTTAACGACGACGAGCGGCAGGCCGGAGCCTGAATGTACTCCTCGTCGCGTCATGTCGAGCGAACCAATTCAAGAC
>JGI24158J21664_10013365_pt1 | contig 10836 bp, 9 predicted proteins | sample Ectturendosymbi3_FD_21664 | JGI IMG/M metagenome (IMG submission 21664)
TTTTTTCAGGTATTGTCGGTTTTGCGGTAATTACTTCAGCTCGAAGTACAACGCTCACAGGCACGAAAAAATCTGTAACAAGGCTAAAGAAGGCGGCGATCATGTTACGCAGAACCAGGATCTTGCTCGAAAACCAGTGCAGGTTTGTAATGCAACCCGTGGCTGTAGGATCGCTTTGTTGTTTATTTCACGCAGACCATTTGCGGACGAAGATGGACCCCTGGGTTCTAAATTTTATTGCCAACGGAGACTGAGTGTGCATTGTACCCACATGTGTATCGACCTTTAAAGCTCACCCTCCCCCTGAAATGTATCCAACCAGCTCTTGCTAGAACGCAGAACATGCATCAAATTTACAATTCAATCGCAATTTACATCTTGTACATTGCCAGCAGTTGGGACTTTTGTTTAATTGGAATTGATTGAAGCTCCCGTACCGTCCTCCCCCGGTTGTCTATTGCCAGGCTCCAAATTTGGGGTACATGTGTTACAGCTTACTTATACGTGATAACACTAGTCAACATTTTGGTATAGTCTCTTGTAATAATTGCATCACTAAGATGATTTCGGTTCGGGTTCCAAGTTTGAAATCAGAATTTTTCCCAGCGCGCCAGGTTTTCAAACTTTTGCGTTTTCTTCGAACAATTTGGAGATTAGGGTCCACTAGCAAAAGGAAATGATGAACTCAGCAAGTAGGAAAGATCGGGGACCACTGTGTTAAACAAACGCAGTCAATAAAATGCAAAGACATGTTCTCAACTATTGCAACCAGCTAAACAGCGATATTTCTTTGAGACAATTGGTGGAGTTTGCAAGCGGTAATTTGCCGTGATGAAAGCCCTTTGTTTATCTGGCTGAAACCACGTCGTTCCAATCGCACCAATTAAAGCAAACTATATTTTATTGTTTGCCTATTTGCTGTTTGTGCAGATGAATGTCAGCCGTGTTTCAGGTGAAAAAGGCCCGATGCAAAGAAGCGCTTTTGTTTTCTATAAACCAGTGGTTCTCAAACTTTTTCTGATCGCGTGCCGTTTGTGGGTCCTGTACTGTCAGAACGTATCACCTTGTTTTAGAGAAATTCAATCTTCCAAATATTATTCGATCAAAAGTTTGCAAAAACCAGAATTGACACAATTTCGAAATAAACAAAATGTCATGGAGAATTTGTGGCCATTTTTGAAGCCAACAAGTACACGAAATTCAATAAAACAAAACCCGATTAGCAAAAATTATAGTTGGGAATATATTATTTTGTCTAGAAAAACGGAACGTAGGCCTATTCGTGTACCACCTTGAAAGCGTTCGCGTGCCACAGTTTGGGAACCACTGCAATAAAACAAACGCTATTTCTTGCAATTGTTTTTACCCGCAGACGATGAACATCTTCTCATCGCAAAGCCAACCAGTTGCCCTCGCGCTCTCGTCATCGAGTGAGCCTCAGACTGTGCAAGTGTCTCAACAGCAGCAGCAACAAATGGCGCAAGCGCAACAGCCGGCTCAGACGCAGCAGATCCAAAACCAACATCAACAGCGGCAGCAGCCTCCCCCTCAACAGCAAACCGGCCTGCTTCAGCAACCGCAGACAGCTCAGAGCTTGCAGAACGTGCAACAGGCACAACCGCTTCTTCCACAGCAGGTAAGTGTTTATTATTTTGGATCAGCGCGATTAATGCGGAGTGTATGGAGTGCAGCAAAAGACTGTCCAACACCAGGCTTTTAAGCAAGCTGTTGTGGATGAAATCAAACTGATCCACAGGCAATAGCTGTTGTAGATGGTGAGAGACATTCGCTTGGAAGACCTTTGGTCACGAGTTTCGATTACCAGCTCAGCCGAGTTCGATAACGAAAGTCACGTGTTTGCAGTGGTGCTGATTGGCTCTTCGATTTACTGCTGCTCTGTCGTTCCCAAGTCTTGGAAGCAATGTATTTTCTGCATTGACAGTTGCCGTCTAGGCGTGAAGACCCTGTCGGCTTTGAAATGCACCTCAACAATGATTTACAAGCGTGACGGAGTCTTTGAAGTCCGTGGATTAGGACTGCATTAATGCCAAGTCCGTCTTTCAGCAAAAGGCAGTTCAAACTGGTCACCACTTGATCCAAATCGTTCACTTTTGTTCGTTCAAAAATCGGCCTCGTGCATAGAAAACATATCGACTCACTCATTTCCGCGCAGACCGGGTGTACTTCCATCAGACTGTTGCAGCCTGGCTTGTGCAACCAACGTTTCCGCGCTCTCCCGTCGTCACTTAACACCTCGTGTTCTTTTGACTTAAACTACGCTTGTCATTGCAAGCAGTGGTAGTCTTGGTGGCAATTCAGTGGTAATGCCTTGGTGACAGTTCGAAGGACAATGACCATACGCTCACCTTTCGTGTGTGAGAGCAATGCGATGCTTAGCTTCTAGACCAGGGGTTCTCAACCTTTCTCTGACCATGTACTCTTTCAGCATTTCGACAGATAAGCATGTACCCCTAAAATACCTTATGACGGAAAGGTTTAGCAAGGTCACAAAAATCCGCTGAATTTTTAATAGAACTTTTAGATTTTTAGAACTATAAAGGTAATGATTTATTACAAAATGATATTCAGTGGTATACGTATTTGGAAATGATATATATCAATATTTTTCACTTCATTTTCCAACCTTAATTGTACCCCAGGTTGGGAACTCCTGTTCTACACTCACCACTCGCTGCGTAGATGGCTATTTTCAGTCATAGACCGAAATTTTTGAAATGACCGAAAAAAAAGAAAATCATTTTGGTCAGAATGTCTAAAAATATAAGCTAATGGAGACTGTTATGGCGAGTTTTAATAATGGAGACTGTTATGGCGAGTTTTAATAATGGAGACTGTTATGGCGAGTTTTAATAATGGAGACTGTTATGGCGAGTTTTAATAGGTGTGAGACAAATGAACGAAATGTCTCAGCGAAAAATGACTGAAATGTTTCAGCAAAAAAATAACAGCTTCGTAGCTCTATCTCGACTTATGCGTGGCGCGGCGAAATCGATAAGTTTAAACTTCGTGGAGCTCTTGTTTGGATGTTCAGAAGCGCTCAGTGCACGCCAAGTTCGGTTTTAACAAGAACAAGAAAGATGTCAGGAAGATTAATACGAAGCGCTTGTCGACTGCGCAGGCGCCGATAAATTGCTCTGCGTCACTGCTTTCCGATTGCACTCAACTCGTCATCGAAACTCGTCGGTTTTGTTTGAACAACCTGTTAAATGGCTGGACAGTGCTATTCGCACGCGTTTCTAAACGGCATAACAACCAGTGGTGTAACTGACGAGGGGCCGAGGGGCGAATCGCTGCCCCTAGCAAGCTAAATGTGAAAAACGGGCCGCCACTTAGCTTATATTTTAGTTTTTGTATTCTTTTGGTGTTTAGTAGGTTGTTGCTTTTTTTTGCGTTTTTCGGAGTATTTTCCAGTGTATTAGTGTTTTATAGTACTATAGCCACTCATATCCGGATTCACCATCATTTATCAGGTTTGTTTTTAAGTGTTGGCAAATGGGCACCCTACAGTGGCCAGTGGCCCTTTTCAGCTAAGTTCCTCCCCCCTGGCTCAAACCTCCAGTTACGGCACTGCTAACTCGAACTTTTTGCAACAGACCATGCTGGTCATCGAACCTCAGCACATGACGACGCCCTACCACGTCTGCAAGTTCTGCAACAAACAGTTCGGAACACGATGCGACCCGGTCGATTATCAGTCTCTTGCCGGCGTCCAGACCGTGGCAACGGTTACCGGGCAACACATGCAACTTCCGATTGGCTCGTCGGGAGCTCAGATCACCGGCTTGGTAACACCTGTCATGGCTGCCTCCCTCCCGCAAGTGGTAAGCAGTCGCTGTCAGTGGCGTTAATAATAATTTTGTGACCGGTAAAACTGGCGCGTGATCGTCTGCATTCGATCATCTGGTCAAGGAGCCCTTGTGCCGGTGTCGTGCGTTTTCACTGATTCGTGTAGAGTTGCAGCACTGCGCGTTTGAAATGCTATTGCTCCCGTGCATTTGATTAGATCGGCAATTAAGGTTCGACTCGTTCTGTTGATATAAAATTGACTGTCGGGAACGTTGATGTCGAATGTACTGTATCTCTGAGACAATAACCGAAACCAATTGAAAAACCGTTTGTAGCTGATATTGCTCTTCTTCACGGGGAAAACATTCTGCTGCGCCATTATTCCTGTGGCTATCGTCTTTCGGTTCTCTTTTCAATCATTTCCATGTCGTATTTATGAACATGAGCGGTTTAGAGCAGAGTTTCTCAACTTTTTCGCTGAAGGCAGCCAAATCCAGAGTTACCACTTCGTTCGAGAGCCGCACCAAAGAAATTTTGAGACAATTCAATTCACACGTTTTGTTTTTTAGCAGAACGAAGTCTGTTACGCAAATTATTAGAGGTTTTATTGAAAGATTGCTGAGAGCCGCGCAAAGGGTGCCTGGGAACCGAATACGGTCCTCAGAACCGAGTTTGAGAACCACTCGCTTAGTGTGTTGCAGTCATGTGGACGTTCATGCTGACAGTGTTGACACTCGTTCTGATTGCAAATCGCTACAGACGTTCGTCGATATAAACGGGAACTCACGACGAATGTGTGAATTTTTGAATGCTGCTTCAACTTGCTAGTCCATGACTTACTTTTAACGCACTCTGCAACACAATGAAGTCGTTGCCGGTCACAAAACGGAGGGATTTTTGTTAGCAAATAGATTTGTTTCGTCTCAAAGGCGAGTTATACAACATGCATGCTGCAATGCAACCGCAAGAACTGATTTCTACCGAACCTCTTGCCAAGGGCTGCGTTTTGTTCGACCCAACAAAAAAGCTAATTTGCTTGTAATAACTTTAGATAGTTGGCAATCCAGACTAGTTTCAGAACGCGATTGACCGTCGACGATGCCTTTTTAATGCTTTGCATCTCAAAAATCGTTTGCGCACAAGGGTGTTTCCAGGTGTTTTTTATATCCAGGCTTTTCTGTGTGTTTATCACATGCCAAAGTTCGATGCACACGAGCGGGGCCTGGTGCTTGAGTCGATGCAGTACTTCGTAGTAGCATTTCCATTGCGTGGAGCTGCATTGTTGCTGTTTTTACGACGTTCATGCTTTCGCTTCTTGTTGAGATCTAATCCCACAAAATCACTTCTCCCGTTTAACTGTTCAACGTCATAGTCACAAAGCCCGATTTTGATTGTGAAGTAATTAACTTTTGCTTGTTTTAATTTTTCCAGTCATACCAGCACCCGGTAAACTTCCTGTATTGAAATATAGGAAAGAAGTCTGAGACGTACGCGCCATCCAGTTGTCGTCTAAGCCGTTTGCCTGCTTTAATATCGATGTTAAATTTGTCTCTTGAACTGTTGGTCTTTCGCGCAGGCGCTTGTTCAGCAACCGGGCCAGCACACTTCGCTGCAGATCCAGTCGATGCTGCAACACCAAACACATCTGCAGGAAAACAAGGTACAATCGCAACAACAACAGGTTGGACAGATACGAGTTAGCAATCCGTCTTCCCAAGTTCCACAAAACCAACTGAGTATACAGCAGCAAATAAATTTGCAGCAGCAACAACAGCAACAGCAACAACAACAGCAGCAACAACAGCAACAGCAACAACAACAACAACAACAACAACAGCAACAGCAACAGCAACAACAACAACAGCAACAGCAAGTTGACTTGGGCCAAACTCAGGCGCAGATGCAGGGGCAGTTGCACCAACCACTTACCCAGCCAATGATCGAGAAGCCTCACTCGTGTCGCTACTGTGACAAGCACTTCGCCACGAAGTGGTACTTGGATCAACATCAGAGAATCCACACTGGGGAGGCGGACATGTGCAAAGAGTGCGGCAAGTACTTCGTGACACGCTGGCACTTGGAGAAGCACATGCGTGTGCACGGCGTCAGCGTCGTAAACCGCAAGACGAAGAAGGACATCGTCGCGAGCGCCCCCCCGACAACCGCCGTAATGGTGGTGCGAAGCGAACCGAGCATCCTCCCCAGCGACATGAAGATCTCGTTCCCGCCGGACATGCTAGTGGGCCAGGAGACGGTGGTGGCGGTCACGGGGGTGAGCCAGCAGGGCGCGGCCACGTCGGCGCCGGCGGACGGCGGGGAGACCGATCGAGCGGCCGACGCGAGGCTCCAGGGTCAAAGTTACTCGCTGCAATCCGACCACGCCTCCTACTTCCTCCCGGCGCTAGAGCAGGGGGGCTCACACACGCAGGGCTCGTCCTCGGCGCCGCCGGACGCCGACCGGGCGGAACAGCAACAACAGCCTTCGACGATCGACAAAAGCCAGATAAGCATCAACTACTGAGCTGTCCGGACCTGACCTCGAGTCCCCCCAAGAGTTCGTTGAGGGCATCGCAATGTCTCAAGCGTATACGTCGAAAATGAAAGACACGTGACCGGCGTCTTAATCTGAAAGCCGTGCTAAGTTTTTCCAGCAATGTGATGACGGCCCCTCGTCTTTTGTGGTGTGCGTGGATTGTCCAGTCACAAGGTTTTCAGTTTAAGTGAACACAAAATTATTTCGGAGGCAGTCTACCAAGACCCCCATCACCGCAATGCTTCTCTGCATTTCCTTCACTCTCCTGATGAGTGCCACGCGCTGCTGTGCTGCTCCAAACAGACGCCAGATTAATTTATTGACTTTTTGAGCAGATTTCGGGAGACGTGACGCTGGAAGGGGAAGTGGGATTGTTCTTCTTTCCTGACGAATTGATTTGGAAAAAATAGGTGTCTGGAAACAGGACCGCAACCAGCTGATATTTTTTTGGGGGTGAAAATGCTTGCAACTTACTGTTTCACCTAACAACTAAAAGTTGTTGGCACTTCCGATATGTTGTTGAAAATTTCGATGGGGGGCAATTGTCCGGTTCCCCCCCCTCGTGGTTGCGGGCCTGGCTGGAAAGTGCACAACATCATTGGTTTTGACAAATGAAGGGTGTTTGACTGCCAGAAAAACTATCCTTCGCATTATGTGTGCAGGACTAAAGAATAAACGCCAGTCCTGGGTAAAACGGAATTTGCTGAAATGTTAGCGATCGTGCCGCGCGCGCAGCCTTTCTGTTGCAGGCAGGGGCGTAACAAGGGGGGCACAATTTCCTGGGCGTCGAATCGCTATGGGAGCGCCAAAAAGTCTCAACAATGTCGCAAGTACTTTCTTCAATACAGTTGCTTCCGAAAGACCTCAGGCTCCAACATGGGGGCGCCAAACTTGCTTCTTGCCCCGGGCGCCATCTAACCTCATTACGCCCCTGGTTGCACGTTCGCGTTCGAAGTGGAAAACGCTGCGTTGCCGCTTGCAACCTGTCTTATTATATTTCGACCGCCCAGTCAGCTTGCGACAAGGAATGGTCAGCTCGGTTGGCATGGTCTGTTGACTGTTGTTGTTTCTTCGAAAGGATAAAGCACTGTGAAAACTCTCGCCCCGTGTCGCTAAGTTCTTCACAACGCTAGGCTCGTTTTCTATTTTCTTATGGTCCCACGCGGGTCTGTGGCAGATAATGATCAACCGCGATACAACGAGAGCAGCAACAGACGACTGCGCTAGCGAAAGCTTTGTTCTTTCGCGAGTTGCTGCGTCATTTTCGGCGCCTCACCAACTTATCTCAGAACCATTCGTTGCTTGCCGCCTTGTCTTATTTTGAGCAAAATATCGAAATCGTGAATAAATAGCGAAATGACTGTTCACATCTCTGCAGTTCAGAAGGATCTTTACCAGGAGGGGGAGGGTATTGGGGCAACAGTGTTTTTTTCCAGGTGCAGCCGGAAGGACTTCTTTCAGGGGGGCCAATAGTGAGTTTTTTTAGGTGGTGGCCAAAAGTATCTTTCCAGGAGGGCCAACAATGATAAAATTTCATTTTACCAACGAGAGAAAAAATTTTTTCTGGTAAAAAGTTTATAGGAAACTACCAAATTTCAAAATCCAAGAGGGGCCTTTCCCCCCACTTTTCCGACGCCCATGCATGTGTATGTCAGTAGTGGTGATGTGAATGGCCACAGTGCTGTTACCGATTATTTTCTTGTTTGGAAGACTGCAAACCTTTTAATGTGTTTGGAGCAGATTCTTGCACAGAATAACAGTTGCAGGCGAGCAGAGCATACGAAGTCGATTTTTTCACAAGCGTGTGGCGTGGCAGTAAAACTGTGTTTTGTGCATTTGCTAGTTGCTTGCATAATGTTAATATGCTGCCTGTACCCTTATCTTCAGTTTCAAGAGCAAATGCAAAACTGCATGTATCGGTCCGATTGAGTCTTGCCCGCGAGCTTGATGTGAAGCGCGAGCGGCATAAGCTGCACGATTGTTTTGAAGTTTTATTAAACTGTGAAAGGTGTTGTGCAGCAGGGCGACTAGTTCAACTGGCCGAGTCGTCAAATTCGCTACTAGTTTTCGATGTTTCTCTGTACAGAGTGGCGTGCGTTCAGTGTCACAGATTTGTAAGATCGCAAGGTGTCTTTTCTCTTTTTTTATGTAAACCACCTTAAATATTTAAAAGTTGACACTGGGAATATGTGCGATTACGTGTTTGACGTTGCATTGATGATTTCATTGCACTTTTTTTGTGAAATCTGATTCCTAAACCCAGCTAAGGTTTTCTTTCTACCCCAGCAAGGGGAACAAAGCACCCCGACAGACTCCTCGATAAATGCGAGGGCCAAACCCGTTCGGTATACTACTGTTCGTCTTCGCAATCTTGACGTCGCTGTCTGTCAGTTGTTTTTACCCATTTCCTGCGTCTTCCATTCTGCGACACGACCAGCCATTGTTCGACTTTCGTAACATTTCCCAACATCGTGTCACTCGCGATCGCCACCTTACGGATTCGCGCACTGCACGTCGACGTCATTTACCGCACTCATGAACTCACAGGTGCTGGCCTGAATAGTACATCGAGTTTTATTTTCCTTGCGTTCCAAGAATCTTGTTCGCATACTTTCTTGTAGAGCGCGACAATAAAGTTGTCATCGGGACGACCGAGTGCTTGTGGCCAGGCGAGCGGGTGTTTGGATACATTCGGATAAACTTAAGCAGAGAACTAGGTATAGCAATAGTTCCAGCGGAGTATGAGTTGGTTGCAGCAGTGGTCGGTCTGTCCAGTTTGCCCCAAAACAGTCATCGCACCCCTTGAAGTAACGCGTCTATTTTTTTTGCGCGCTCACCGTGTTCTCACAACACGCCCTGCAAACGTGAGATGGGTGTGTCGGTTTCCTATTCAAATATTACTGCAATCTGACAAGTTTTGTGGCAAATACTGTATAGCTATTTCAGCTTGAACGTGGTTTATGCCATTAATGTTACTTCGTAATCCGTTAGCGACAAATCGCACTAATGCACCCTTTTCGTTCAATAACGCGTTCTGGTTCACGTGCGACGAGCAATGCCGGTGGGCGACCGCTTAGTCTTAGCTCTATTTTAGATGGGAGTAAGTGGAAAGTTTGCTGCTGGCCTGCTTCGTTCCTGAAGGAAAACAGCATCATCTAAATCAGTGCCTGACCCCAGGCACGCCTCCCCAGAAAGGCGTCTAGACATTTCCAGGGGGGAGCGAGTCTTTACACGCTGTGCAACCTGGAAAAATTTTAAACGGTAAAGTGTTTGGTCCAGTTTACTTATAGTCAGAGCGACTTGAAACAAAGGACAAGTAGCCTACTTATGGGAGGCGTGGGCGAGAAAACGTTAAGAACTGTTCTAAATGCAGGGATGAGACTCCATGCTTTAAAGCTTAACTGCAACGATTCAGTTCTGCGACCGGTAAGTGGAACATGGTATCGTGTTTGTTGCGAATGAGAATCCGTACCTGATGCAACGCCATAGATGCTGTGCGTTGCATTCTTACACTTCAGAGACCAAATACAAATTGCAGTCGAATAGAATGACTCAAGCAAACAGAAACAACGTATAAGAATGCTTGACAGCAAATCAACGCTTCCACGCTAATTACACGAACCAAGGCTTAAGGCCAAAAGCGTCACTAATCACGAAAGCGCTGCTACGAAATCACGCAAAGAGCACTCTGGTCGAACGCATTACTCAACACTGGTTCTACCGTGTACATCAGTGGTTTTCAGCCTTTTGTTTTCAGCGACCCATTGTGCAACCCAGTTTAACCTAATGACGCCCTTTCGAAAATTTCAAGTCAGGCATTTGTAACGCAGTTGTGTTTGCACAATAGAAAATCACAATGATTAAAAATAACCTTGGAGGGTTTTGAGGGCTTAGCCCTCCAAACAAAGCTTCAAGCCCCTAACTTGAAGTATGAAACTCCAAAAAGCAGTGGAGTTTTATCAATCCGAATTCTGTTCTGTCCTGTAATTTATGGACAGAGCAGTACTTGCCGCTTTTGCCTAGAATAACATCGCCTGATCATTTTTGATACGTTTTGTGAGGAAATAAATGCATAAGGCCTGAACGCAAAGCGTCAGCATTCATGTTGCTTGGAGTGTTGAACATGAAGTTTACCTCTGAGTCAAACTTGCACTTGATCAACGTATTTTGTGGAGTGATTTTTGTGAAGAAAAATGTGTAATGGCTAGCCCTGATAGTCTTCTCGCATATTTGCACTGCATAGAAGCAAAATACCTTCAGTACGTACGACAAAAGTTACACATTTGCGCAACCTGCTCTTTATGTAGTTAGAAGTGTTTTACTGTTTATTTAGCAATCACTGCTAAGCTTGTCCAGTCAGAGTAGTGCAGTTGTTGGATTACGGATGTTAACCACCAGGGGCGGCTCGTCTAGACGGGCTGCCGGGCTGCAGCCCTCCCTGAAAAATGTAAGGCAAAAGATTCCGCCAAACGACCAAACTCGCCTTAAGTTTGGAT
>JGI24158J21664_10013366_pt1 | contig 10836 bp, 9 predicted proteins | sample Ectturendosymbi3_FD_21664 | JGI IMG/M metagenome (IMG submission 21664)
CGGAGCGAGTCTTGAAAAAGACTGACTTTTGGTCCAAATGTGGCTGTATTTATACTTGATGGTTGCTTCAGAGTTTGTCAACACCCCTTTATTCCAGATGTTCTAATTGGTTGCTGCTTGTTGAATCTTCTGATGATTGGCTGATATCAAAAGCTTCTGGAACCTTCAGGTGCTTGGGCTTTCAAGTTCTCGTCATCAGTTCATGTTACGTTTCCTGGTCGTGTCTGACCTTTACCTAATTTTAGCTAATTGTCTTGTGACTTCTGCTGACGTTGGGTGACGTTTTCACCGGGGTGACTTGAAGTTAGTGTCCCAAGATAACATTTTTCAATCAAGTCAGCTGACTAATAATCAGTTTTGATTGGTTGTAATCTTTTATCTTGGTTCTGACTGCCTCGGATTTGAGGTCTTTTCAGCAGGTTTGTTTTCTGTGTAAAGATGAGTTGTTTCAGGCAAACTTGCCGGTAACACCTGTAAGCAAACCCAAGTTGCTTCAGGGCTTCATTAGCCCTGTGCACTTTATTGTTGTCATGGAAAACACATCGAATCCACGGTGCCAACTGATTCACAAGTAAATAGTAATGACAAAAAATGAAAGTTTCCCGCTGAACCTCAGCCTAGCTGCATATGTAAAGAAGGCAGAAAAAATAGGAAAAGTAATGACGAGAAGGGTGCTAACAAGTAGAGAAAGCAAGATCCATAATCGAGAATTAAAAACAAGACCCCTTTCAGTTTGTGAGTATTTGATTGTGATGTTCAAGGTATTTTATTGTTCCTTATTGTTATAATAAGCATTTTACATCATTTTCTCTCATTTTATATTGTTGGAAGCAAATGTGAGGAGTGGAAAGAGGAAGCAGTTTGATGGCTNGCCNCGGGCGACATTAACATCGCTACGCCACTGCAGTAGAGCATGCGGTGGGATATCACCTCGCTGGTTCAAGTGTAAACCTAATTTGTGCCAAAAAAGTCTATTACTCTAATAGGTCTAAATATTTTTTTCTTTGCGTCAACAGCAGAATCACGATCAACATTTTTAAAACTTGTTTTGGACAGTTTGGAAAGTTTGGATGGATGAAAAATTAGTTACAATTTTGCTTTTTGAAATTCAAAGTAGCGCTTTCGTTACTTTAAATCTCTAAATATATCACCTCTCAAGTCTAAATCTTTGGAGAATTATTAATAAATTACCTGTCGTGTGAGGAGAAGAGTAATTAGGAAATGCGTAGGAAACGTTGCAAAAAATGGCAAAGCTTTGTTAGCCAAAATACACCAAATATGTGGCGAATAAATTTGAGTATCAATGCAGATGCCCAGTGTTAAAATAAAAAGAATGTAGTGAAACCGGGAAGTGGCATATAGTAAAAAACTTTACAAGTTTGTTACTTCATTGGCAAGTGATATAAACGACGAAACACCTTGGCAAATAATTTAATCGTGGAAAGCAACCTTTCCTGTGGAGTTACCACTTTACCGTGCTGTTTTGACCAGTGCTGTGTGGCGGCAGGTAGATGGCGCCACATGTAAATAAATGGTCACCGCTAGAGGGTGCCCATAAGTTACAAGTCACTGTGATAGTCACCTCAAGCGAATTATCGCAGTTCACTTATCCCTATATAACGATAGTGCAGCCTAGTAGTAGTAGAGTGAACTCATCGAGGGAGCTCTATTGCTGCTGGTTGCTTTCCTGTTAGTTAATGCCCCGAGGCCCGAATTGCCATCTTTCTCTTGTGCTTGCCTCAGTAGTTCAAGGCGATGCAGTCTACTGCAACGAATGGCGCCCGATAAGGGACCTGAGAGAAAGGCCATAAGCCCCTCTCAGTAACATCCTCCGTTGAAGATCGTCTTGAACCAAAGGGTAAGGATCGAACTTGTGAATTGAGAGTTAAAGTATGGATGATAGGTGATAGAACTTCAAGCTAATTGAGAGAGAAGTGATGTGGCGGCAGGTAGATGGCGCCACATGTAAATAAATGGTCACCACTAGATGCTGCCCACAAGTTACAAGTTACTGTGATGGTCACCACAAGCGAATTATCGTAGTTCATTTATCCCTATATATTGATAGTGCAACCTAGTAGTAGTAGAGTGAACTCGCCGAGGGAGCTCCACTGCTGCTGGTTGCTTTCCTGTTAGTTAATGCCCCGAATTGCCATCTTTCTCTTGTGCTTGCCTCAGTAGTTCAAGGTGATGCAGTCAACAGCAGGCTGTAAACACTCACCTGCATTGACTGTGCTTGTTTTGAAATGAAAAGTAATGATTCGCCTCTTCTCTACTTTCTCAAATAACATACGCCAACTTCAATACTAGGTAGGAGACCAGAACATGGGAGTTTCATCAGGGCACCACCTCCCGTCCTTATACAGAAGGGTTGGTATTGTTTTGTAACGAACAAAACAATTTAAATTTTTCTGAGTCAAAACAAATTTATTTAAGCATGGCAACGGCAAACACCTCGATGTTCAATTGATTTATCGACATTTTTCTAGTGAAAAATGCATAGATCCTCTAAACGCTGCCAACATTTACAATGTCCATGCATTTCTTCATAGAATTTGTAAATAAGGCCATAGGTTTGAGGTTGTAAATTCCTAAGAGGAAAGTGAAAATGAACGTTTGCAGTATTTGGCGGTTTCCAAAAACTTCGGATGATTTTTATTATCTTGATATTTGACAATGTGCCAGATATCTTGTTGCAGCATTAATCAAGCAGATAGCTTTAATTACCATCAGACAAATGTGAGGTCTCGAGTCTCGAACTTCCAGGTCTCGGTCTCGTCTCGAAATTTGAGCCAGGTCTCGGTCTCGACTGCATCACTTGTAACATATATTCATATCTTTGACAGCCTTGCTTAATGTAATTAAAACCAGCACGACTTTTTTCTGAAGCAGTGATAGCGTGACTCGTGTCAATCTCGACTCGAGTCACAACTTTTGGAGACTCGAGTCACGTTGAGAAACGGTGGTGACTCGACTTGAGTCACGTTTTTTACCGAATTACCATTGGAAGGTTCCTTTGGCCGAGTAGCTGAATAAGCGGTACGCTAAGCACTTTCATATACAAGTTCGCTGATGTAGGTAGCTCCATCCCATTGAAGAACAGTGGCGTAGCCAGCCCAAAAATTTTGGGGGAGGCCAAAATGTTTGATTTTAGGCGAACAACACTATTTTGTTTCAAAGCACAAAATGAGTATATTTTCTAAAAATTTGGAGGGGGGATGGCTCCTTTGGCCCCCTCTGGCTACGCCTATGTTGAGGAATTGCAACCTGTTGTATTGTGAATTATGATTCCCTTTAAACCTGAATGATCCTCTTCTAGTTCACCCAGATGTTTCCAATTGTACCCAAATATTTCTAAATAGCCTGTACCCAAATGTTAATGAAGCTGTTCCACTCTGAAGACCGAGTGTTAGTAGTCATCAGCATGGGCGTCAGCAAAATTTTTCCAGGGCGGGGGGGAGTCAACATTTTGCTTATCCCTTTTCAGGCTGCGAACGATGCAATGCAAATGGACCTTCACAAAACGCTTTCTACACCACAAAGAAAATTTTGTGGAAGCACACGCTCCGTTCGCATTTTACGAAATCACATTGAGGTGGAGTAGTATTCGAGTTTGCGAAGAGGTTGTACTTTTTGTCATCCTTTACAGCTTTTGCTGAATTGGGGTATCATCCAATATTTTTATTATTGTGAACGAGACAACTGAGTGTGAATTGGACTTAATCAACAACTACGTTTGCGGTGCTCACATTGGTCTGTGCGGGTTGATCCTCAGTTCTCAAAATTTGATCTGAAATGTTTTCTACACTTTGGCTATCAGAAATGCGTTGTCTTTTCATGAACTATTTATTATCCATTTTTCGAGCACTTTCTAAGAATAAGTCATAATTTCAGAATAATCAACGGCCAGAACATCAGTAGCAGTGAAAAAACACGAAAGTTTAAACACTCGCAAAACTCTTTCAAGCAATAAGTAGACTTGTAAGTTGACGACTATCAAACAACTTACTAAAGTTATAACACCACGCAGGCTTAAAAATTGCGCAGATGAATTATGAAAACTCGCCAGTGCAAATACAGCTCTGAACTTGTTCACTCAGAAATCAGAACTAAACCTTCTGTATATTTCCACAAGCCTGCAAACATAACAAGCCACGCAGTGTGTAAAAAGAAGACTGTATAAGCGTAGTTTGATTAAACCAGTGTGGTCCAACTATAGGCACTCGGGCTGCATGTGGCTCACCACAGCGTTTTCAGTGGCCCGCGGAGGCATTCAGAAAAAAAAACTTCAAGTTTAAAATTTGTTGAAAAGCGTGTGAGGTTACATTTGTTTCATTGAATTGCTTGCGCTGGATAAACTGTATTTGGACAAGTCAAGAACAACGAACGATACCTTTTCTGTGTATCATTATTGTTTTATTTACTTTACGATAACCTCTGCTGGGGCACTTGACTGAGTAACTTCTGTTTTTTTCGGTGCCCCGTCGTTCGTTGTCTTGGAGAGAAGCCTACTGGGCAATGAACTCAATACCGCCAAATAAATCTGTTTATCTATCATCTAAGCGAGACCTTCTCAAAGCGGCTCTTCTTGAGCCAAATTATTTGCCTATCCCTGCAATAGGTGTTGTGATCGTGCAAACGGTAATCATGTAATGCGTTGAAGGTAATCAGCGAATCGGCGTACTTCGTCGATGGCATGAACGTGCCTNGTCTAATCTACGTTCCTTCGCGTCTGCTGATTAGCAATCATCCACAGTACTTTAGTGAGCACCTTGCCTCTCCTAGGCATTCTACAATCGGGTTCGAACCGTTCGTGTTTGTATTGTGTACTACGAAAAATACAACAGTCACTGATGATGTAAGGATAGCCGTTCTAAATACTTTATAACCATCTTGGAAATACGCTTCAGAAATAGTTTCTTCTGATCTTGGTGGGGATAGCCAAAAACGTTCAACATAAAAATGTATAGCATGCTTGAAGGTATATTGTACAAACACTTTTGTAGATCAAATAGATTTTTGGGGACACCAAAGTGTTCTCAGTGGTTGTGCAGCGGGTGAAAATGGTATATTTGCACCCGATTCAAAGGTTTTATGAAATTATGATATCAAGCGCTTTCAAACTGCGGTGGTTTGGTGAAAGATCTGACAGTTTGATCAACAAAACAGTTGAGAAATGCTATCCAGTTTTGTGTGATACCCAATAATTGTCATTACCAGAAAATCTGCGGTATTTCACACAAGTGAAAATCTTTTTTGGCGACCCTTATTTGACTCCCCTCTAACGAATGGCCTGGATCCGCCACTGCACGTGATCGGCCAAATGGGTCGACACAAATTTAAAAATGTGCAAACTTTTTGACCACATTAGAACACAGCTTTCATCCTCTTGCGACTATTAATGTGAGTTTTGGTCAATTTGCAGTAGATTTTATTTGAATGAGATTCAGGTAACTGTTTAATGTTGTTATATCACCTATTGAAACATGGTGTTATCTCACTTGTCTCATATTTTCATCCATAGATGTTGACATCGAGTTTCTGAAACTGGTTGACGTTCTTGTGCACGAACTGTTTTCTCCTGAAAAGGTGGTGGCAAAGCGAGTAAATGGAAATGTTGTTACTGGCAAGGATCTGATCAACTTCACTTTGGCATACTGCGAAGTATTCAAAAGTGGGAAAATGCCGAAAGTGGGAACTATTCTTGAGGTACAGCGAAACCTAGACAGGTTTAACAAGAAACTACTGTAGCCTCCACAAAGGCGATGAAGTTGCATGAATCAGTTGAAAATGGCACTATTTGATAACAACACAAAATTTTTCTGATTATAGTGTATACTCAAAAATGACAAACATGTCATTTGTGAAAATTTCAATTTTGGTGCGCACACAGCTATTCCTACATCAAATTATGAATATGTGTTCCTTGCATGGAAACCACTTTCACTAAATCAAGCTAGTTTTGGTATTTGGATGAAACAACAATACTCATGGTATTTAGCAAAAGATTTGTTTAAAGCAAATCTTTTAGAAAAAAATTATTTTTTGTGTACTTTTTGTGGGTTCAGGTGTTTCTTCAATTTTTAAAGGAATTTTTGAATATGAAAATGTGGTTGTTGTAAATGAAATATCAAAGATTTTCTTTCACATAGCGGCTTCATTGAGCGTTTTTAAGATGAAAGACCTTTTGTTATTCAGGCCAGTGCAAAAGCTGCGATTTTGACAACAATACAAAACGGGAAAAACAAGTACACTCTTTCAATGAATGAGGTAAAATTTCAAACATTTGTTCAATCCTTTGTGAGGTCATTTTTGTGCATGTGCAAGTATATGGTTTTATTTTAGGTTTCAAAAAGTGGCTACATTGATCCCATCATTTTAGCCGACTTACACGAGCAATACAGGGAAGAAACATTGACCTGGTATGATGAACAGCCAAAGCTTGGGGATGAAAAGTTCATCAAAAAATACAGGAAGAGCCTCACGGAGATTATCGATCAACAGTTTGCTTTGCACGAGCAAAAGAATATCGCCGATCGTGTAAGTAAACGTCGACGTCAATAAATAAAAGCATTTCATGCACATAGATCAGTGAATGTGATCTTTGTAGATAAAATGTAAATATTTCTATTTTAGGAGCAAATGTAGACTTTCGGAACTGATACGAAGTTCATAAAACTATATACAGCATATTTTTCTTAACACTTAAAATGTCTAGATTTTCTGAATGTGTTTGATGTATCAGCCGACTGGGCTCTGCTTTCGTCGCTTTGCTATGATTTAAACTTGCACATATCTGTATTTAAGTAGCTAGTCTCCACCAAGGCGACTGAATTGAATCCATAGCAAATGCTAAGCGCTGTAAGTGTGAAGAGAGTTATTAATATCGTTAGTTCATGGGTGGTGAAAAAGGTCAAAATTTTCGAAGAGGGAGAACCATGTTTTGAATATCAATTTGTGCGTTACATTTTTTAAACGATTTAACTTCACAGTTATCTAGATAGTCAAAATTGGNTTGTTCTACAAAAGTAACAGTGNAAGCTTCATGCTAGGTGATTTATTTATGATGACGTAAAACACTGAATAGTGTCGCGATAAGGCCATTTGGTTGCTGTCATCNTTATTATCTGGGTTGTTCCAATTACGTCGGTGTGTCATCTCGTGGAAAAACTTTGGCCGTTAGAGAANNAGCCACATGGAGTTTTGAGCACAATNCCTTTCACATCTGACTCGATGCCCTACTGTTTGCAACGGATTAGGTATTCCACAATTGTTTCGCTCAACCGTCAGCTGCCGGCTAACTTTCCATGTGTAGACTGTTGCAAACNTGTTGCTTCGTTGCGAAAGTGTTGTTTTGCTGAGTCTCCATGTTTCAGTATTGGCTGCATGTTGTTCAAATTCCGCTGAAACATTTCCAGACTAGACCTAGAGTTGTCTCAGGCGTCCATGGATTTCACCACTGATGCAGTGTTCCACAAAGCCGTATAAACGAAATCTTTGCAGTGAAACCTTTCCCTGCAGGTCTGCTTGGTTGGTTGTTGAATCTTGCGCGAAGTTTTTTAAATTCTTCCTTATTTGTGCAACAAACGCTCTTCAACTTCTTGGTGGAATTGAGCATAAATCTCCAAGATTTTTATAACGATTTTATGAAATCTATTGCCGAAAAAGTACATTTATTTATAAACGTTTCATTATTTTAATGGCAATATTTTTTTAAGAGACAAATCATAAATTTCTCCTGGTGAAACGGAAAGTTTTCAAAATATTCACAAAAACAGGTTAAAAAATGGAAAGCATTAAAAAAACTTCACAAAGATAGGTATGCTTTGAGTATTTTCTTGGTTTTAACTTTTTCTGTAAAATTCAGTTTGTAGCAGTTACTCTATGTTCATGACTTATTCACAATTTTTTAAAAATTTGATAACTGCAGATTAGGAATAATTTGAAAGGTTATCTGCATTTAACTCAGGTTGTTATTTAATAGACCTGATGCGTTAAAACCAAAAGCTGTAACGACACTGTTAAAAAAGTTCAATATTCCAATAGTCGTCTATTTTAATACATTGTAGTTGCTGGTGAAACAATGTTAAAACTTAAATGTATCTAAAAGTATGTTGTTACGCAATTGAAAACGCTGTTGTTTTTCATGATATAATACCAACCTTTTAATCCCAGATTAATACTAAATTGTAGCTGTTCTTCACGGTATACATCATTTACAACACCGCATTCGTTAACGAAACACATCTGGAAAGTATATAGTTCAATCGAAAAGAAAAATTCGTTAGCTTAAAAGATTTTTATTTCTGAGTGTTTTTATTTTTACTAAATATTTTACAAACGAATTTTAATTTTTTTAGCATTTTAACACGGACATTCTCATAAATTTGTTTGTACTTTACTGTCAGAAAACGTGTCCTATGAACAAAACGTTTTGAAAGGTTTATCTGAACATAACTGATTTTGTAACATTTGACATGGATGTATGTGCAGGAAAGAATGAAGAATGATATCCGTGATCACGTGACTGAAACTGAAGCCATGTTTATCTCGAAGCTTGAACAGGTAAAGATATATCAGGAGACTCTTATTTTGAAGGAAAATATTCAGAAAATTTTCATATATAAAAATAATTAAAGGTGAACATAATTTTTTGAACAATGTTGGGTGCTAAAGAGCAGAATTGCAATAAAATCGAACTTCTTAGCAAAATATTTGTCCATAAATTGTGATGTAATAAAGTTTTGACAACCAATTCATCAACGTCACAATGTAAAACATTTTTTAAAAACGTGTTTGAATGATGATCTTTCTTGAAGAATCCCATCGCTTTCGAAGCAAATATCTTAGAAGTGTTTGGTGCGAAAGACACAGTCGCAACTACTTAAACGGAAATCAGACAATATTAAGGCATAGTGGAGCCTGTGTTACAAAATGCAACTTTCACATTTATGCGCATACGCGTTTCCGCCAACAATGCATGTTCGCAATCAAACTTTCCTTGTTTTTTTGCAGTTCAGCTGTGGAGAATATAAAGAGGAAGAAACCGTTGAAGTCGCTGCTGACAAATACAGACACGAAGCTTTGCAAGAATTCAAAGAAAAAACCTACAAATTTGACAAGACGTTTGTCCAGACGTTCACTGGCACATTGCTTGATCTTATTCAACAGTCTCTGAACAGATTTAAAGAAACCAACCGGCACCGAAGAGTAAGAAGATGCATTCATACTCTCCCAATTAAGATTTAACATTCTTAGTGTACAAAATAAAGGAAAACGTCGCGACATGCCAGCACAAATAATGTAGGGCCAATGCATGTAGGTGAGATGGTAATGAGGAAGTAAATTCACATAAAATCTCTGAAAGTCTTTTGCTGATTCATCAAGTCCAAAATCTTTCGATAATTTGAAACCAGAAGTATTAACACAAAAACAGAAACTGTGTTGTTTCCACTCAAATCTGGAAATATATGTGAGGTTCTAAATGCAATCGATAAAGAGAACGATTCCAGAAAGAATGAAATGATGCAGTTTTTTTCAGTTTCTAACCTGAAAGAGTCGAGATGTTACGCTGTAATAAACACTGAACTCATGTCATTTCCGTATACAGATTTGAAATATTTGATTGATAAATTGAGTTTGTCCATTTTCAAATTAAAAGAATAACATTGCACTCCGAAAAATGTATATGGTTGTATTTTTCAGGCTAACTTAATTCAGCAACTTGAAGGAGAATCAATCCAAGCTTTGAACACGTACATCTCCACTATGGATGAGGTGCTTTGCATTTCGCATTTTTTAAAATGATTGCATAAAGTCAAACATATGAACACTATTTTGTTGACAAAAACAAAAACATTTTTGGTTCAACTGTTTCGTAGCATTTGAAAAGTTTAATTTGCACCTTTTCATCACAGCGGCCATGTTGCCCATGCAAGTGTAAAACTGATATCAATGCGTTTTGTCGACATTTTTGTGATATCTATCGAAGGAATCATTTTTCTTATGAGTTTCAAACTTATCATTTAGAATGGATTTCGCCTTCATACTGTTTGAACGTAATTATGAAGGAAATATATATGGGAGCAAGTAGCTTTTATTCAGTGTTTTTCGCAAATATTTTTACCTTTCCTTTGGATTGCAACGCAACATTTAGCGGTTCTCCGTTTCCTGTAAAACTTCATCGTGCATTTGCTTACTGCTGTCAATTCTTATGTTGGGGCGGTTTGCTCTGGATATTGCTTGGGATCCGAGCCACCGGTATGGCAAACATGTGCTTTTTGTGCAATGAAAAAGGGCCCACTTTTCTTCAGACAAAATAACAAACATCGCAACGGCAAACCATAATCGATCCAACTAGCATCAAAAATTTCTTTACACACAACTACCATCAAAAATTGCTTGATACGTAAGTGAAACAATATTTATGAAACCAACAATGCTCGATATGTGTCCACCAGACAATATGGGTCCGCTGTGAATATTCGTCAGCAACTCAACTACGCAATATGTCAGTTTCATCACCGTAGGCACGCTTTTCGTTAACATTTGAAGTAAACAAGTTGACCATATCACCAGGTAGCAGGAAGAAAACGCCACACTCACTTCAGCACCAAAACTGGCCTTGGCGGAAATTAGTCTATTTGCATTGAGCTTGTCATTTCAAACGTAATAGCAAGTGTTGCTTCACATCTTTCTTTCGCAAAAAGTTTGTCATGACAAAGAACTATAAAAATTCCGGAATTAAAGGAGATTTTTGACTTAATGAGTCAAGTATGGATGAGTATGTTCCGTACAAGAAAAAATATTTTTATGTGTTTTTGTGTTATACTATAA
>JGI24158J21664_10013368_pt1 | contig 10835 bp, 5 predicted proteins | sample Ectturendosymbi3_FD_21664 | JGI IMG/M metagenome (IMG submission 21664)
CTAACACCGTTTCTGTAATGTGCGCTGATGTATAGCTAACCACTTTTGTGTTCTTGTGTCTGTGATATGGACCATGAGTCCGCAATAAAATATCATTGTTATTATTATGTAGCTTTCTACTTACTACATAAGTTGGCTTGAGTTTACTATATCAGGAGTATTTCAGAATGAAGAAAAAAATGATTGCCGTGATGACGGACAGTTTGTATTTCCGAAGGGAGCTACTGTCTAATATAAATACTTCATTGGTTTCATTAATGAAGGATTGGAAGTAGCAAAAAAGCCAACAGATGGACCACGAGAAAACATACTTTTCCCCTGAATTTATAAATGTGATCAAAAGACGCTGTTTGCCACATTGTCTTTTGTGATCAAGCATTTTGCTTGGTAAGTAAAGTCTGCTTTTTATTGGGTTTCAGTAACGCTGTTGGTGATGGTTCAGCTTTAAATTTCAACTGATAGGTGACCTTGGTCGACATGGGCAATCGGAAGTTTACAAGCAATACTCAAAGTACTATGAAAAAAAGCTTCTTCGCGTAAGTTTAGATGAATAGATTATATTTTTCTTATTTATGGTGTTAGATGGCATTTCCAAAGCAAATATCAAGCGGGTTTGTTTCTTTAAGGAACTTTAGCCACAACAACCGAACCCAAGGAAAAATGGAAAAGTCCCAGCAAGAGCTCAAAAGGACGAGGTTGAAAACCAGAAGATCTAACAATTTGGCAGAAATAGTCGTTGTATACGACGAAAGTATCAGCGGGCTAATCTGGGAGTACGAAGATGGTTTCAGAGTAACGAAAAAAGCAAAATTTACAAAAAATATAGAAGAGGTAAACAGTTTTATGTGGTTTTAAGTAAATATTAACATATTACCTAAATGGTGCTTCTTGATTTATTCATCATTAAAAATCAGTGCATGACGTTTCAATAATGTGTCTTTTTACCATCGTGACTCAGCTGATTGTGAAGACGTTGCGGAACTTTTATGTCGTCTCAACGCAGTAAGAAAAAAATTTTTTCGTTGGAAAAGGTTTCCAACCTTTCTGACATTGCTTTCCTCTCCACTGCAGTGAAAATAATTGTTTCTTTAGCAAACCTTGACAATTGGAAATTTTTGTGACGAACCTCGCATCCAGTTGTAAGTGCGGCTGGCGAAAGTGCGGCTAGCTTCACCTTGGTGAAAAATGTGCACAACTATAACTTGTGCTACTATATAGAAAAACAATTGTGCACTTCTGGTCAAGATCTCCCATAAACTCAACTGATTGTGGTCGGCAGTTGTAGCCATGGCATTCAAGACAAAGTGTGTTGGCAGTGCCTATTTTGCCTCAAGAGGCAACAGCACTGCTGGAGCGCTTTTACCTTACAAACAAAATTGTTTGAAATGGTCACATGAAAAGTTCAAACGCATGACCTTCTCACTTGATAACGACATCTGTAACGGCTTAGTTTGTTGTCATGGTTTCAGTGCTGGAAATCTACGTTAGTGGCTTCTTGTTTGTTTGCGTAAACTAAAGACTAACCTCAATCTAAATCCTAACTCTAATCCTAAACCCTAACCATTGTCTTCTTGTGTGTATCATACTTGTCACATGAACATTTCAATCGTGTCTAACTAAAGGCAAAATAGCTGCAACTTTTGCCTTGTGAGGCAAAAGAGACACTACCAAATATTTTTGCTAATGTGCAGCTTAGTGGGCGGATTTGGATTGGATATTGCAGTCCATAATTTTAAATTTTCGGATACAGATCGGATAGGGAGTTTATGAGAATATTTTGGATCCAATCCAATTTCAAAACTTCAATCTTTGTATACCACTGCATCAGATATAGGCCGTCAATTTGATGGGCTGTATCTCATGAGGTGCTATTGACGTCATAATCAAGTGGTGTGCGACCTCCTTCAATCGATGACACCACCAGTGACGTCATCATCCGGGAAGAAGATGGGGAGGGCGAATTGTACATTAGACCTGTATTTCTTCACTAGAATAGACCCACAGGTCACATGGCATTGTTTGGAGGCTACATCACATGCCCTTTTCTTCAACCTGGTAACATCTTCATCATTTACTTTTTTGTTTGTTTATTTTCTAGCATGAAATTTGAAATGCACAATGTATGCAGACCATACGAAACTTATGTTTGTTTGTTGTTTGTCTTCAACATTTCTAATCTGTTATAATACTAATAGTTTATTTGCAGGCTTGTGGTCTATACAGACGTGATCATTGATACAAGAGCACAAAAAATGGTTAGCCATACAATAGCACATAACACAATCAGTTTTGCACATGACCAACACAGAGAGGAGCAGAACACTTCATCATCACCACAACTGTGTTGTCATTCACAAGAGCACATATATTTCTGTTTCTAAATTATAAGCTAAACTAGTCAGTTTCAACTTCAGTATTTTTGTGATAGAAATGCATGCAAATAATGTAAGTTCATTTGAAATACTCCAACGAATGTTGTTACAGATTTAAGTTGTTTGTGAATATTGTGACTGACTTGGATTTGCAGGAAGTGAATTAATGGAAAAAACAAACATTTGTCAATCTCCCTTAGAGTTTTTGGCGAAAGACTCTGATGTAGCTATTATCTTGATTGTGATGAACCAAGCTGAGAGTTTTTCAGGAAAGTTGCCTGAATCTGCTAAAGCTCGTCTTCAATTGCTGTGGGACAAGGCCATTTACAAAGCTAGCATTGATGGAGGAACTAATTTTCTGCACAGTCTAAATGAGGAGATTACCACCTTTGAAGAAAAATTTGTTCCTGATCTTATATCTGGTGATTTTGACTCAATTTATCCTGAGTTGCTCAACATATATAAGGAATTTGGTTCAGAAATCATTGCTACTCCAGATCAAAATCACACTGACTTCACAAAATGCTTGCATATTTTGAAGCAGAAGTTTGAAAACGGGCTCATTCCACAGGTTTCAAATATCATTGTGGTTACTCCAGAATTCTCAGAGAGATTAGATCACATATGGGCAAACATAAACACAATATACCAAGCATCATCATTATTGCCAGAAATAAAAAATTTTGGTCTTTTGTCTGAGAAAACATACACCTTCATAGTTTCCTCAGGACGTTCAAACATTCAGTTGAATGATGCTGTCTCGACTGAAATTGCCCTTCTGGCAGTTGGGCATCCTTCAACTGTGACTACTTCTGGTTTTACGAAAAATTTAAACAACTATGAGCTCACATTTGGTCATGCCATGCAAAAGTTTGTTTTGAATCCTCATTCAAGCAAATCCGTGTGCATAACAACCACCAAACCTTTGTTGATGTTTTTGAGTGTTAATTTATGAGAAAATCACCATGTTAAATACGTCTTAACAAGAGAAAAACTGTAAATGGTGAGAATTATGACTTGCACTTGCTTTGTCTTAATACGCTAAACTTTCAGTGTGTCGATGCATGCTGGCTACTATGAATTATCATTTTTATTGTGGGTGGTTGAGCTTTGCTTAGCTTGTGATCAGTGCCAAATTTATTATGTTATTCACTTATAGAATATAGAAGTTAATACCGCCCACTTCACTCTTCTCATTATGAAGCACAAACATGCTTTTGACTTGTTTGTATTGATTTATTTATATAGTGCACCAGATTGTTTGTGATAGGCAAGGTCATTGTCCCACTGTTAAGTTATTCAGTACAGTGAACATATCAGTAGGCCTATTGTACAATTAAACATTGTTAAATGTGACTTTCGCCTCATTAAACAGGTTAACAACATTATTATAAACCAGGAATGTGGTGAGAGCACTCACAATTGCAAGACAGTCAAAATTTCAAGAAAATCACCATTCCTCAATGTAATTTCTATGTACTTGCCAGGGTTATGTGACTTTTGCAAGACATACATTTTTCAACTCTTTCACTGTTTTGCTTGTCATCACATTCATTGTGTTTCTACTATATCGTCTAAATCTGTACCGTTGCATTGGTTAGCTAATGCTGATCTGTAGTGGATTGACAAGGAACAAACAAACTAGCTTCAGTGTACCAACCAATTGTTTTTCAAGAATTTTTTCTTGGCAAGTTCATTGTAGGCAAGTCTTCTGAGTTCATTCCTTTTTCTGTTATCTTGAATCATCAAATATTTATATAATATATGTAGAAAAATTGTTGAAATAATGACCTGGAATTGGGATCTGTGACTATGTTATAGCAATTGACCATGCAAAGAGAAAGAATTTCAGTGACAACCTAGTTTCCTTTTGAGAATCTTCTAGCAAAGTTAGGGAATGAAGCAATATACATGTATTCTGAAAATACTGTAATACAGCAAACTTTTTAGTTGAACTTTGATTGAAATGCCTAACTGCCACATATACTTACAATACTGAAGAACTACTTCTACAGAACTTTGAAAAAGAATCAAAAGGTCATTTGACATATAATCAGAAGTATTGCATCATCCAAGTTTGAGAACATTTGTTTGATTCTGTTTTAGTTATTTGTACTGCTAGCACTAAATCATAGGTAGATCCAGGAGGGGCTAAGGGGACTGAACCCCCCTATTAAATTTTTTAGATATGATTTTTGATTGATGGTTCCAGACACAGAAACGTCCATTGGAGTGATTTTTTTGGATAGCCTTTAAATAAACCATTTCTTGCACAAGGATAGAGACAAAAATATTAAATGCAAAGCTTGTTTTACTGAACTTGGGCAGTCTGAAAGTGTTTATTTCACTAAAAATCGAACTTCTAATAAGCAAGTTTTTATCAAAGAATATCGCCCCAATGTCACATAAACCGCACGTAAGTATTTAAACTCTTGCTTAATTTGGGTAGGATTGGGCTTGTGGAAAAAATTTGAATAAGCAGCAGACTGTGGACAAAAGTTGAATAAGCAGCAGACTATACTATTGTTTTCTACAAGCTTTCATGAATGAGTGCAGCTCATTTTATTAGTTAACGAAGACATCAAAATTATGCTACAACAAACTTACAATGCAGTTAACTACAAGCTAGGTTAGAGCGCTCAGTGACAGCATAAATTCCACAACAGCAAACTTAACTGTAAAATGTAGCCTACATGCCAGATAGGCTAAAAGTGAAGTGTGCTAGATTAGCTGTAGGCTATGCAAAAGATGACTGCAGATCAGACCTGCCAGAAACAATTTTTGGACAAAAGTTCAGCTCAGCACGAAATCAGAAGCTTTTTTTCGATCTATATTCTGCTGTCTCTACAAAATGTTTTCAACCTACTGTACAATATTTCTAAAATTGCGTTACCGCGATATAGTCACGTTTCCTACAAAAAATNGAATGGATGAGCAGAAGATGGTCATTGACTTGCTACAAACTTCACAGCTCCCGCTGTGATGTGGAAAAANATTTTCTGATCATTTTCAATACCCTTTGGATGCAATAAACACCTTCTAGGGCAAAGTGCCAACATTCACTGCTTCGCGTTTTTTGCAGTGTTGCCAGTTTGGCTTGTTTGAGGCCAAATTCATTATTTTTGGCTTTTTTCATTTTTGAAAAAGGTCAAATGAAATTTGTTTTTTTTGGCCAATCAGATTTTTTATGCCAATTTGGCAGATTTTAAGATGATTTTATCAGATTTCTGGGCACTTGCAGATTTCTAGACACTGTTTATGGACAAAGAATGATACAATTTTATTGGAAACTCTGCACGAGAATTTATAATTTTTTGTTTTGTTTTTCCATGCATTGTTAGATTTACAGTTTCAGGTTACTTTTCCGCACGACCAAAATTATTAGAGTGACTAGTGAGCTTTATTCTTTTCATATATAAAATATGTATGTATTGCCTTAGGCGTTTGAGTGTTTCAAAGGTGTCGCCATTGTGTATTAATCTTGTTTGCTTTTTTTGGTGCTATTTGGCTCTTTTCATGGGTTGATCTGGCCTTCTTTGCATGTGACTACCTGGCAACCTTGTTTTTTAGTGATGTTTGTCTCTACGCGCACCTAGTGGTGTAGCCAGCCCACAAATTTGGGGCGGGCAAATCTTTTGACTTTAAGCGAGCAACAGTATTTTGTTTTCGACACCACCTCTCAAAGCACAAAATGACAAGAAACGCTAGCAATTTGGGAGAAATAGTCATTTTGGCCCCCCTGCCTACACCTATGCTCGTACCCATGCGTTTTTTTCGGGGAGGAGAGTTGTGTTTCTTTTCGAAATAACTACCTTTTTTCGACCTTCAGCTTCTTTTCTATGGTCAAATGGCCTGGATAACCAATAGCATTTTAAAAATAGTTTGCGATTGATACTTTGCCACTGATTGGCGGGAATTTTTGTAAAGAAATTTTGCCATTTTGGGTGGACAATCGCGACGTGTAACAAAAATCGGAAAATTTTCCGAAAATAAACCAATTTTCAAGTCCGAACGACATGGACTTCTATTCCATGCACGTCTGCGGTTTTCGAAAACAGTACGGCATGGGTCTTGTACAGACTGCCAACAAATGTTACTGCCAGCATTTCGTTTTTTTCGTGCATGTTTTGTGTCACTTTTATGTCTGCCTCTCGTGGTTTTTCGGTGCGGACCCGTGTTTGTTTTACTATAAAATTTTTTTTTCAATAATCAACAAGTTACTTTGAGGTTAGATGAGTTTGAGAATAATTTCTGAATTGGTGCGAAGGCCGCAGCACCAAGGCCGCTTCTGCTTCGGAAATGTTATAGTAAGCCTAGGTAATGGTGATAATGCGATTGGTCAAAAAGTCTATGGGTACTACTACTATTAACCATGTTTGTTAAAAAAGTAACTTGAGCAGTTGGGTTTTCACTGCTATGCAGTCAGTACACATCCGGATTAATTTGTCCCTGAGCCCCCCCTAAAAAAATTCCTGGATCCGCCTATGCAAATAATGTAATAATTTTCATAACCTGCTGCCCTCAGCTCTTACCTAGAAAGCGTAAGTGGGAAAATACCTGATTTTTTACGATGACCCACAAGTTTTATTTTAAAAAGTATGTATTGTGCTGTAGGTGTTGCGTGTACAATCATGTTTGCAAACATCGACAGTTTCCGACCGGTTTGCATAACATTTGTATAAACTCCATTGATAATAGTTGAGCACAAATCTCCTGCACATTACTCATGCCAATGAGGTAAGATAAAGTTGCGTTGTGTAGCTGTCTATCGAAAGGCATCTTTTCCCGGCTAAGAATCCGATTTCGTCGTGTAGTTTTCAAAAAAAATTGAAGACTGTATGGGTGGCTTTCACTTTCGACGCTTTGTCTATCGTCTTACCCGCCACCAGTTTTGTTTTCCTTGGCGAAATATATCTCGCCATAGCACATGCGACACAACCACGGTGAACGAGTCTTAGCCATACGAATCAATCCAGCCACACAAGGCACAAAATTGATTGGCAAAATTCTTTATTCCGTTCCACGACATGCTGGCCGTCAGAAATCAACAATTTGCGTTCTTCTGTCTAAATTAAGGAGCATTCGCGATGATTTACTGGTTGGGGTAAAGCGTAGCTTAAACAGTCGAAAACACCGGACACCTTTCACCGCTTTAGACACATTTCGCTGCTGCACGTACCCAGAGTTGTAAAAAGAGGCTTGTCTAAAAGGTTCCCATTATGGCCTTTGACACAATAACGTTCTAGCTACATTTTGGCCAAGCGTTACCTTCTCTAGATGAAACGGATAAATCCTTCATATGACAAAACTTTTATTCAACTGGTCATCGATGTGCAAAACGCATTGCATTACCACATTGTACATGCCTGGTTGGGTTGCGAGCCTGTTTCGCAACAAATCACATTCAGCTTCATCTAAACACGCGGAGCGAAAATATTCCTAGTAGTCACTCGGAGCAGGTCGTCACTGCAGATAGTAAAACGTTTTTTCGTCGATTGTAGTTGAGTCAAAATACAAAAAGCGCCTGTAAATCGGAATGTGTTGTTCATCGTTCCAAATGCCACAGCCATGGCAGATGTTGCACAAATGTGATGCAAACGTGAAGCACTTTCAGATGTAAGAGCTTTCGCCAGAAGCGTCTATTCGTATTTTTTTCAGAAGGTCATGTTGCCGACGGGTTGGCGGTAGTGCTGCCCAGCTGCTGGTTCGCTTGCTGGGCCGCAACGGTGTTGGGGTTTAAAAGAGCAGATGAAAATCCGAGACCGACGCCCCTCTGCAAAATTCAAAGACGTATGAGGTAGCAAGGCTCTTTCTGCAGCACTGATGAACTCTAACGAGATAAATGCAACCGCACGTTGGCCAGACCACGTCATTGGGCAACGCATTGTGCACCACCACTAGTTTGAATTACGGCTACTGCGTTTGGTTGCCACTGACTATCTTTATTCCGCACGCTAAGGTGGCAAAAGGTCACACCAAGCAGGGTCGATACTGCATCGTTCCATGTGCGTCTTTTTGACGAACTTTACTAAGGTGATCGCTTTTTTGACGAACTTTACTCAGGCGATCGCTTTTTGTAGGGCCAAACTAAAGAGGTCTGATGATGACCCAATGCATACCCGCTGTCAGGAATGATTTGCACAAGATTTATGTAGTTTCCTTCCAGCAAAATAAAGGCAAAATTAAGCAATCCAAAAAGGTTGAAGAAGCCATTTGATATAGCACAAACAGTTTTTCAACCGGCAACAATATCCAAATTTCTGCTGATGCAGCTTTAACATTTCGACAATCTAAAAAATTTCGTGCGGGAAACTAATCCTTTCGACAATACTGTAGTTTGTTTCCATGTATAGTAACCGAATTTTTCATCCATCCTTTTTAAGCAGTGTTCGGAAGGTGGACAAAACAAACATTTTTGATCGTTGAAACCCCGACCGTAATTTTCTAAAAATTAATTCATATTTTACACTTTGAACTTCAGTCACATGACGCATTCATGTTTCTTATGAGAACGTGCACAATAGACTTCACCAATCAGCTATAAAAAATGTTGTGGTGACTGATTTTTGAACTGATGCTTCAATCCCGCTTGTTTCTCACACCTCAGCTTAACGAACCCAATCCTCTACCGGTCCTAACGGAATGGGTATCAACTCAGAGAAACAACTAGCTGTGTACAGCGTAAGCGCCGGTTTAAATTAGATAGAAATAACACAAATTTAAAAGATACAAGTAGTAACCGAGATAATGATAAATGTGCATCAAAACGCCATTAGCAAAATGTAGTAGAAAGCAGAAAAGTTAAATGAGAGCTAGCAATATGTCAAATGCTAACTTTGAAACCTGTGTAAGTTTAATGTCATACGTCTAGCATATGCATTTATACCTGTGTATGCGTTGAGATTCTGGCTTGTTCGTACTGCATATCTAGGTTGGAAAACAATTCCTGCTGCTTCTTTAACGTTTCTTCTGCTAAGCGATTGGATCCGTCAGACTTTGACTGTAGAGAACATCATGAAAATTATGTTCCAGACGATGACGCAGCATCATTCACAAACCTTACAGCAATTATCAAACAGCAGTTTCCGCTTAATGCGCCACTCACTAAACGTTTGCGACGCTTGATGAAAGCATTATACAATGAAGTGGTTGCTCGTCGGCAAAAATCGCGTTAGGCCGCTTTTCTAAATGGGTATCAGCCGATTGTTTCACAACAGGGGCTGGCGATGCCTGGTCAGCAGTCCAAACTAACTACTGTAGGTGGTTTGCGTCGTTATGGAAGCTAGATGAAATGTTGCATATCACAGTTAGGCTTGAGCTGATGAACCCAGTTTTCTGTGGGGTGGGTCGTACAGTCAAACTTACAACAGATTATATTAAATGCAACGTAACACTTCAAGCGACATTCAACATGTCACAATGGTTCAACAGTCATTTTCTGCCAACAGCCAGATTGCTACACCGCGTGACACAATCAACTCAATAGCAGGATTCCGGAGTCGGAGGTTTTTGAGTTGAGTCGGATGTCTAAGAACGCTAGGAGTCGGAATCAGATTTTTTTATCCGACTCCGGAAATCCACAGAATATATTTTTATGATCAGTAAATATTTTTTTAATAGATCAATGCAAAGCCCTACGTCATGTATCTAGCGACAATGGCAAAATGCTTATTTCTAAAATAATTTTAAACTTCATTCACGTTATGTTGAGGAGTCGAAAAATTCGGAAGCTCGGAGTCGGACAATTTACCTCCGACTCCGCAACCCTAGTCGAGCAGAAATCACTGTGTTAAGTTTGTCACGTTCAGAATGTTCAAATCTGTCGCAAAACAAAAATTCAAACAGATTTATAAAGTGAAGGGATTTGAATTCAGGCTACACATCCGCAAATTGCAATGCTGCAAAAGTCAAGAGCGTATGAGAGCTTCGCGTAATACGCACTGAACAAGTTATAAAAATGTTTTTGTCGTCATTTTTCCGACGTCGGCGAGAACGACTAAACAACGCTTCGGCAATCAAACAACGCGACACCAACACATGACGTCAAAGTCAAGCCATAACCGTTGCGGTTTCTGTTTCCGCGTTGCCTTTCCTTCATAGCTACAGCGTTCCGCACATACCTGGTCAGTTTGTTTTATTCCCATAAGCTTCGCGAACTTTTCATCAGTTTTGTTGTCTCCAAGCGACATCTTGCTCCACAAGCTCTCTTTGCTGTTATCTTTGTTGGATGCCGCGTCACCGCTGTCCTGCATTTACAACGAATATAACGTCCCTGAAACTCCAGACGAACGCTTCCGCTACAAGCGATATAGGTTGCTCCCAGTGGCGGCTCGTGGTGAGAATGCCCCGGAGAGCTGCGAAATTTCATCTCTGGTTGAACATACAGGATTGTCGCCCTGCCCCTGGCTGTTTATAATGACGTTTCCAGTCACTCCAGCAGTCCTAAACTTATCAAACTGGTAA
>JGI24158J21664_10013373_pt1 | contig 10831 bp, 8 predicted proteins | sample Ectturendosymbi3_FD_21664 | JGI IMG/M metagenome (IMG submission 21664)
AATTTCCTCAAGACGAGCGACGAGTCACGTGCGACGGTACAAGCCCCCCCCCACCCACCACTATTTGCACGAGCACTCTGGGTCAGCTTAATGCGTTTTTAAGCTAAATGCCTGTTGTTCGTTTCGTAATTGCCGCTGTTCAAGTCGCAAGCGAGGCGTGATGCCATTTACGTTTAATGGGTGGAAAAACGAGTTGAGCAAAAATTGTGTGACTGACTGGTTCCCAAGCATAGTCGCAAACATTCCCGAAAGCATTTCTTCACGGGCGGTTCGCCCTTCGCACGCCTTGATAAGGTGGTTTCGCTTCGTCAACCAATTTCGGGGCAATGGCCTGCGAACCTGGCCCTCGGCGCACGCCGGAAAGAGGAGGGGCAAACAGACGTTGTGCTAACTTGAGCGAAATTGAAAATCGGCACCAGCTCTTGGCTTCAGTAATGGAGCTGCTGTCAACCGTGTTTGCCCACTTCGACCAGACCTGGTGAGCTGCTGCAAACCGCAGAGGAGCACTTGCGTGCAACGCACCTTTGAAAAGAGGGCGAGGATTCAACAGCTGTGCGCTAGATTTGAGGAATAAATCAGAGCAGGAATGTATATGAAGTGGATGCGTACCCACGTGTCAATGCAAGTATTATTGCCAAAGCTACATATCGTCTCACAATAAGGTATGACATGCATAAAAAATAAGCCAGTGACTCGCCGTAGCGCTGCTTAGGCAAGAGCGTTCACCGCAAGCGCCCCGCCAAAAAGCATTATTCAGGCTTCGGCCTGCCGCCAATTTTCGTTTAAACAAATCCGTCGCATTGCATGCGATCAACAACAAAAACACAAAAATAAGCCGGAACACGATAGTAATTCAAGTATTGAATTTTCCAGCGCCGAGAAGTAAGGACTGCGCCTATTTCCTCAACACAGCAGCGACTTGGCAACTTTTACTGAAGGTAACTTGGCGTTGGCTTCGTTCACTCAATACATAAAACGTCCACGCACGCTCGCTTTCGGTTCTTCGACGACCGCCAAGCGACAACCACAGCCACGCGACGCTTGTTTTTGTCTCGTCCTGCGAGACTGCTGGTCAACAGGAAGGTGGCACTTATCTGTGTTCGGCCGCAAGAAAATACATCAAATGCGGCCTGGAGTGTCCAGAAATGGCATATGGTCACGGAATGCGGTTGAAACAACAACTGGGGTCTGAAAACAGCGGTCGGACAACCGAACGTTTGGTTTTAATTGGAGACGGCCCGGGAACTGCTGGCGAAGCTGTTTTAACACTAGACGCTGTTCTCCAACAGAAGAGTCTGCTTGTACTGGTCCGAGGTGTTTGGATCTGAGAAGTCGGTTTTAACGCACTAACCCCCTTTTACCCCGTCTTTGTTGTGCCCCAGTGAAGCACGTCTCGACTACAATTACATCTGCTGGATGTGTGTTCAGCAAAGTACACGCGACACTAACCTAAAGGTACAGTCTTTCGAGCGACGGGCGAAAAGCCTGTTCAGCCACGTCTGTTTGACGTTACTGGGCCTGTTCGATCACTTGGCAGCAACCGTCTTGCACACAAGACTATGCGCCGATTCTAATGTCCGCAATGCAAAAGCAACCGGCTCGTTGCGCAAACGGGTGCGGCAAGACAAGCTTTTGGGGAGAACGTGTCGCATTCGCCTCCCGTTGTTTCGTCGTTTTCTTAGGTCATGTCGTCAGTTTTAGGGCAGCAACAAGCATAGGTTTAAGTTGTTGCAGTTGTCGTTTGTTTAAGAGCAATTAAAGCAAAGTGCTGGTGACTAAGGCAATGGAGCGATCGAGATCAGTATTATGTAAACGCAGGAGCAACTGTTGGGTGAAAATACACAGCGCATTGTGCGGTGCGACTTCGTTTGTTCTTGTAAAAACCATAAACATATGTCACATACATAACAATGAGTAAAATGGTGGTGGGGACATTGTCATGAAGTATTTGCGCTAAACAAATTTTCCAGTTAACATCTTCGGTTCGCATAAAAACGAAAAGCATTCTGAAAAGGTTTCTCGAACAGGTGATCCTCCCCGCTGCTCAAACACATAACCTGCGGAGTATTAGAATTTCAGAACCGGTCCCTTTTCAACCAAGTCGTAGAAGCTCCCCTATGCCGCCCTACGCAGTAACATCTTACGAGATGGGAGGGGGCAACCGGTGCGTGAACGACTGCAGGTCCATCCCACTGACGCGATTGCGCAATCATTTTTGTGGTCGCTTGACCTCCCACCATTCAAGTCAAGTAATAGAGACCTTGCTGATGCTTGTTTCCAGGTAGGGTTTGCAAAACGTGTTTTGTCGATTTTCGTCAATAAAAGTCAGTCTAAACCTGTGGTTCTTAACCTTTTTTACATATCTTAACCTTTTATCGAACAAGATTGCCGGATTTACCCCCAATACACTCAGCAGTGCTCATTTATTGAAAGAATGAAATTAACTAACTCTTACAGTTTAGAATGATTTATAAAAATTTACATGGGCTGCAATTTCTTGTTCAGTAAATGTATCCTCTTGGAAGATGACATTTACGCCCAAGGGTAAATTTACCCAGGTTAAGAACCGCTTGTCCAAACCATAGGCGTAGCCAGGGGGCCCGATGTCCCCAAAACGTTTCAGCAGATCATCTTTTCATAATGTGCTTTGAGAGGCGGTATCCCAAAGAAAATATTGTTGCTCGCCTAAAATCAAATATTTTGGCCGCCCCAAAAATTTTGGGCTGGAAGCGCCACAAGTATGAACATGTTTGCTCATCGTGTATGTCTGTACGCAACCAGCAATGGTTTCACCACAGCAAAAATGGCTTCATCATGCCGCAGATGGTTTCACAATAACACAAACCAGTTTCGCAACAATAAAAACTATTTCACCACAACACAAATGGTCAAAATGGCCTTGCAAAACAACGATGTCACGATGACAAAACTTGCCCCATCTCAACAGACACGAAGAACCATCGCATAGTAAAAAATACTAAGAGGAAGCTGATACGAAACTGGTGCGCTGACCTGGTCAAAAATTTGTTTGAGTGGAGATAAAATTACGGAAGACTTTTACAGATTAGACAAAAAGCTGTGATGTCACAATAACCTTTTTTTATAAGCAAGGAACAATAAATTACTTCAACGGAAATTTATGAAAAGCTTGTCTACATCGCATCGGCTTAAAAAAAAATTGGTTACCCTATTAGATTTTTTGGGGATAGGAGACATATTCAAATTTCTTCTTGTCTTTTTCATATAATCGGTTTATTTTCGACGAGCGGACCTAAAGAACAAGCAGACGCTTCTGGACAAAGCACTTACACGCGCAGGCAATCAATTTTCAAATGATAACCGGGACCATGTGGGTTCGAACCCTCGACTGTCTCATCGGAAAAAGTTCGCGAGCGGTACCGAGTTCTCTTGCCGTAATAATAAGCAGGCTCTTGAAATCAAGAGCGTCCGTCTTTTCTCACGGTTACACTTCGGATCGGATTCCCCCCCGACAGATCGGACACTCTCAGAATCTGTAGTGACCCGTGACACTGCGTCACGCGAATGAGTTTGAGTGCGGTGGTGGTTCGTCGCGGTAAGAGATTGGAACAGAGATTGATTCTGACGCGTATCTTTATGTCGTTCCGACAACAGGTCAAACGAGACTTTTATTTGCTATTTGTTCAAACATGGAACTGCGTAAGAAATGTCCTTGACCGCCAGGAACGTGAACGCGTCCGCTGACGTCTAAATCCGCAATCCGCTGACGTCTAAATCCGCAATCGACATTCTTGTCCTTTCCCCAGACGTTTCTTTTTTGCTCGATCTTATTCTTGCTCTCGCGGTTTCGATTCAAAAAAAGCTTTACGTTCAACGCAAACGCCGCGAAATGTAAACAAAAACGGTGGGAAAAGACACATTTTGAGATCCTTTATCACGATTTTGACCTTTCGGCCCCTCGCATCCAACCATTACACGCCGCGCAGGCTTTGGCATAAAACAAAAAGAGGGACGTTTTCCTGACACATCGGGGCAAGCGGACGTAATGGTGGAAGACGTTGTAAAACGGCTCGAATCCGTTTCGCGACTTCAAACGACGTATTTAAACGGGTCTGCGAAGCGGCCAACGACATAGACCATCCCACCCGACGCCTTGGCGGCATCTTATATAACTTGCTTGGAAGTGCACAGCAGCTCAGCCAGAGTGACGTTGCGATGTCTATTGCACTCAATTAAAATAAAAGTTTCGTATAAAAACTTCAGTTTAGGCTCGTGCTGCAGAAAATCAAACGTGCAAAAATGTCAAATCATTTGCCTTCCATCGAAAATTGTCAACGAATCGAAATCGAAACACGCAAATGACATTTTTAGTTTCCTTTCATGGTAAAGTTATCCAGAAACGTTCGTGTTTCTTTACTGTGACGAAATAAAGTATTTTGTACTCTTAGAAAACTGAATATTTTTTCCGAAAGTGGGAATCACTCCAAAACTGGAGGCGAGTTGGAACAACGCGAATTTCAAACACGCCATGAAGCAGTTTAGTATTGTTGTTGTGTGAAAACATCAAGCGAGAACCACGTTTACAAATGTAAACAAGGAGTCGGGCCTTAAACCCATGAACCCAGGCCCTGTCCTGAAAAGAGCAAATTCACTCGTTCGAATCATAGAATTTTGCAATATTTCCGCAAATCCGACTTGAAAGTTTGTTTGTACTTCTCGAAGCTGCAGAAAAACACAAGGAAAAGCTTACCTTGCCCACGAGCCTTCTGCCCACGATCCTCCCTCGCTGGTTCATGCAAAGGTATCTTCCCGAAGCCACGTTCCTGATCATGATGTTGCCACCGAAATTTTGGGATTCGAACGAAAACTTTGCTGTAAACATAAGAAAAAAATGAGGCGCTTTCGTTGCCAGCGTTCACGAGGAATTGTGACGTAACAATCGAACAAACAGACGCTTTGTCAAAATTGCGAACGTGCGTCAGCTGTGCTTAACTTCAGCTTATGTCAATTAGGAGTCTGAAGAAGCCACTCATAGTGGTATGTGCTGGCAAACCGCGTAAAAAGATCCACCGTTGAAAAAACATTGCAAGGTTAACAATGTCTTGTAAAGGCGTTTGCCGTCTCCGCAGCTTTATTTCAACAGTTTTGCAACGTCGCCTTTCAGGAACGAAATAAAGTCTCGTCCGACTGGACAACACACAAGCGACACACCACCAAGGCGCATTCTAAACCAGGCTGATCTGAAGGAAAGTTTACTGCACGGACACACGACAATCGCGGAGCGACAGCAAAAGGCCATCATTTAAACAAAACATTCCCCGGCCGCGACATCTACGCGTCCGTTCCGCGCTGCCGGCACTTGCACGGATCCGTTCTACCCCAGCGCGACTTCAATTGCCCGAAAACATCAAACATAAACACCACACAACACGACAGGAGAAGCAAGGCGGTGACTCCGGCGTCCGAAGCGCATCATTCCTCGTTGGCAGTGCAGCGCTTCCACGGCACTTATCATTCGGTGTTATTAGTCGGATTAACGATAAGGGTTCATTTATCCGCGAGGTCAGGCAACGTAAGAGTGACATGACAATGGTGTTAAACATCGGCGCCGGCCTCTTTTTTTTCGGCATAGCAGGTGGTGCTGAGATGTGACGGCGCTGGTCGCCTCCGCGGTTTCCGACGCATTCTATCGTAGGCGTCGCCCCACATTTGCGAGAAGACGTCGTCGACTTTGCCATATCGTCAAGATCAGCGAAATCGAATGCGATGGAAACACTGTCACATCAGGCGGACCCATCAATCAGGTATGTCAGATGGCAAGTTCTTGTAAAGGTCACGTGATGTGGGCAGGGAATCTGCGCCTACTTTTTGCCGCATTGGCAATTTGTGCCCATCTTTCTACGTTTGCGCCTGGGTTGCTGTGATCCATACCCTTTACAAAGGGCGCGACCAGGACTATTTCAGCTTTGCTTCCCACTTGTGGCCATTTTTCTGTTCAGTTTTTTTTCAAAAGCAGACACTCACAATTTTCTTAAGTCGCCAACTTGTAAGCGGTAACAAACAAGCACAACAGAATCAGAGTGTTGCTCGCGAGCACCAAGAGCTCGTTAAAGTCACAAAATTTCCCGCCAAAGCTATCGAAGGACACGTTTTCGAAGCGCACTTCTTGCAAACTTGCAATACAATCGGAAGTTTGTCATAAAAATGGACTTTTAGCAGCAAAAGTTGCATAAGACAGATAGAGGTTAATGGACGGCCGAGAAAGAAAACACGTCTTGACAGGGCTTGCAAACAAACTATTGGCGTCATCAACAGCGAAGAGTTTCTTCCTTTGAAATATCGTGGCAGTGATATTGGCGATTTTAATATTTGCGCAGCGACAGAATCGCACCGCGCAGCACAACAATTCCAAGTCGTCCCGAGTAAAATTCACAAACAGTAGAGGAAATCACGATTCAAGCCACTACGGTACACAGTATGGCGGACGTTTACTCAAATCTACTTCGCCAGATCGAATGAAGGAAACAAGACGATAAACCAGTTTTATGCAAAAAACTGTTGCACTCGGCTTCTTACCGCGTTTGCTTCCAGCAACTCCGTTTGCGTCAACTCGCCTTCCGCGCATCTGAACTCGGTTACCCGTCATCTTCGAGTAGATTTCGTAATGACGAGTAGTGGGGACGCTGACTGGGTCGCCGCCACGGTTAATTTCCCGCCAAACATGCTCAAGAAGAGCTTCTTTCGTCTGCGTAAAAACACAGTTTGTTAAATTTTTGTAAAATCGCACCAAAGACATCGTTGACTAAACCGGTCGAAAAAAACCTGCCACTGCTTCTTTTATGAAGTCAACTGATTGTAACGTAACAAAGCGCGTTTCTACCCCTAATAAAAGCAGAGTTATATAATCTTCAGCATATCTCGTTTAATACAGACATCCGCACAGTGGGGTTTGCTGACCCTGTCAGGAAGGCTGGCATTGAACATTTTGGAGTCTACAAAATCAATCTATTTTTATCTGCCGCCTGATGAATATTTCACGTTTGTTTCAGGAGTAGGAGTATCTCGATTTCGTTTTTGGCACCAGACCTTCAACTTCCCGAAATTCCTCAAAAAATGCTCGTCTCTGTTGGCAGGCTACAAGTGGTCATGACAACGCTACCGCAGCGCAGCGAGTGCTTGTTGTGGGCAGAAACATCCTCGAATTACGCTTTTGCGTCATGCAGGATGCGCAAGGGACTGCAGCAATTTCCTACGCATCACTTCATAAAAAGTGGCTTTTGCAATCGTCTAGTGGGCGTGGTTGTGAGGGGTGCCGTTGCGAGATCACGACGAAACAATTTCCCACACCAGATCGTGACCACGTGACCACGCACGTGTCCAAACTTGGTCCCGCGACTACGAACAGGTGCGATAAGCATCTGCGCCCGGTGCGGCGGTCTCGCAGGCCGACAGTGATCGCATGTGAGAAGAAAACGCTTTTGCAAGACAAAAACGAAGCGCCAGCATGTCGCCGTCCAACGACGAGACGTCGACAGCAAATGTGTGTGTGCCATGGCAGCATGCCAACGAAATTTAAAAACTATGGAAATTGGTTGGCTGGAACAGATTTGGGAAGTTATTGACAGACCGGCACGCTGTGCAAAAAAAGCTCACGTTTGCGCCGTTCCATCAAAAGATGCTATTGTTGCTGCTGAACAAGTAACCCTTTGTGACAGAAGAATAAGGGGGAAGACCACGAGTCATCTCATCGGTCGCAGCTAAGCAAGTAATGCTCAACCAAAGGGACGTAGTAAACATGAACGTTTGCTAAAAAAAACACGGCAAAAATTGCAAGTTCTCGTTGAAAAAGTTACTGAAAGGCAAACTGGTTTCCAGCAGTCACCTCTGGCCATTTACTGCAGTGCATATACGCGCGTTGGCGCGGGGCTTTCCCAGTGACTGCACAAGCCCTGTTGTTTACTTTCAACTAAGTTTAATATTAACTGGTTTGGATAAATGCATTTCTCAGTAATGTGGTTTTACTTTATTATGTCAAATTACTGGGAATCTTCACGTGGGCGTACGGGCAGCAGGGGAGAAAAGTATGTTTTTATGTTGTCCAGACAGCTTCAAAAACTAATATGTCACAACTATTGCATCATTTTAAGCAAAGCTCAGCAGCAGCGAACAATGACGCAGGATCTTTTTACATCTCGTTGCTCCCTTTTCTATACAGTTCTCGTCTCAACAGCAAAGTTTGATAGTTTTGCTTCAATTGAGGACTACTCATCATTTGCGCAAATGGGTTGAAATACCAAAATCCATTATCCATACTTTATCGTGTATTTGTACAAGGCAGTAGGACACGCCGTGTCCTGCAAATTTTTACGCTTGAATAGGCTCCACATATTTTGCGTTAAAATCATCTGCATCTGTAAGAGCCATGTTGAACTTGATTCAAGAGCTGGTGAATTTGGTCAAGCTACGTTCGCGCCAAAAATCACGCTAATATTGCAAATGATAATGATTGATTGTACACGAAACAATGCACCGCATAAAACATGAATGCGCCACGGAAAAGTCGTTGAACTCCCCAGCATGCCGCCAACAGCATGCCAGGTGCAAAGGAACAGCTGTGGTTTGTTTCTGACAACACAGGTTTGAGGAACCTCTCGTCATCTCGTTTCACTGTGAAAGCTTATGTACCTGATCAGGGCTCAAACTGACCGTAACCCTATTTAGCAATCCAAAATCCTACCACCAACTTATGTATCAACTTTTGGTTCACGAAAATATGTCCATGTGATGGTAAAAGCGGCGGCTCTAATTGGTTCACCTTTGTTCACTAAAAAGCACAGATACTGAATTCGCCAACAAAATTTTTGAGTAACATGACAAATTTTACAAGCCGAAAGGAAGAAACCTCTAACTAGTGTCGAGCTGTTACACAAAGTCGCAACTTCGTTTCCTCGTATTTCTCACGACGCGCTGAGCCTTTGCATTGTTGAATAAAAAGCGAGGCTCACTGTTGACTGTGGTCATTGTGAAAATGTGTATTTTATTGTGTTGTTTACTGCAAAAACCGGGTGCGGAACAAAAAGCAAACGCTGTCTGTAAACACTTCAGAGCATTACCAAGCTTGCAGTTATGAGACCGAAAAAAAACCCTTAGGTTATCTAGTCGATACTACCAGAAGCTCACAAGACAACAACAAACAAAAGAAAAGACATAAAACAATAAAACCAAAAAATAAAGACAAACGTCCGCCAATTTTTATTTAGTACTGTAGATGCTCCAGTACAAAACATAATACAATATTCTGTTGGTAAGTATTTGCCATTTGACAGGCACTTCTGAAAATGAAACGATGAGTTTGGTACAGCGATAGCCAATAATTGCACATAGTTTTTTAAAGTGGTGAAAACGTAAATTTTTGTATTCCGCATTGATTTCTCCCCATATCACTGCTCCTTGTAAGATATTAGTTTTTTTGCCAATATTACTATGGACACTAGGAACAAAATTGAATAAAAAATTCGTTTATGTTGTGGTACCAAGTAAGGATGAGGAATTAACAGGCATGTTCGCACAGCAATCAGGCGCTCGACACCAGCCTTTCTCCAGATGCAAAGATCCGGTCAGCGCAAAGATTTTGTGTTGACGCACTTGCGCAGAGCCGGTGTTTACGTACCTGCTGCTTTGAGTGCAACGCCAACTGACTTACTCGTCAGTCTCGACAATACACCCTGAACTAATAGCCTCAGCACATGACCTCTGACCTGTGAACTCTAACAGAGTCAGCAGTTCGAACCGCTTTGCACCACAGCGCCAGGTAAGTCAGCTGCATCGCAGCAGCATGCGTTTGTTTACACATAACGACTGGTTTACGTTCCACCCACGCTCGCCCGGCATCAACTAACGCTCATGACGTCAGTCCCACATGGAACACGAACAACAGAGGGTCGATTCAGCACCGGCAGAAAGACATTATGACCTCAACGATTAAGAAGAAGCACGGAAGCGAAGAGTTTTGCAGCTAAAGCGCTGCTTTTCGGACAATATCAGAGTCTTGCGTTAGGGTTCCACAAGAGGTCACCATGCTCCTGCTGGAAAGCCTGCCGCGATCGACTGAGATCAAATACAGAACAGACTAGGTGGCTGTGAAAGCAAAATGGACTTGTGTGGGTTCGTTGAAATAACCAAGAGGGCGGTGTGCATTCCACAACCGGCCATTTCAACCAAACTGTAGTCAATGACACTTGAAATTCCACTTCACACATGCAGCGAGGCACGGGTTTTCACACCGGCAAAAACAATTGACTTGGCAGTGATTTGGCGTGAAAGTATGCGTCGTAAACTGAATACGACCATGTCTGGGCAAAGTCGCCATGTTGAAGAGCATACACGAGATTGTTTTGTATCCGTGCAGACAGAGTACCAGAAGAAGCCGAGTGTGGCAAGGTTTAGCTAGCAATGATACTACACGACTCAGTTTTACCAAATCAGTAATGGCAGTAGCGTGTGATGAAACAGGCAAAGCCATAGCAACCTGTACTAGTCATGACAACTCGAGCGAAATATCCGGTATCCCTGAATTTCGACAAGTACAGCATACCAGCAACAGCACCGGAACCAACAAGCAGGCGCTGAGACCAGGTTTCAAGCAAATATCGCAAACAAGCCACTCACGCAACATGGCTTACAGGCCAGCACAACAAGGCTGGAACTTTTGGCTTAAAGTAACCGTAATGCGAAAACAGAGTCCGAAAGAGCGAATTTCAGAGACACAAAACAGTTTCAGCCTTCAACAGTGCGACTTCGTTGGCAAAAATCCAGGACCAATTTGCCCGCTTCATTCAACAACAGCCCCCCC
>JGI24158J21664_10013375_pt1 | contig 10831 bp, 6 predicted proteins | sample Ectturendosymbi3_FD_21664 | JGI IMG/M metagenome (IMG submission 21664)
ATTTACAATCTGGTCGAAAACGTCACACAAGAGCAAAAATCACACTGAAGTTTATCTCGCAGTCTGCTTAGTGTTGCTGATGCCAAAATTAAATCATTTTGGTGTATTATTGTAAAGCCCATATTTTGTTTGCTCATATTTGTACTTAAATAAAGACTTAGAGTAGATTTTTCTATTGTTCTGTGATAGTGGGCCACGACGTTCTGCTGAAAGCGACATGTGGGCCACGGCACAAAAAAGGTTGGGAACCACTGGTCTAGGGGTTATGTTTAGATTTAGGGCATAGGTGAAGGGTTTGAGGTTTGGGGATTAGCATCAGCTCATGGACAAATATCTTAATTAAATTGAAAGTCCACTGATGGACTTATAGCCACTGAAGATGAAGATCCACTGATGATCCACAGCCACTGAAGATCCACTGATGGACTTATAGCCACTGAAGGTTCATTGGGGGACCTATAGCCACTGAAGATCCACTGGTGGATATAAAGCAACTGAAGGTCCGCTGGTGGACCTATAGCCACTGAATGAAAGTCCAGTGGCATACCTATAGCCACTGAAGGTCCACGGCGGACCTATAGCCACTGAAGGTCCACTGGCAGACCTATAGCCACTAAAGGTCCACTGGTTGACCTACAGCCACTGCTGGTCCACTGGCAGACCTATAGTCACTGAAGGTCCACTGGCGGACCTATAGCCACTGAAGGTCCACTGGCGGACCTATAGCAACTGAAGGTCCACTGGCGGACTTAACCACTGAAGGTCCACTGGCGGACCTATAGCCACTGAAGGTCCATTGGTGGACCTATAGGCACTGATGGTCCACTGGCGGACCTATAGCCAAAAATGTATAGGAAAAGTTTGAAATTTTGTATGACTCGAAGTCGACATTGACTCGAGCTTTTAAACGAATGACTCGAAGTGACGTTACATATTCTTGTGACTCGACTCTGACACGACCAAGGCATGACTCGAGTTGACAAAATTTTGGATGACTCTGACTCGAAGGGCTCGTGACTCTGACTCGACAAAAATGACTCGGGCACATCACTGTAGGTGTGGGGCCCAATGCAAGACATAGGCGCGGGGCCCCTCTGAGCAATGATTTTATGACGTCATCGCGTTCTCTCAACCGTGTAATGATCGTGGTAGAGAGCAGATATACAGTACAGCACTCACACGAGAATTGAGCACCTTTTCTAATGTTCGAGGGGAAATTCGCTAGTTCTGACGAGAGCGTTCTTTGTTAACAATGAAATTTATACGCCGTTTGTTCTGAATTCTCAAGCGCAAGGTGTCTGGCAAAAATGAACACTCTACCCAAACACCATGGCGCGGGGCCCAATGCAGTTGCATCGGCTTAAGGCCGACCCTGACTGCAATACCGGATCCGGAACTCAAATTGCAGGCTCTGGCTCCAACTCCAGACATCTAAAGTTTTTGGCTGCAGATCTGGCTCCAACATCCAAAATTTATGACTCCGGCTCCAAAATGATTTGGTCAATTGAAAACTGAAAAATATTGTCTTATACTGTATGTACAATTGTATTATTACACCAGCATAGATGAGTTGTCGCGAAATGATGCGTTTGATAGATAATGGGACATATGCAAAAATATTTGAGAAGCCCTGATGTACATGTGGAGCATGGGTTTTGGAAAGATTTTTCCCAGAGGGGGCAGTAGTGGATTTTTCCAGGAGTGCGGCCAACAGTGGTGAAACTTCATTTTACCAACTTGAAATTAACAGACAAACATTTTTCTACTAAAAAGTTAATAGGAAAATATCAAATTTCAAAATCCAGGGGGCGGCTTGTTTGTCACGCTCTTTCGTTTGATATTTTGTAGCTAAGTTGTGATATCTTATCTTTTATGGCTGATCATATCAAGCATATTGTTAATTTCGTGTAAAACATGGCCAATTGGCCTGGCGTACCCACGGTAGGTACCTAGCCAGAGAGGAATTATTGACTGTAGTAACTCATGGATTTGTTGAGTGTTACGGAGATGTCCATGTAACGGACATGGAAAGTCTCAGCTGGAGACGTGAAACTGGGTGGCATGGCTCCAGACACCCCTAAATTGGCATTACACCTTCCGGCCTTGCACTTACACATCACTCGTGATTTCTACCATTATGAATTGATGCTCCTCCTCAAAAAGTTCTGCACACGCCACTAAATGGGGCCCCGCAACAATGCTTCCAATCGGGCCCCGCCCTTGCTATTGCCGGCCCTGCTTCGGTTAATCCGGATCTTCGCCTAAACCGGATAAAATCGTCGGTCAAATCGAATCCGGACTAACCGAGGTTTACTGTGGTGTTATTCGCCTAAAGTGAAATATTTTGCCCCCGCAATTCTTGGGCTGCTACGCCACTGATGGGGATTTATTTTGGCAATTGACTGCGTAACTGGCGTAGGTGTGGTTGTTGTCTGAAATAATACCGTAGGCTATTGCAGACAGAAAGCAGAAAAATCATAGAAACGGATAAGACGACAGTGACATTGTAGAGACTAGCGAAACCTTTCACGATCACGCGAGCTGCATTGAACAGACACATTATTTCGTCAGCGGACTATAACTGGCTCAAGCAAGCGCGAGCGAATCAACCGGGAGATCATCTCTCAGCGATCTTATTGGTCAAGAATGTAGTGAGAAACTTTAAGTGTTTCAGGTGAGCTAGGATACGTTTTTTGCAAGCTGAAGAGAATGCAGCATGCAAGAAATTATTAGTTGTGTTATGGTGTTCAAGCAGGTAAAACTACCGTATAAAAGCAAATACCATCACATTGTGCGGAAAGATGTTCAATTCAGAAATTGATATAAAAACAGGCCCGTAACCAGGGACAACAGGCGGGGCTAAAAGTTTTCTGAGAAGGGCCCAAATTTTTTTAATTTTTTTAACTATGTCCAACGCACTTTTCCAGGAGGGGGCGAAAAATTTTGCAGGGGTGAAACCCTCTAGTTACGTGCCTGTATACAACATGTAAAATAGGAATTTTACAAAGTGCATTATTTTTTTGAGTAAGAAAACGCCTCCATCCACATTAAACACTGCAGTTATCGTTTTTCGTTTAGAGTAGGTTGGTTTGCTAATACTTAGCATAGGGCTGCACACTATGTTCACAATGCGTACGTTTATACGCTGTTTGAAACATTTTCAAAACAACTATTTTGGAAGCTTCATGAAATTGTGAAGAAAATAACATGAAAAATAAATGCATTTTGAAAAAAGCGTTCTTTTTANAAATGTTATTCGTGAATCCAGAGCTGTAAAATATGCGGTTGCGAACCTAGGTGGCAACTGCCCTCTAACCTTCGAATTCTCGGCAGAGAGCTTGAACACCTATCATCGAATCTACACAAGCCCATTCCGACCGCAGTAAAAACACAAGCTTCAACAATGTACAGTATGTGAGCATACATGTGGTAGTTAAAACAGCATTTGACTTTCAGCTATAGAGGATGAGCACGAAACATCCTGTTCTCATTTATTTGACGAACAAGCAAATTCAAACGCAATCTCAAGCAACTGATCTATGCCGCAGTAACATTAGACTTCCATAAAGGTAACTGGAAGGCGGCATTAGGAGAGCTGCTCATGATGAACAGCAGCAATCTGAAACAAAACTTCTTTTTGTCACCTTCTGGTTCACCCGCATTTGCACCCCTGGCACGTTTAAAAGATGCGATCGTACGCGGGGTCAGTGGGTTGCTGGTGTCGGGCGGCGGCACCAGCGTGTTGACGCTGACGATGGTGGCCAGATGCATGGCCTGAGTGTGACGGCTTGCGGGGTGGAGCCAGAAACTCGAACATCGAAGTCTTGTGTTTGGAAAGCATATTGGTGAGATCGCACGGCATAGGTTCGGTCCAAAAGAAATCGTGGTTGAGGGCATCGTCCGAGTCGATCCGGCGCCTTGGATCGAGAGTGAGCAATTTGTCGATTAGATCCAGCGCGTACTGATCCTTCACGTACGCTTTCAAACGCTCTTTCACTCGACGCCTTTGACCTTTCGGAAGTTCAAGCTTTTTGTACAGTTCGTATTTTTCGACGTCCGGCCAGCTCTCCGGCGTGATGGAACCACATAGCTGGCTGATGAAAGTGAGTTGCTGTTGCTCCGTGTGGCCCTGCGTCAAATGTAGTTATGCCTCACGTGATGAAATATAACTGAAAACCAGGAAAAGTGTGACGTTACATCACGCAGCGTCAATAGGGAGTCATCTAGTGATAGAAGGCGCAGTGCAGCACAGGCAGTAAGAACGAATCTGGTCGAGTGGGGAACATCTTATTGTTTGTTTTGCTGAAACACCACAGTCCCTGCATTTTGAGTTAGCGTCTCCAGGAAAGAGACCGTTACAAAAGTAACCACGTCAGTAAGAATTCCGCCAAATGAAATTAAACACTTGCGAACTACTGTTACCACCCACTGTTTGCATCCACAAATATTTTGAGATCGCTGAAGAGCAGATGGGGGCTAAATAAAGAATTGGGATGGATGCTTTGAATAATTCTTATCAAATCTTTTTCAGAACACAAGACACACAACTTTTCTTCAACAATTAGACACCAAAAGAACAGAATGTAATTTCACAGCGAAAGACCTGCATGATAGGACTTCGTGTCCACATTTCGGTCATAATGCAACCGGCACCCCACAAGTCGATCGGGGGGCCGTAGTCTCTGTCTCCCAGAAGCAGTTCGGGTGGTCTGTACCACAGAGTAACGACTCTGTTTGTGTAACGGTTGGCTTGTCCAGATTTAGAACAACTGTATGCACTGTAAGAAGGAAAGAGTACAGATAAATTCACACATTCTTAGTCCTTTCAAATTTCAAGTGTTAGATTTCCACAACTAATGAAAAAGTACCCAACTATTAAGGGTGACTCCAAACATGTTCGGAAATGTCCAAGTCGAAAAACACATCGACAAAGGTTTAATTACAGCCATACAAAATTATATGCTTTGTGACTAAGGTAACACATATTTGTGATCAAGAACATCAGGTCAACACACACTAGCGATAGCGAACCACGTAACATGCAGCCGTTATACCTTACATTTCTTAACCTTTTAAACTCAGAAGCCCTTTTTTACTGTCAAATCCGGAATTCCGTAACACGTACATCTGTACATCCATCAAAACCGGAAACTATGTCAGTAGATAGAACTAATTGAAATAAAACCTGGGCATATATGCAGCAGGTAACTATTTTCCAGTTATCCGATTTTCTTGTAGCAGGCAACTGTTTTCCAGTTATCCGTTATCAAAAATAAAAATTAAAAAAACCCTACGTGCGCTACCCCGCTGCCACACAGCGTCCAAGGTCAGTCTAAAAAACTCTTTCTGGCGACTTTACCGAAGGATTTTCTTTAGGTTGCTTCCCAGGACTGCCTTTACTTACGAAAATATCTTAAGTTTACAGAAAATAATTTTGCGTTTACCAAACCAGCCAAAAGACTACATGACACCGAAGTCATCTGCGAAAAACAAAATTCGCGTGGGAAGAGCATCTTTTGGCAATGAAGTGCCAACTACTGTATAACTCAACAGCTCTAGCAATGTGTAACACGCTATAAACTGAGCATTTATCAATTTTTCTTGGGGTTTGTCACGGAGAGATGCGACTGCATTTCCGGCATCAAACCATGCTGCCACAAGCAAAACAATATTGAGAACTCCTAAAAATATGAATGTAAATAATCTATGAACTTCTTTGAACAAGACCTAGCCGAGTGGATCGAAAACATCGCCAACAAATTGAAAGTACAGTCGGCATCGCTTTTTAAGCAGAAGTCCTCGAGCTTTTTTGCACAACGAGTTTGTCATAACAAAGTATACGGCAAATAAAATAATCACGTCTTGCAGAAAAACCAAGTTATCATAGAAGATAATAACTATTACTTCTATTCTTAATTATTAACACCTTCGGCGCGGCGTGAATTGTGTGCGATTATACAGCAGTTCCGAGACGGTTTTGGGTTGTTTTTGCTCAATAGCTAGAGATTACCTAACTCAAAAAGTACTCGATCGATTTGCCTCAAATTTTCAAGTAAGATGCATTTACACAAGACAGACATTCGTGTACATTTTGATTGCACAAGACCAAGCACAAAAAAAGTTACTGCGTACGACGCAAAAACTTACCGAACCCAGATTACTTGGAAAAGCGCATTGCCAGCCACGCGCAGCAACAGCACGGTGAACAGGAGTCAGGTTGCTCGATTAAAAAATCAATAAACTCGGCAAGTTTTTTGAAGGATTGACCTCAAATTTTCTGGGAAGTTGTATAAATACCATAGGAGCACTCTTGTAAATTTTCGTTGGAAACAAACTAGTTTCAAAGAAGTTAGGGTGCTTTACACAACTACTCAACCGTACCATATTGGCCAACGTTTTGTAGCCTACGCGGTTGAGTAATTCCGATCGAAAAGTACATTTAGTGAAAAAGTACATGCTCGATTAACCGGAGATTTTCAGGTAAGATGCATTTTTACAAGAAGGGTATTTGTGCAAAATTTGATGGGTGCATTCTACACAACTTACTGAACACAAATCTTAGGTAAACGTGTTGCTAGCCACGTACAGCAGCAGCAGTCCGATGCGCTGTGAACAGACTCCGGTTGCTCCATTCAAAAGTCAGGGGAGTTCTTGATGGATTGAACTCAAAAATTTCAGAAAAGATGCATAGGCATCGGCAGAACATTTGTGTATATTTTTACGGCAAAGCACTTAGTTTTAAAAAAGTTATGGTGCTTAACACAAAATGTTCGTAACCCTGCTGATTGGGTTAAAGTTTTGTAGCCTGCTCTCTTTAGTAGTTCTGATCCGAAAGCATGTAACGACGATTTTCGTCAAAACTACTTCAAAATTTTAAGGGTGGTGCGCATAGGTATGAAAAATGTTTGTGGAAATTTTCTTTGCAACTGACAACTTGACCGAAGTGTTGTAGCCTAGGCTTAGCAAAATGTTGCTGGAGGCCAAAGTGGATAACTGGAAATTTTTTGCTCATATTACCTAGACTTTCATAGGTTATGGGATAGTTAGGGAGAACATTATTGTAATATTTCTATGCAAACAAACGAGTACGAATGAAGTTATTGCGTTTTACACAACAACTGTTAAAAATTATTGTAGCCTAGGCCTAGCAAGGTGGTTTGATGAAAACAAGTATTTGGTCAATTCGCATAAATTTTTCAGGATTAGTGTATCTAGGTATGAAAAACATTTGTGGAAAATTTCGCTGCGAAAAAGCCTAGTACGAAAGAAGTTATCGCAGTGTCATTTCAATGACGCTTATACACGTCAATTCGCACCCGGCACATTTGAACGAATGACACGTATACGCGTCAATCCGTACCGAAGGTGTTGATATACCGACGTGACCAATAGTTGCGCCTGAATAGGTTTCAGTTCCAAATTTCGCTTTAGAGAAGCAAAGGCAACCCAAACGTGATCTAAACCCATAAAAACATGCCATAAAATGAAAAGATACGAAAGTGCGAACGCAAAAATGAAGGATTCAGCAATGTAAAGACCATTACCGCGCGAGACCGAAGTCAGCGAGTTTTAGCACGCCATCCTTGGTGATGAGGATGTTAGCAGCTTTCATGTCGCGGTGGAGGATTTTGTTGCGGTGAATGTAGAACAAACCTTCCAGCAACTGCAGCATGACCTTTAAATGACCGCAACTGGAATTATTATTATATTTTCAACATGAGCAGCAGCAAAATGTTATCATTAGATAAAAACCTTGCAGATTTTTTTCTCTAAGTAGGCTAATGTTTAGGTGACCGTTGCGAACCTCAATTTACTCGTGTGCAATACAGAAAACGTTGGCGCAGGAACCTTGCAACAGCCAAAAACTCTACGTCCTGCTAGTTGGAAATTGTGTTGACAGAAAAGCACATCATTGCGAATTGCGGCTTAAACAAGTTCGTACATCACCGTGCGATGCAACTTGTTTTACCTTTGAAAACGTAATTCACAACATGTAATTACACCAACTGAGTGGAGTTTCCTACGATAAACAACGCAAGCAGACGACTAAACACGAACTCGGGCAATACAAACGCTTTCAAAAAGCACAAAATGTTTTTCTCAACGCAAGAACAACAGAAGCAAATGATCATTTACGTTACATGCAAAGCATTTAACTCGAAATACTTTTTTAATTTCTCCCAAAGTGAATGTCACGGTAGCGTTGCTGAGAAGTCCGGCAAGATCGTGCGCACAAAACTCGAACACAAGATATATCGAACCTTTGCTTCTGTAAACACAAAAAGTAATATGTAGAGACCTGCACGGGCTTGGACAGCCCGTGGTCCAGAAAAATTGCAGACTATCGGACCTCGGACCTAAACCACTACGGGTTCTGTTGTGAAAACGTTAGCCCACGAATGACTCCAGCCCTACTTTTTTGACCAACTTACAGATAATTTTTCTTCTTAGATGAACGCTTCTGCACAGAAGTAAAGTTTGTGTGCGATTGCAAGTTCTCTGATAGACCAACTTTGCTGTACGGGCCGCACTGTTGTACGAGATGGGCCGGACCGAGCTCTAAATAACTGCTGATGAGTGGGCTTTAAAAAGTTTGCCCAGGCAGTCCTTTAGTATACAGAAATCTGCATTTAAAGGCACCTACCGTCCACATACTGCAGGCTGTTCGTACGAGGTATGTCTGAACAGGGTGTTTCTGTGCCAATCTAAATCAAGTGACATAGCTCCTATTTCTTGTTAATCAAGAGAGTATTATGCTAAATGGGGTTTCTATGTCATTGACTTCATGACGTTGTGCACATCAGTTTATTAGTGTGGCTGTTTGCTTATAAAAGTATCTTGATATGATGACATTTTCTTTAAAAAACAGTATCTCACAAAATTCATGCACGCATATCTTTCACTAGAAATTGAGTGATTTTAATTGAAAATCTGTGCATTTTTCCAAACAACGGGTTGCATTTTGATCTCTTTTCAAAAGTGTAATGTTTTCGAGGCTCCGCTTATAAAAATACCGTTTCAGCGGGTCCAGCATTTGGCGATTTCGCGTGACATGCGACTGATACGATTGTTGAAACAAGTTTTTTAAAAGGCGTTTTAGGGACCCGATTCGGGTCCTAGGCTAAAATTCGAGTCTTTTGATACTTTGGTTGACTTGCTGGGGTTTCGGGTTCAGAAGTTACGACCTAAAAACAAAATAATTAACTAATCCACTACTGTATATACGCGCATATAAGCCGACCCTTAAAAAACTGTCCCAAAATGAGGACGTTTGCAAATCTCACATATAAACTGACTCCCAAAAAACCATGGAGTGTTGTTTGGGCTAATAACAAAAGAGTATCAATATGCAATGCACTGATGAAGGTTCATTATCAATTTTATCTGAGGTACAGTTAAAATCAATATTAAATTGAGTTGTAGTTTGTCGGAAATAACTTTATTTAGTGCAGTCTTAATTTTTATGGCTGTATGTATGATTGAATGATAATAAGACTGAATGGTGATATTGCATGATCTGAGAAGTGGCGTCATGTCGATTCGTTTGTGTGAGATCAGATTTATGCGTGTATAAGCCGGCCCCCTAATTTTATAATTTTTTTTTAGTTTTAAAGTCAGCTTATATTCGAGTACATACAGTAATTAGATAATTAATTATTTTGTAGTTTTAAGGTCATAACTTCTGAACCAGAAACGCTAGTACGTCGATCAAAGGCTCAAAAGACTCGGACTCTAGCCTACTATCCAATGAAAACTTGAGCGAAATACTACTGTCTAGCAGTTGAGCCCTAGGCCAGGTAATATGAGCCGAAATAGCCAAAAACCTACCTCACTTTTGACATCACTCACGAAAATCCCAAAACCCAAATTTCTTTTTCATTGCAGACTCGAAGATTTGCTTAGTCTTTTGAGGGTTGGAACAGCTCTCTAGCACATTCATCAAGGAGTTATGCCGTTGCTAAGACACGTGAAAACTGCTTGATTTTAGGCTTATTTCAAAGTACGATATATTTGTACACTGGCAGCAAATGTGTTAAAAAGACATTGGTGAAAGAAAACGGTATGTAGAATGTAGACTAATTATTCAGAGAGAAATAGAAAATATTGGGTTGCTTGTTTCAAAGACAGGAAACAAAAGTAATATTTCAATTTACTTGGTGTTGAACCTCCTGCTGCTATAATAGAATATTCAAAGAACACAATGATGTTTAATACAGAATAAATTCAACAGCAAGGCTATGTTTTTATGGTCATTTGTTCTTCTATGTATCAATGTTGGTTCTGACTTTCAAGGAAATAATAAATAATCTGTGATATGTTTTTTTTTCAGTCATAGACCGAAACGTTTTTGAAATGACAAAAAAAAATTAAGTCATTTTCGGTCATTGTTGGAAAATATATGCTAAAACCACTTTTATGGTGAGTTTTAATACAGCTGTGAGACAACTGACTGAAAATTTTCAGCTAAAAACGACCAACATGTTTTTGTGAAAAAAAACAGTCAGCGGTAATACATAAATAACATCAGTAAGCAAACTTTAGCCTTGTGGCAAGCTTCTGAGGAATCTGCCTGCTTTCTGCTTTCANTCTTCTGCGACGATTAAAACTTGCAAGCGTATCTATTTTTCATAGTTAACTATGAAAAATAGATACTATGAAAAATAGATACGCTTGCAAGTTTTAATCGTCGCAGAAGAATGTAAGCAGAAAGCAGGCAGATTCCTCAGAAGCTTACCACAAGGCTAAAGTTTGCTTACTGTCTTCGATCCGTTGAGAGAATCCCTGCCACTACTGTTTTCCGCAAATGTTGACATTAACTGAAAGAACTATG
>JGI24158J21664_10013376_pt1 | contig 10831 bp, 13 predicted proteins | sample Ectturendosymbi3_FD_21664 | JGI IMG/M metagenome (IMG submission 21664)
ATGGTCATAACCACACTTAAAACAATATTGAATGAACAAGTAGGCTATCGTTTTTGCCAGGTGATTATTGTTTTGGCTACGACAAAAAGTGGTTCCACATACGAAATATAAAATCTAGAAGTAATTATGAATCTTTTTATCAGAAGCTCTCGCGACCCCCAGAAAAATGGCAAACGGCCCCAGGTTGAAAACCACTGCTTTAAGTATACCTGTTAGTTGCCTTGCTGAAGGCCCGCTGTTCCATTGGCTCACGTGCAAGCATTNCAAGTTCAAAAACAGCGGTTGAACAAGCGTTCACTATTCCTACTGGCAGGTTTTGCGACTATTGCATTGGTGAGTTCATCATTTTACCGCCATGCCTCAGAACTGGTGACGTTTTGAAACAACACATTAATCACGCCGCCAGTAACGGAAGTTTGGCTGAATTGGCGACGCACTTATTGTGGCCACTCTGCAATAAGACGGTCCAATACAATGTGCTCGTCGCAGTGTGCATACATTAGCGAGTTCAGTGGCGCTAAAACCTTACAATGGATGTTTAATGCACAACTTCTCACTGGCCTTGATAACTGTCTCTGATAGATAGCATCGCTGATCTTGGGTAATTTTTTCCACCCAACTTTTTCTCAAAGGTAAGCTAACAGGTTATTTCTAGAGTTGCGGAGCTTAGTCACCAAAGCGACCATTTTACATCACAATCAAGCCCCTGTTACCCTGCAGATAACGCGTGTCAGTGAATGTGCACAGTGTGACGTGGTTGACGCTATTTTCAGTGAGTCATGCGCCCACAAACGACCGGCAGTGCTAGCGGGTCGTTCATTACGCTACACATGCGTATCATCGGAGCAGAACCAACCAAGAAATAGTCGACATGGGCAAGCACAATGTTTCAGAAATGAACACAATGGCTCCAAGCGCAGTTTTGACGGTGGCAGTGTTCTTTATAGATGTGAGACTCAAGGCGTTTGCTCAAGGTGAGAGGGCATGTGTAATGGCAAGCTGAAATGAAGTTCAAATGTTTGAAAGCGTTTAAAATTTTAGTAAAACAAGCTTTGCTGAAGTTCTATAGTATTTTCGACAAAGACAAGAAAAAGCATGCAAGCAACTGAAGAAACCTCAAATATATTAATAAGAAAAAAGTAACCGGAGACTGAAAGCAAAAAATCTGAACATTCAGATGGCAATGGTGTGACTGTGAAGCAACAGTGTTTGTGCTTTCCCATAAAGTCTGCATTCATTATACAGCATATTTGGCAGGCCCGTAACCAGCTTGGGACACTAGGGGGAGCGAAGAGTTTTGTGAGAGGGGCCCAAATTTTTGAAACATGTCCAACAGTTTCAAAATACTTCCAACACATTTTTCCAGGGGGGCGAAAAATTTTCTAGGGGGAGTTTCGCCCCTCCTGCCACCCTGGCAACGGGCCTGATATTTGGTATTTTTAACAATGGTATTCATTACTTGAGCTGTTCACCTGAGTGGAGTACAGCAAAGAATGCTGAACATTGCCACAGCAAATGATTAGATTACAGTAATGTCGCAGTGGAAACTACAGCTGAAGATTTCTATAAAATGGGCGTCGCACGCTAAACCAAACAGTGGTACAGCAGCAGCTTGTTCTGAGTGCNTTTTGCTTTTTTCAAATTAACAGTACTACAGTTTGAAAGATAACAGCAAACAAATTTTCAGTGAAAGGCAAGTTGACGAACTGAAGATCAGCGTTTTCCGGATGCGTCTGTTAAAGCTTCTTAGAAATTACAGAACGCTTACTGATACGCAATACACTCTCCGGCTCCTACAGCACGTATCGCACATCCTGGCTGATTCGCTTTCTGAAACTGCTTTAGAACAGTTGCTCCTATGCAGCAAATGGTTAATTAATCACGCATACTGAACCCTTAAGCTTGGAGCGAAAGCTGCTTCATAGCATTTTGACGTTTTCTTTTCTCTGGTTTGCATTTTTGGTGGTGAAAGTCCAATATTTTCGGTGGCAACCACAAATCACTCGGAGTAGGCTAGCATTGTCAGCGTAAAAATTAACGAGTGGATAAATGTAAAGCGACTTTGACTCGGGCCAAGGAACAGAAAGTTTAAAACATGCTGAGATTTGTAAAATGAATGGAAAAAGTGTGAAGTTCGCCGTACAAGTCAAATGTCAGGGTGTTTGACTTCATGCCGCACTGGGGGATGACAGTGACACTCAGAGGCAAGTAAAATCACTCTACAGTATACAGGGTCCGAGTTTAGGGGGGTATGGGGGAACATGTTCCCCCCAACTTTTGGACAGGGGGGACATAATATCTTTTGTCAGCCCAACATTTTGTGATAAAAGTAATGTAGTTGTGCAAATTTCATACTTACATTACTGTTGGATACGTTTGCCCAGCATAAAACCACGGAATAAATGAGAAAAATGAACATTATCACTGGATTATCTGTAGACACAGTATAGATTTCCTACGTAAACTGAAGTTTCATGATTGTTGAAAATTGTGTTGGTTAATTTGAATTACTAAATCGGCGTGCAGATGGACTTCGATCAATCACGAATTCCTGCGCTGGTCTGTAGTCCGCAATCAGAAACCAGGTGGGGGCAACGGGGCAATACCACCCCGATTCCAGCGTTTTCAGGTTGATAAAATATTTGAAGTATAAGCCAAAGAAATACTTCAGTGAAAATCAACGAAACTGCCTCAAGGAACCTATCCTACTTCAGCTTTTAGTTGAATACAAATTTGTATCTCACCTTTTGTAATCATATAATCAATGTCCGCAAGTAAAAACAACTAGAATAACGCTTTTCGCAACTGTTTTTGGCGCAACAGCTGCTGTATCCCGCCTAATGGTTATGCAAGCTTCATTTGAAGACCATCGCAAATTCCCCTCTGATAACCGTGGGTGGTACAAATATAACCTATCCTTGTTTCCAGCGTCAGCGTAGCCTTAAACCAATATGGTAGATTTTTGTTTTTGCACAGTTTTAAAATGACATGCGTGAATATGGCGGTGAGAAATTTTATATGTCTTGAAGCTCGAACTTTGGCTCAGAAACGATTCAGTTTCAAAGTCTTCTTCATTGCGTCTTAGTCATTGTTTAGCAACAATAGCATTCATTCTAGATATTTATTTGTGATGACATGTATTGTGACGGTTCAATCACAATTATGTGGTGCCTTAACGTTTTCATCAATGATTTCCTTTTACCTTGCCGGCGAATAAAGAGTCAGTCTTTTCAAGATATTAGACTCCGACCTGCTGTTTATAAGCTCAGTGTTTCAACTTTCATCTCGTGTTAATTGCCACCGTATCCTACAGTAAATTATTTGAAATCATTTAACTACAACGAGAAGGGTCAGCAGCAAAATCTAACGTAAGTAGCAAGATGCTTTTTATTTTGCAAGTGCTGAGGGAATTGACACTGCCATTACTAACAGATACTGAGATAACTTGCACAGGGTTGGATATTAAAAGTTAGGGGCAAGCTATCAGAAAGGGGCTCCAAAACATCGCCATTGTGAAAGGTAGATGTGGGATTACGTGGATAAGAGAGTTAAATTTGTTTCATACTTCAATGTATGAATTAAATTTAAGAGCATAAGATACATAAGAAAGGAACAAAAATTTGTAAAGTTTTGCAGCTAAACAATTGAAAGCTGCCTCCTGTGGCACATTTTCCATAATTATTGCTTTATTTTGACAAACATATGACTTGCTTCAGAGCTTCTTTAAATTCAAATGTGGATCTAGAGTGGCACGTAACTTTTTTAACTAAACAATGGTGCAAAGCTCTCAAGGGGGAACGGTATCTTTGAAAAAGAGGGGCCCGAGGCGACTGCCTCGTTATCCTTCATTAATATCCATCCCTGAACTTGCAATCTGTCTTGTTGGTAACGCGCATGTGACTAAAATGAAACTAGATTTGAATTTTTTCCCATTAGGGCTTCAAATTGCGCAGATACGTCGTTGTATTTTCAAGAAGCCCGAGATTTGTAGAAATTTAATTACATGCAGTGCTAAGCCATCTTACATGCAGCTGAGTGTGGTCAATACGTTTTGTGGTATTGGGGTTACGATTGTGTTTGCAGTTTAGTTCCATCTTATATTACAATGAAGTCAGTCAAATTTAGCATAGTCTCATTAAACTATTTAAACCAAGTAAGTTTAAGTAGCTACAAAGTTTTTACGGAATAGGTTGAACGTAGTCAAAAAATCTTACGGATTGTCAAAAATCCAAATACTCTGGCGTTTATGGTTATTAACTACATACATGACTTAATCGCTCAAAACTTAAATGACAACGGGATCCACTTATATGCGCGAAAGTTTTGTGGAAGGCCTGCTGCGGAAGTCAGCGCCTCAGAGCAAAATCGCTGCTTGGCTTCGGTTGAACGTGTTACGTTGTTGTACATCCGAAGCGTGTAAATGCAGTATAACAAGCGCAATCGTAATGGTGACCGCGATGAATTCTTGCTCAAGTGCAATATTGGGCATTGACAGGTTTGCAAGAAAGGTTTATGAGCAAATGGTGGCATTGATCCAAAGTAGAAGCTTGGAACTTCACTAACAAAGCTTTTAAACCTGTCAATTCAATGAAAGCAGACTTTTTATTTTTCGGCTTAAATCTGAACAGAATTGTTCAGGAGAAAATGCCAGAAACATGCACGTTTCATGGATGATGCTTTAAAAACAAGGAGCATTAAAAATATTTAAATGTTGAAACTCGGTTGTTGTTTCCCCAGCACTAATAAAAATTTTGACTACGCGCCTTGTGGCACTGCTAATATTTACCAAAAGATCTTGTGGTTTGTTTTTGATTTGATCTATGTGGTGATTATTAATAGCAATTAATGTTATTTATCGGAACTGACCAAATTTGAATTGATTATCACAATTGTTTAACATAATTGTGTCTATTTAAGCCCAACTCTCACCATTAATGTGTTTTCATATTAAATGCAGTGCTAAGTGCTAGATATCTAGATATGGCATCGTTATATACTTGTATACACTACTAGTTGCTATACCAGGACGATGGGCGTAGCCAGGGGAGGGTATGGTCACCAAAATATACCAATTCCATGATGTGCGCCCCCTTTTGCCATGTTGAAAAAGGTCGTACTACGGTTGAGTGAACACGATGGCGTCATCGAAAAGCAAACAAAAAGGTTTGCTCCCCCCCAAAGTTTTTTAGCAAACTCGGTCCCTGACAGTATAGTGCAGAAACAAGCTCAGAGGGATTTTATCTCATTACTCTTACTGCAGTTAAAAAAACTCTTGCTTCATGCCTATTTCATGCCAGTGTATGCCTGTCAAATACGGTATGTTGCAAGTACAGAGACTGTAGTATTTAAACACCTCGGTACAGGGGCGTAACGAAGTTAGATGGCGCCCGGGTCAAGAAACAAGTTTGGCGCCCCCATGCTCGAACCTGAGATCTTTCGGAAGCAAATTTACCTCATTGCAGAATGTACATATGACATTGTTGGAAATTTTCGGCACCCCCCGCAGTGATTCGGCGCCCGGGGAATTCTACCCCGCTTTCCCCCCCTCGTTACGCCCCTGCCTCGGCACTGCCTACAATAATGCCTTTCGCATTTTGCATTATATCCCAACGAATGTACTGTAAATGTTGGGCACATTAAGTTGTCCCTTTCGTAAAGACACATCATGATTTGATGCCTTGATCAGAAAAAACCTCTATGCTTTTGTCCAACGCTGCTTTATCCAACTGCTTTATCTAACATCTTTATCCAACTGTTTATCCGCTCACTTCATTTATCTGATACTTTTTTCAAATATTTATTTTCCTCCCACTATCTAACGCTTTTGTGTGGCGATGTCCGAATTTAATGAATCCTACTCTGCTTGAGTGTTTGTTACTCTTCAGTATTGAATTCTTGAATTCGTGTACCAACCAAGACCCACACTGTGATGTGCTGTGTCTGAGTATTTCTGTATATTTGTTTTCCTGTTATTGCCCCTGTGATATTGACAACGTACCTTCTTCGTCTTTTGAGCGAGTTGTTACTGTCCACTGCTAGGCCGCGCTAGATTTCGGGGCAGGTGTTCAGCAGCCATTCGATTGTCTCATCGTCCAGAACCGTCAGGCCGTGCAGTCCGTGGGGAGGTCGATGGATTGGACATTGGAGGACAACATGGTCGACGGTCTGTTCTTCTGCGCCACACTCACAGTTTGCAGAGAAGGCCATGCCCCATTTGTGTAAGCAGGAGGGGAAACGTCCGACAGCTGTGCGGAAGCGGTTAAGCCGGACCCACACTGTTCTTAGAAGGATCATTCCGAGTTGTCAGATGAAAGGCGTCGTTCATGGTAGGGTACTAGGGTCAGTGAGGCGGGTGGGAGCACTGCGGAACCAAACAGGACGTGCCTGAACTAAACAATTAAATAATTAAAAAAGCTACTTGTTTAGTTAAACAGAACAAAACAATAACTTTGACTTGACACGCGCCGGAGTAAGTTCAAGATCATTGAACAGACAGAAGTTCAACGAAGCACAACTTTCACTTCTGTGAACGTTTTCAAAGTTGAAGAAGCACCACTTTTTATTTTTGCGAGCCAAAGAAAAGAGAGCTGTAACTGTAAAGGACACATGATGTTTATGTTGTTTTAGACACCGCCATTCAAGCTTGTCCATCCGGGTCTATCTTAACATCTGATTCAGGAACAATCACTTCGGCCAATTATCCCAACGATTATGATGACAACTTAAACTGCAGATGGACAATCCTGGCCTCCAATAATACGGTAAGTGATAGTCTTTGTTATACAAGCACTTATCAGAGCTGAAACTGTGCACTCATCAAATAATTTAATTCTAAATGCATAGCGCAACAGCACATATGTACTCAATTTATTAAAACTGCATGTTTCAAAGCATCTAGGCCTAGGGCATTGAGTTCAGATCATTCCAGGTAAAACTCTGAAGAGCTGAAAATGGATTGACCCAAATGAACTTTAATGCATGAGTTGAAGTTTTTGTTGTATTTCAAATCATTTGTATGCAGTTCTTGTCAGAGTAAAATATAGATCTCCCATAGTTGCAATCAATTTTTAAAATGAACTTTTTGCAGACTCAACTTTAAAAGACTAGAGCCAGCGGGTTTATTTGGTAATGTAACTAAATCAAGGGTGGAGAGGCGTTGTTTGAATTTATGCATTTTGTTAAAAATATATTTTCAATTTCACTGCATTACTGTAAAAGGCATGAGATTGCCAGAAGTTTAAGTCGTTCTACATCAACACGTATGCCATTTAGCCCCAAGCGGCTTTGGTGATGATCTCAAAGATATGAAATAGATCGCTTTTTTCTCAGATCTTTAACAGAGCTAGTTTTTTTAATTACAATGAAACTAATTGATCTGTTTCGCGATCACCAAACGTAAACAAAGGATGATTTAGTACGGGTTGCGCAACACATAACACAGGGCACGCATGCCCAACATGGCTTGCCGCCGACGTTTGAAAATTCCACGCGATCAATTAGGTTTTAAGGTAAAAGATAATTTTTCTATTTGGCGTAAATCACAATATTTCGCATTTATGTCGTAATAATTTAAGTTAATAAATACATTCACAACCGTTTGACTGCTGTCGGAAACTAATAGCAAAGTAACTTAATGCAGAGTTGCTGTTTGATTTGACATTATTCGTGTTTCGAGCAAATACTTCGCTGCATACAATTGCAACGCCATTCCAGAAAAGAAGGGTGTGGAAAAATTGCACTTTCCGTAACAGCATTGCTTCGCTCCTTTTTTTAGTGAAAAATTTCCGCCTCTTATCCTGAAACGTACAGTGCACTGGAAGATCATGCAAGTCTCTGCGTAGAAATGCGTCTGACACTGTTACTAAAGCGTAACGTTTATTGTAATGTATCCAATTCACGCTCGGATTAACGCATTCTCAACATTTTTGTGGGTAGGCAGTATCAACAAACTATTGACTTTGAAGTAAAATAAAACAGGTTTCCTTATTAGACAAGAAAAAGTCATAGCAACTTTAGTTTCAAATCTTTTGCAAAGATTTAATCACATCAGAGCCTCAAACACGCGTGGCGCCCAGGCCACATGCGGCTCACGGGGACATTTTGTGCGGCCCGGGATGCTTCCTGTGAATTTTTTAATTTTTAGCATATAAGTTATTTAGTTTATTCACCGGTGTTTAAAAGGTCTCGGCCAGGGAGTGAACAATATCCTTTTAAACAAACCTAGAGACCGGTAGAAATGCTTTGCTTACAACTCACGATACCTTTCGCAGGAAATAAGATGTGAAAGCTGTTTCTATTAAGGTTCAGGTTCCGCCATTGTTTCGTAAGCGTCATAATACAGCCCTTTGTTACTTTATAAGTCCTCATTTGGCCCTCGGAGCAATTTGAGCTTGAGGCCCCTGATCTACGTTCATGTTTGCTCCGACAGGCTCAGTCAAATTTCAAGACTTTTTTCAGGAGAGATATTTGTATGTAAACTCCCTTCTATCTCTAACGCAACAGCTTTTAATTATTCAATCAGCCTTGTATTCTTTTTTAGATGTACTGTACTATTTCTCGCAACTGGTATAGGCTTTTTGAAGATGTGTAAAAAGGTGTTTAGTTCTTCAATTTTCGACAAGCATTTCCCGGGTGCTCCAAACCCAACGAGCAAAAATCACCTGCTGCTGCGTGTGCATCGTTGCGTTGTCTGCTTGTACAGAAATATTGCTTTCAAACCATCTGTTTCACGTAGCAGTTGATGTTCGAGAAGTGGTAACGAATAATCACTCCTTTGAAAACTGTGTTTAAAACTCTGCTTGCGCTGAATGACTGCGGTTTGCCAAGAAGCTTAATTGAAACAACGAGCGCTGAAAGTTTGTTCCAGGAGATACAAGTTTCCTTTCTTGACTTCGACATCGAAGGTGACGTTAGCTGCCGCTATGACAGCATGACTGTCTTCATAGGAGGCGAAAAGGTAAGACTATGGTTAGACTTTGCTGTATTTGTGGATTTGCAGAAAATTGTTTTGTGGTTAGGGTGAATTCCATTGAAACACCAAATTTAGGCAGTTACCAGTGTGCTTCTATTCTTAAAGCATATCCATGATCGCTGCGAATCTATTGTTTTGCTCCCTTGAAAAAGCATTTTGTTCTTATGGTGTACCATCGTGGTGTTATATCCGGAAACAGGTCTTATGAACAAAAATTCTTCATTCCCAAATGATTTAGAACAGGGGTGCACAAACTGCCGCCGTACGGCCGCATGCGCCCAGGCGAAGTTAAGTGTGTGGAAGCAGAGCAGAAACAATGCAAAAAAATATCTTGGATTCACTGGCCGCCGTAATTCATAAAAATAAGTGTAATACGCCTGGCAATAGCAAAAAGGCTGTGGATCCATGATTTAGAAGTTAAGGCAATCGTCTCCTTAGCACTTTACTTTAAGGTTGGTACGAGGAAGTACTGCGGCACAAGGCCTCCTCGTAATTTCACTGCTCCGGCGAATAGAAACGTCACAGTCGTGTTTGTCTCTGACCACAGCATTCATAGTAAAGGCTTTTCATTGACATGGAACAAGAAAAGTAAGAGTTTTCAGTCATGAATGCATGCGACTGTGAAAAAACACTGTTTTTATCGGTTAGAATTACTGGCGAAAAGTTTCTGATGATTTTATAAAAAGCACAAGTTTTTTAAATAGTTGCAAAAAGAACCGTTATCACTCACAGCCGTATCTTCATTTTCAACGTTTTGGACAAAACATCGAACGCATGATTTCGATTTTGATATTTTTCCAAAACGGAAAGCACCCGTGTAACCCGCAAAAGTTACACTACTAAATAATTTTTGTTGCTTTTTGCAAGCCAGAATTTTATGTTTTCTTTGTATGAGGTAATAGCGATTTTTTCTTTTACAAAGTCTTTTTGAAAAGTGCCAGACAAAATTATCCTCTTGCGCATCGGTTGAGTAGCTACATTGTAAAACTGCACCTTGGATTTGGTTTTCAAAAGTATAACTTTTGAAGAAATTACTCCATAAATTGTACGCAGAAATCAACTTTCCTGCATCGGGTTTCACCATGTTTTCTTAATGTTTTGTTATTTTATGTAAAATCTTTTGACAAAGTGGCATGAAAGTTATAGGATTTTTATGCACGGTAGTTTTCTTAGTTTTCTTTGTTGTATTAGTATTCTTCAAAAAGCACGTTGTGTTTCTTCGCTGTGACGAGAGTTCGTCGATTATATGACCATTTCAACCCTCAGCAAGATTTTTGCGAAATTGCATCTTTCTGTAGGTGCCTGCTCAGACGTGCAGTTTACTTGTTGGAATGACGCTTGTATTTCTTTGTCTCTCCATTGTGACGGAGTGAAAGACTGCACAGACAACAGCGACGAAATCGAATGCGGTGTGTATATAAATAATGGGAGTGCGGCTCCGAAAATCTGTCACCAACGAAGTTGGTCAAAAAATCTATGAAGAATGCTTTTGCAATAAGTGCAGTGTTTTATCAAAAACATAGTATTTAAGCAATTTTTTGAAAGTGTTAACAGCTTTGAGATAAAGCTGTTGAACATCTTCAAACAACTTGGTAGACGAAAAAGAGAAGTGTTGATCACTGGCTGAAGCAAACGATGCAGAAAACATTCTGCATTTCGGTTTTGGTTAACAATATTACCACCGTAGGTATTGAGAAGTATGAGCTGCTGTGAGTTAACTGCAAGTTCTTTGTAGGGATGTTTGCGCTAAGCTTTGGATTGCGTGCTTGAATCAGCAAAGATTTAAGAATCGCCATTTGTCATTTCCAATGACATAGGGATTGTGAAATCTTACCTGATAAGTATGTACTTTCCACGATG
>JGI24158J21664_10013377_pt1 | contig 10831 bp, 6 predicted proteins | sample Ectturendosymbi3_FD_21664 | JGI IMG/M metagenome (IMG submission 21664)
AACTGCATGCTCAGCACTGCATGACACCAGAACAGTGAACCTGGCTCTTGTGCAGTGTGAGTGTTGTACCGGCAAATAAACTGTTATTGTAAGAAACAAATCAATTAATCAAAATCCGGCTGCTGACGTCAAATTTTCTAGAAAGTTTTAGTTCCTAGCATGGCGTAGCCAGGGGGCCCATGGCGCCCCTAAATTTTTAGAAGATATAGTCATTTTGTGCTTTGAGAGGCAATATCCCAATCAAAATAGCGTTATATTCACCCGAAATCAAACATTTTGGCACCCCCAAATTTTTGGGCTGTCTACGCTACTGGTCTTAGTCCAACTTTCCAGAGGGGCAAATGCCCGTTTTGACCTCAGGGCAGATCCAGCCAATAAATTTAGGGGAGCGATTTCAGTAATATTTGTTAGTCAAGTCTCAACACCAGTGGCCTAACTTGAAGTTTGAGCCAGGGGGGCAAAGCTTATCTGAAGGGAGCCCATGCATTGGTCACCGTAGGGAGCCCACTATCTAAAACTCTGTGAAAAGTTAAGAAATAATAGTGACTGTCTGAGTGTCGTGGATGTCTATACCAGCTAAAAAAAAACTGAAAACACCCCGAAAAATGCAAAAAAACAACAACCTAAATCATACTAAATGACAAAATGTCAACTAAAGGGGGCCCGGTGTTTACGTTTAGCTTGCCAGGGGGAGACGGCTTGCCTCCCTGTTAGTTACGCACTGCTCATCACGGGTTTAGGCCTACTACTGTAAAAGAGATAAAGTTCACTTCACAAGACTTCTGTGACAAATCAATGGATGATAAAATGGCCTTGTATTGCGAATGCTGTTTTCCGAATTGTACACAATCATAGTAAATAAGGTTAATTCGAAGGTTTTAGGGGAAGCGATTGTTTCTCCTGGATTCGCCCCTGTTTTCACACCCCTGCGGATGCCCATAGCTTTGACGTACCACGAGTTCAGAACTGTTTGCTTGAGTTCAGTGTAAAAGCACACCCATAGCCATAATGGTCATTGTTTTCACATTTACATGTTTAGCAACAATGTTAACCTCAAAACTAATAACAGAAATTATAGAAAACCATTCTGAATTTTAGGTATGGGCGAATAGCTGCAATAAGTTTGTTTCTAATTGATGTTGATAAATCATGAAATTACTTACGATACTGGTGTATGAGGGCACTTGTGGCCCCGTTGTCCCCCCCCCCTTTCAAAGGGCAGGGGGTCATTGCCCCTGTATTCCACCCCCGTTCCGCCGTCCTTGCGTACGCCTATGCTTCTACGTTTTTTCTGTAACATGCTGTCACCCATTCCTTTAACGTGATGGTCAGTTTTGCATTTTTGTCTTTATACGTCATATTATGATTTCTTGTTATAAGTAAGTTGCATGTTTTATGTGGTTAAAAAACATTGCCCTGAGCAAGTCCGCTTGAATAGGTTGGCGAAACGTCGGCTACTAATAAAATAATCGCCTAAAGAGCTAATTTATGTATTTGATTTGAAACCTGGTGGCAAATGCTACGAAATAACAACACGAGTAGCAAAAAGAACAAAAAATATTTCTTTCGCTGCTACATTCTATTGGAATTCAATTAATTCCAGTTTAATTTTGGCTGCGTCCACACCAGTGGTGTCAAGCTGCCGGACCTCCACTCCACCACCTTGATCAGTGAATGACGGGTCCTTACCTACAAATATAAGCAGATGCCCAGCAGAGCTCCGGCACCTATAAAATTTACACTACATCTTTGGTTCACACATGCGCATGTGTCTTTTGCTTCGGTTGAGAATTCGGTAATGTCTGTCACTGAAAAGGGTTTGAGAAAAGAGCCGCAACTGTTTTTGAAGGGAAAAGATGCCAAACTGTGGCAATGTTGATAATCAACTTTTCAATGAATTGAATATATGTGGAATCTTCTTGCTTTTACTTTCCCCAAATGCCTCAGAAAATGACTAAGTTCGGCTTGAATGACATGTTTGAAAATATGAAACTTTTTCTGAAATAGGCGAGCAGTAGTGATCAAATCAAGAGTAGTATGTTTCTCCTTGCAGTTTTACATTCAAGTCCTTGAAGTGTTACACTACGTCAGCCAAAAATCCAACAGTTTCCCTTTATCATTGAAAAATCCAACAGTTTTCCTTTATCTAAAAAAGCCGAAAATGCCTTAGCTTTCTTCACATTTGGTTGACTTCCTGTAAAAAAAACAAAAGGACAAAAATCTCTGCAAAATTCATCCCTCACTCAAGCATCTTTCATAATTGTGCACAAGTAAATTTGTTTTATATATATTTCAAGTAAATTTGTTTTATATATATCAAGTAGTGCAAGCTTTTATATATATATTTCATTGCTCCTCTGCAAGTTGCCAATCTTCATGTCTATCAGAGATATTTTTCGTTTGTTTGACACTACTTGATCGTATCACGTTCATAAGCGTCACCGTATCCATTGACAAATCTCGTTCAAATTTCAGGCCTTACTTGAGGCGATTCCAACCAACAAGTCGATGATGTGCTGTCTCGTTAACTTTAGGTAAAATGGGAAGCTGGCGGAACAAGTCTCAAAATCTAACATCATAAGCCAAACACTACTCCATGTATACCTTGCTCTGGGGCCTTTGGTAGTCTTATGAAATTCCTTTTTTTGATAGAATATTGAAACTTTTTTCTGGACATGTTTCCAAAAATGACAAAGGCATATTCAATCAATATATTCCATGAGGAGTTTCCTCCTGAACCTCAGGAGCCTTTGTTTCGTTGTCTCGTACTTGGGCGTCGATAGGGGGAGGGCCTTTGAGACACCCTAGATTTTTAAATTTGAAATTTTTTAATTAAATTTTTGCAAAAAATGCTTTTTTAGTTTCGAGTGGTAAAATGAATTTTCACCACTTTTGGCCTCACTGCAAAAATCTTTTGGCTTCTCTGTAAAATTCCATTATTGCCCCCCTGGAAAAAGTCCTTCAAACGCCCATGCCTAGACATTCAAATCGTCACAGCTGTCAAAAGAGCAAATCACTTCGTTGTTACTTTAACTCGGGAGCATCAAATTTAAAAGAACAGCTGCCTCACCGCTGATTAAGCAGTATTCGGATTTGCGACTTCGGTTCACGTGCATAGTGCTACGCAGGGAAATAGCACTTCGCTTTAAGTGTATTCTTTTGAGTGTTCCGGGCACTATATACGTTCCACATACACAGTACAACACTCAGAAGAGAGTCAGACAACTGACTGGAGATTATCATCACAAGTCTATGTACACGGGCGTCGCTAGGGGGCAACTGTCTCCTGGATTTTGAAATTCGATGTTTTGTTATTAGCGTTTTTGGACAAAAATATTTTTCTCTTCCTTTCGGAGCTGGTAAAATGAAATTTCACCACTGTTGGCCCCCTGGAAAACGTCTTTTTAGCCATTCCCTGGAAAAATCCACTTTTCCTCCTGGAAAAAATAATTCCTACGTCCATGGGTATATGTAAATTTTCAATTCTTTGATTATTCATTATACGACGGTTACTAATACCTCATGTGCAAGCTCGTGCAAACTGCAAATACCTCAAAGTAAGCTATTTGTGACTATTACCTAATACATGCATTACATAATCATCACACTCATAAGCCGCTATGTATTTAAATAAATCACTTGAGAACGCTACTAAGAATCGACTACTCGACTGGGTGAGTAGAATGCACATCGATTTATGACGTTTGATATAATACACCACCTAATCATTCTATGTTACAAGCGATTGTTCATTAACTGTTTTTATCAACAGAATGTCTGCTACGTTTTTCTAAAAACGCTAGAGAGCACTGCAAAGTCCGAAAACTCGGTTAAGTAGTGACTGTGTATTACGCTTGAAGGTACAACGACTCGCCAACTGGGTTAACACCAGAGGTGGACACGAATCTGGAGTGCCGGAGTCGACTCCGGCAAGATTCCACGTTTTTTTTCGTACCCGGATCCAGAGTCGGAGCCAAAATGTTTGAAATTTTGATGGTCAATGCGCTTTTCCTGTACACTTTTTAATATTCATAAAAACTTACAGATACACAAACATTTTTTATACAAATTCACAATAAAATAATAACAAAAACTATAAAAATCAAAGATTTCGTAATGTAAATATAAATCCAAAACAGGGCAGCTACACGATCACTATATTTTGTACTTGGTAATCAATTGTAAAAATTCAATATACAACTTTTTGTATCATGTTGCTTCTTAAGTTCTCATCAAGGACCCAACTGAGATATTTATTTTGCGGTTTTTATCTTTCTTCACAACTGTTTTTATGACTATCTCGATTTTTTAGCAAGTTAGACAACAATTATCTTGGTTGGAGCATCCATTTATATCATGGCAAGTCCGGTTTCGCAATCGGAGGCGAGCCGATAGGTGCTTCTTTCTGGTATGAATTTTTTAGTCATTCTTTTCCATCATTAATTTGGTGCACACACATGAAAACAAAAAAAATTACTACTGGACAATCAACTACCCAAACATAGAATTCACTCATAAACAATTACTCTTATCATAAATGCTGCTTTGAAATTCATGTAGATGGAGGCTCAATAGAGGACACCTGCAATATTCTGTTTTATTTTTTTCTTGGACCATTCCACCTCTCTGCCATCGTTCACACCAGTTTCACAGCTATCTGCGCGTGGCTTCATTGCTGCGCGACTGTTCTCCTGCATGCGCTCTTTGCCGTAAGTTCTGGCTGTTGTAGGCTGTGTTTGCAGGCCCGTCCCTAGGATTTCGCAGCAGGGGCCGCAAAAAATTGTGATGGGCCACATTTTCTAAATGCAATATTGGATGAATGCAGCAACCTGGGGGTGAAACATGAATTGGGGGGCACAGCTTTTAAATGGAGAGCCAGGCCCCCTCTCCACCTCGCTGGCGACGAACCTGTATATTTGCAAAGCATCTTGAGCTCTTTATATCGGATTAGGCTCTCAATAACTTTCAAGCGGGGTTGGTTGACTAAATGGCCTCCGTGGTCTTTCACCTAACCCATGTGACACAGTAATAATCTCTGTTTACCTTGATTAGTTCTCTTGCATCACGTTTTCGTATATTCTAATTCCACTGACAATTGGTTACTTTTTGCACGATGTTTTTTGCTTTGTTCCTGCTTGTTAGCTGAGTGATATAAACAAATCAATAAATCAATCACCAAGCAATCAATTATTATTTCAATCATGTTCATCGCAGCAAAATGTAAGATGAGGATCTAAAAACGTTGTCTGAATTTTTGCGCTCTTTAAAATCGTGGGACCATAGCTCCGGCTCTTCAAGACCATGTAGTGCATTTATTGAGCATTGCTGCTTTGCAACACGGATTGGCCTGTTGAAGTCTTGGCCGTAAGTGAGCTTCACAGCGACAACGAAAGCATCAGCGCAGTTCGCTCTGTTGTTGAAATGGTCGATTGCGGAACTACAATGCGTATCGTACTGCGTCGTCATCTTGGTTTCAGCGCTTTTTCGAGGCGTAGGCTTTGTTGTACCTGGATTGCAGCTATTGTGAGGTAGCCAGTCGCCACATCAAGAAACTGTGACGAAAGGCAGTCATTGAACAATGCGTTAACCGTGCAGGCAAAACCAGAAGTAGATGGCAAGTCAACATTCATTATGAAGATGAATACTAGAAGAATTACTATTGATGTAAGGAGTAGGTTTTTTCTTAACTTGTGGCAGGCAACAAACGGTCGTGATAGATTTTCGCAACTTCGATGCCAAACAGCCAAGACAATTTTTTGTTACAGACTTCGGCAACGTGGCGGTAGCAGCCTTGCTCAATTATAAGAAATGTATAATCAGCATGAAAAAACGCTCTGAAACAGGACAATTAAAGGCAATATATTGTGGGACTGAAATTACTGCAATAGCAAAACAATGCAACGAGGTAATGGCGTTAAAGGGCCAATAAATCAAAAACATTAGTAGATAGGAAGGCAAGTTCACATCTGAAAACGTTTCGGATTCAAACGTAGAAATTATGATGATGTCAAGTAGGAAAAGCAACTTGTGAAACGAGGTTGCTTTCCTAGCGATCACATTCAATTGTTGGAAAAATGAGAAGACGCTCAAAAAGACAAGCAAGCTATTTGCCTCAGGCGTTACGTGATGTTGTGGCGATATCACGTAATGCCTGAGGCAACTATAAGATTACCACAACCAGAAGGCAGGTACATGACCACACGAGATCGGCAACCAACCCCGAAGAAGAGAAAGGTGAGCAAGTATATAGCAAAGTGACCAAGCCAATTGACTTCTAATGCTACATGCGAATCCGGCGAACATTTGGATGTGCTTGCTGATGTTTGCCGAGCCTCGTGGCGACCCAGAGTGATATTGCTGAGTGCAGTGGTGCAGGAGGCGCGGGTTCAGGGGTGCAAGCGCCCCCCCTGGTTTGTTCTGGTTTGTCGAAAATCCGGGCAAAATCCCTGAAAATCCTGGCCAATTCTAGACAAAATCTATGATAGTGTTCGCAAAATCCCTGAAAATCCTGGCCAATTCTAGACAAAATCTATGATAGTGTTCGCAAAATACCTGAAAACCTGGGCAAACTAAACTACCTTTTAAGGAAATTCGGTTTAAGGAAATTCGCAAGTTTAAGGAAATTCGGGCAAAAATCTTTCGCACCCCCAAAAATTTGCCTGCTCCTACATCTATGGCTGAGTGAACTCTAATGCTACTACTTCAAGCCGTAGAAATAGAGTTCAGTGGCTGAACGTGTTGTCTGCTTAGTTTCGAAAATCTGCGACGCACTCTTAGTGCAGCAAAGTCCCAAACCCAGAATTTGACAAACGCATTTGGCTTCACTGCACTTCGATTTTTTTACGTTTCAACCACGTCGTTTTCTTTCTCCGCGTCTTTTACACTTTCACTGGCATGATCAGCTTTTACTATTTGAAATTGTAATCGTTGTTCAGGAGTTACTGTATATTCTAAGTCATGAAGCCACGAATAATGTATAAAAATTCCGTGTAATGTGTTCTAATGAAGGAATACCTTATTTTGCTAATTGTCCTTTGCGTGAATGTGAACCTATGTGCATTAGATAATGTTGCAAGACCCAATTACCGTCTATGTTGCTGATATTGCTTGTGTAGCAAGCGGCGATGGGCAGACCATTCGCGGCACAGAAAATGAGAATAAATGAAACTGAACTGAGTAAACGTAACGCCCAAGGGTCAAAATCGCTTTTCAAAAGATGTGCCCAATCGCACGGTAAATTACCCTGTGACCCAGGCCCGTAACTAAGGTGGGTCGCAGGGGGGCTTGTCCCCCTGCAAAATTTCTCGTCCCCACTTGAAAATGTGTTGGACGTAGTTTAAAACTATTGGACATAGTTTAAAAAATGGGACCCTCTCAGAAAGCTCTTGGCCCCGCCTGGTGTCACAAGCTGGTTACGGGCCTGCTGGGACCTGATAAAAAACTCGAAAGCAAAATACAGTAGGATGGAATTTAACGCGAACTACAGCACCAGCTTGAACCATTTGAGGCCAATGTCGAACTCTCGTGTAAAGAAAACAAGAAACGCGAAGTCTTGTTGACAGGGGCGAGTAACAAAAGCTGGAAGAGGGTTATGGAAAACAACTCTGTTTTGTCAGTGGGAGAGGATACACTGGTTGCATCGAAGTAGAAACTGTCGCCCACTGTGAGTTTTGTGACCTGTTAAGTTGCCCTATAACCCGCGGGGTAATCAGTGCGACGTATTCCCATTGGCTCTTTTAACGGGGAATAACCTTTCAAAAGAGGTGATAGGATGACATTCATTCCTATACAATCCCAATCGAAAGAACGTTCCCCTACACTCCTTCATGTGTCGCCAAAACATCGACGCTTTTGTTGTCATTGTGAATTTCTCTGCAAAAACAATCCCACCTATACATTGACTGCAGCAAGCCACATCTTCATTTTGTTATAGCATTGGGATACGTTGTTTTGTCTCGAGGCTTCATTGCCTATCACTCTGCAAATTATGCCGTTCCTTATTGAGGTGAAGGACGGTAAGTTGAATATCAATGGTTGTCAAGAATGTCCGCAAGGGGAGGCCAATGTGGCATTCTCCCCCTAGAAAAATCGTATATACAGGTCGAACTAAGCAAAATATGTATTTTTTGAAATTTTAACGCAAATTTACGGCTTTCATTGTTTTAAAACACATAAAATGTTAGACGCAACAAACAGCAAACTATTCGGTTCATAATAACTTTTCCTGTTAAGATGTCAAAGTAGTGTGGTGTTCAATTGGCCTGAGTGATTGCTGCTCCTCGTGCTCGCATGAATGCAACAGGCGCAGTTTCGTTTCAGTGTCATGCCTTCACACTCGCAGTGATAATTGTGTAAATATCGTCAGAGATGTAACGGTCATTTCAAAAATCCACTTCGAAATGACTGATCAGTTGGCTTGCTGTTGGGGCTGGTTATAAGAATTTGAAAACAGCAAGTTCTCTGAAACAAGAAAGTTTTATAGTATTTTCAGCAGGTCAGGGTTCGCAGAAAATCAATGCAATTATTAAATCAGCAAAAATTTTCAGTACTGTTAATTATATTGCGACGCGCTTCAGAAACGCGAGTGACGGTTATTGGGCTATGATGATGCTGCCATTTTACCAAACATGCCTAGTAAGACGTTGTCAAGGATGACACAAGACAGAACCCACGACCATGGGCGTCCGTCCGTAGAAATTTTTCCAGGGTCGGGGCAACGTCGACTTTCGCTTATCCTTGTTTGGGTTGCGAACGATGCAACACAAATAGACCTTCACAAAACGCTTTACCCTTTCTTCACCACAAAGAAAATTCCCCATGAAAGCACTCGCTCCATTCGCATTTTTTGAAATCGTATTCAGGTGGAGTTGTATTCCAATTTGCGAAAAGGTACTTTTTGTCATCCTTTACAGCTTTTGCTGAAGTCAATATCATTATTATTGTCAACTGCAGGCAACTGAGTCTGAATTGAACTTGAACTATCCACAACCGTGTTTGCGGTACTCACATTAGCCTGTACGGGTTGAACCTCACTTTTCAAAATTTTGTCTGAAATGTTTTCTACACTTTGGCTATCAGAAATGCTTTTTTTTTCATAAACTACTTAACAGGACCGTAACCAGCTTGCGAGACCAGGAGGGGCGAAGAGGTTTCCGAGAGAGGCACAATTTTTTTGAATTATGTCCAATATTTTTAAACTATGTCCAACACATTTTTCCAGGGGGAGCGAAAAATATTCTAGGGGGGGATTCTCCCTCCCTGGTTACGGGCCTGATACTTAATATCCATTTTTCGAGTGCTTTCCAAAATTAAGTCATAATTTCAGAATAATCAACGGCCAGACATCAGTAGCGGTGAAAAAACACGATTAGACACTCTCGCAAAACTCTTTCAAGCAATGAGAGGTATAATTGTAAGTTGACAACGACTATCGGGCAACTTTACGTTTAAACACCACGCAGGCGTAGCATAAGCGTAGTTTGATTACGCCAGTGTCGTCTAACTACAGGTCCGCTGGCTGCATGTGGCCCGCCCTACCGTTTTCAGTGGCCCACGGAAGCATTCAGAAAAAAACTTCAAAATAAATTTATTGAAAAGCGTGTGAGGTTACATTTTTGTTTTATTTATTTATTTTACGATTGAATTAGAAGGTCCGGCCCTACCCTAACCCTACGCTGGGGCACCTGACTGCATAACCTGTGTGTTTTTTCGGTGCCCCTTCGTTCGTTTTCTTGAAGAGTACATCTGGCGCATTGAAATCAATACTGCCAAATAAATCTGTCTATTTATCAGCTAAATGCCTACCTTATCAAAGTGGCCCTCAAGCCAAATTAATTGCCCATCCCCACAATAGGTAATTTTAATTACTGTAGAGCAAGCATAACATCTTTTAATAAAAACGTAGGCTACAATACTAACGATATTAGGGACTGCAAAGAGCTTCTGAAAATTAGTCAGCAAAAATAGATTAGCTGAAAGATTTCGCACTAAAAATTCGCTCGATGTTTGGAAACACATACATGTGTGCAGTGGCGTAACTGGAGGTTTGAGCCAGGAGGGCAAAGCNTAGCTGAAGGGGGCCCACTAGCCAAAACTCAGAAAAAGGTTAAGAAATGATAGTAAATNTCTGGATGTCGTGGATGTCCATACTAGATTTAACAAAAAAACGAAACCACGCTGAAAAACGCAAAAAAAACAACAAATTAAAAAATACTAAATATCAAAANGTCAACTAAAGGGGGCCTAGTTTTTACATTTAGCTTGCCAGAGGGGGAAGCTCGTCCCTTGCCTNCACCCTTCAATTANGCCACTGCATGTGTGAGAGTACGTACATTTTCTACGATGAAGCAAGTAAAATCTACACTTAAAACAGAAATTGAATAGCAGACGAAACACTGGACGGTGATCTCCGACTTGCTGCCACTAACACTTGTATTGCTAAAGGAACGATAGTGTCAGAGAAGCCTCGACTATCCCACTGATAGATATTTGATATAAATTGCTATTTGCTATTGCGCTGGCTAATAATTTCAATGACGCACTCACGTATCTTCCCATTTTTACTTTAAAATGTTGTGAATCTGTAGTGTTATACATAATTTTATTGGAAGTGGCCCGCAAGTTGTCACCTTTTTGTAAAATGACCCTTCGGTGGAAGTAAGTAGGGTAGGTAGAAAGTTGGCCCACGCTGGATTGGGCTGAGCTATTCACGCATGTACATTGGTCACACACACTCAATCTCCCTCTACCAATGGTCATCTCAAGCTTGTGGTTGCATTGCTATAGATTCACTCTGGCTTCTTTACACACAGTATAAACTACGTGGCTTACC
>JGI24158J21664_10013378_pt1 | contig 10830 bp, 6 predicted proteins | sample Ectturendosymbi3_FD_21664 | JGI IMG/M metagenome (IMG submission 21664)
ACCAGACTTTTCATATTTGTGGCTGGGTCCCTGTGGGCATTGTTCGGTTGTGAGGTTGCGTGTCTGGGAGAGACTTCAGGCTTCGGGAGGCTGTCAGGTTCCAGGTATGTGTTGATTCTTGACTTTATGGAACTGGTCAGGGCAATTCCCTTGGGTTCTGGACCTGATGACAGGACGGAGAGGGGGAAGCGTAGTAGACGCTGCCAGTCCAGTAGTGGTTTTGAAGATATGGCTTTATTGATGAGTTTGCTCAGTCCTGAGGCAAAACCTGCGTTCTGCAGAGTGTGTGTGTTCATACTATGGACTTCGTGTCTGCTATAAACAAACAAATAAATAAAAAGAGGGGCGTGCTCCCTTGGGGATGCGGTGGATGGGGTGGTTGCGGGATCTCAGGAACTGGATGGATATTTGGTTCTATTTTTAACATTTATCATGGCACTCCGATTTTATGCTGCACCACCACAGATTTAGGGATTTTTTGGTACTGTTCTAGGGATTTATGGAGTTGCATTTGTGAGAGTCCTGATCGTAGGGGAAACTTGTTAATGTAGAGTGGCAACGCTGGCTAAATTAGCAGTAAATACATCTGGCAACCCTAGTGGTAGCCTACGCTACTGGGTTATTCTTGACGCAAGTACTGCAATGTGGCTAAGTTTTCTAGTGGCTGGAATAGCATGAGTGAAAGCCAAGGCTCAGCCTACTAGAGCAGAGGTAGTCTATTTTGATTTGCAAAGACTGCAGTACAACCAAGTACTGTACACTAGTTCAAGTACAGCGCAAATGAAAGTAAGTTGTGCAATAGCAATACTATTTAGCTATAACTGCGTTACCACTGCTCCGTTGAGGTTGAAAGAACTTTCTTCCGCTTGAATGACAATAAAAACACGCTGAGGAGTCGTCTAACTGCGTGCACTTTGGAAGCAATAATTAAGTCTGGTGGCAATTTTCAGGGTGACTGTGAAGTCAACCAAAGAGTTGTGCATTTACATGGCAAAGCAAAGAAAACATATTTTGAAAAATTTGAAAATTATGAAGCTGTCACTGATGAGACTTTTTCCTTGCAAATTGCAACCAGCTGGAGAGTTGTCATTATGCTTAAGATTTACTGCCAAGGATTATGTTTAAGGTCTACAGTATTGCCAAGGGTGCTGGCTAATCTTAGAAGACATTCACATTGAGACAATCTTTTTGAAAAAAATTAACATGTGGTTATGCAGTGGTGCTTTCTAATGATGATTGTTTTACACATGTAATTTTGATATTGCACTCTTAATTGCGCAACATATTACATTATACATATAGTATGTCGTTTGTGAAGGCCAGATGTTTTAGCTAAGAGATGATTGTGTTTTTTGTTTAAGATTGTGTAGGGAAATATAGGGATTTTTCATTCTGATTGTAGGGGAAGCTTGTTAATAGAATGGCAACTCTGCATACTAGCCATCCTGTGATGCAAGGTAAGGTTAAGGTACAAGCCTGGTCTCTTGTGTGTCACTGTCATGTCATCAAAGTTAAGGAATACATGTGACTTCATTGATTCTGACCCTATTCTTGACCCATGCTGCTTATAGTACAGTATTTATATTAAATGTGAACTGTTGCAACCTCTCTGGTGGTGTTGCGTTGAATGTGTGATTCACCACGAACGGGATGTGTGCGAAGAACAACAATACTGTATGTACACATGGCGCAAAGAAGCAAATGAATTATAGAATGATTGCGGCGCATGAACTTTATTGTTGCTTGCTGCCACAGTGCGAAGCTTTGCACACATGCCGCTCAGGCTTTTCCGATCGCAACAGTACTGTAGCCTAGTGCTGATGATTCGCTCGTGCTATATAGGCTACTGCACCTGGCAATTTGTTTGTCTGATTTCATATTTCACTCTTTATAATGCTAACAATGCTTACCTTAAACTTAAAGTCTTCAAAGTATTCGCTAGTGTAGTTTTGTAAGCCAAAGATAAAGCATAAGATAACTGGAGTTTGTTTCCAAGTTGTTTTGATAGTGTCGATTTTGCCTTATAAAGTACACGATTGATGGAATTCAAACAGGATTTGGATTTTGAAACTTACAGTTTGTCAGATTTGGATTTGGATTGGATTTTCATTTTGCAATGAAATTGTTGAATTGGACTTGGATTTGAAAAACCTAAATCCGTTCATCTCTGCTAGCTAGTGCGTAGGCTAGCTGATTCAAATGTGGTCTGTAGTAGTCCACACTAAGCCCTAATGTCTTCACGCCTAGTTTACGTGAGCCTGCATTGACTGGGTCATTGGACCAGGCCACTTAGCTTTTTTTGATCTTGAGCACCATATGCAAAATTGTTGTTTTGGTAGACTGAAATTTAAGTTGTTTTGGTAGACTGAAAAAATCATTTCAAAATTTGTGAAATAGTTTAAGACGGTTTGTTGTTTTCAGGCAGTGTCTATTTTGCTGCCAAGATGGCAGCAGCAAAAGGCTTGGTAGAAACAAAGTAAATGTAAGTAAAAGATAAACCTACAACCTAACCTTAACCCTAAGCGTAGCCCTAACATTACCCTAACCCTAACCTAATCCTAACCCTAACCCCTCCGGCTCATGTAATGCAAACAAGAAGCCACTAACTGCTTGCCAGCCCTGAAACCATTACCACACTTGTCCATGCTTGTGGGACTGAGCTGTTACAGATGTGATGATCAACTAGGTAGGACATGCATTCCAAACTTGTCATGTGACTACTACAGCTAATCGTGTTCAGCTAAAGTCAAAATAACGTCAGCAGCAGTGCACGACAAGTGTGCAGTGGACTGCAGTAGGCTTGGTATAAACATAGTAAACCCTGAACCAAAACCTAAGCATGAACCTAACCATTAAACGTTAAAACTAAAAGTAACCCCTAAACCTAAACTGCAAATCTGAACATAAAAGTTCGGAAAGTTTTGATAAAAGTAAAGAAAAAATGGTCCCTTGAATTGAAATGTACAAACATTACTACTAAAACAAAAGTCACCAAGGTGAGAGCTGAACCAAAAACCATTCACACAGCTGATGTAAGCACATCTGCTACGCTACCATGACAGTGCCGATGACGTGACAAACTCAGCGTTTATTTGAACCACATCATATGTGGTGGACCTGTAGCCACTACTTATTGTTATCATGTTCTAGTTACAAGCTGCTGCATTGGATTGGTGCTTCTTTTTCAAACCCCGTGAAAGTTGCATACAAATAGTGTTTTTTAAGGTGTTTTGAGAGACTAAAGCAGTCCCTCAAATTTTTCCCAACAGTCTCTCAAAACACAGCAGAACCTTGCTGCATAACCACCACCAAAATGCGCTAAAACCTCACTTTACTGCCATATTGGTATTCAGATAAAAACACTGATGTCAGACCTGTAGCCACTTCCTTTAAAATTTGCTATGACTTACAGCCCTGTATTTTTATTTCCTTACCTAGATAATAAGTTAAAGAGTAACTTATCTCAATACGTTTTTTATCTAGATGGATAATTTTGTAATGCAAATATGCTGGTGTACTGATGTAAATTAGAGATTACTTTGTATGCCTGTAAATATGGAAAAACAGCTGGAGCATTTGGTGACATGTGCTGTTTGCTTGGACCGAATTAAGCAACCCAAGATACTGCCATGTCAACATTCTTTCTGCTTAAGGCCATGTTTGGAAAAGCTTGTTGTGGACAAAAGGTAAGAAACTGTACTTAAACTACCCATCTGTTCCAGTCCGAGATAAAATAGGGATTCCATTTTCCTATTTAATAAAATTATTTAATAAAAGAGCTGACAATGGCTGCTTGGTGGGCTAATTAAACATTATAATTGGACTATCATACCAAGAAGTAATTGTTACTGTGAACAAAATCCCTTAGCAAATAAACATGTACTAGATAGAATACTTTTGTTGTTTGCAATAAATTGTGTCATTTCAAGTTTTTTGTTTATGAAATACAGTTAGACAACAATTGCACCAAGTTTCAGGTTAGCATATAAAGACTGCTTAGCAATCTCTAACATTTAATTTTTTACCTTGAAAATGTTCTAAATAAGCCAATTTTTCCACTGAAAACATGCGTATATGGAACACTGGTATTTTCAGTCTGATTTATTTTTGAAGCTATGAACAATCACAATGTGGTACACTGATATAAAAATTTCTTTAGCATGGTATTTAATTGAATTTCTGTGTTGTATTTCAGTGTACGATGCCCACAGTGCAGATCTTACCACAAGCTACCACGCACTGGTTTGCTGGGTTTGCCAAATAACTTAACCCTTGTTGCTCTCCTGGAACTGCCATCAGCTAATCTGCCTAAACAGGAAGACTCGTGCCAGGTGCATACTCAAAACTTTAACAGTGATGCTTCTTTGAGTACCAGTTCCAATTAACATATTGGAACTTGTGTTCATAGATAGTAGTCAACTACAGGTGATAAAAAGGTTTTAGATTTTTTGTATGAGTTTGCTTGAGTTGAAACCCCCAGTCTTGTTCCAAAAAAAAGTGTAGTGTATAAAGGTATTTTTGGTATGTGGGTTTTGAGCCTGTTACCATACCCAAACATACTGGTCCAGGTGAAATAAATGCTGTTTACAGAAGTTTACTACCTGTTTTAGCATGGAAGAAATAGTGAAAAGAAATCTATGCGTCTAAGCATGTAGACAAAGGTCACATACGTTTAGTTAACATATGTTGCATAATTACATATTTGATCAAATTTGCATGTGGCTAGTAGTTTCCTTTTGTGAAATACCTCATGTGTTTGTAGATTATTATCTGTGGCTTCAAACATTCAAGCATCATATAAGCACACTTGCCAGTGGTTGCAATGAATTGGAAGTTCGTTTTATGTGTTTAAATTCTGTTTTTTTAAGGTGTTTTAGGGACCCAATTTGGGTCCCTAGAATTGAAAATCGGGTTCCTAGAATCAGCGAAAATCATCATCGGGTCCTTAGAATCAAAGAAAATCGGGTCCCTAGAATCAGAGAAATCGGGGCCCTGCAGGTTCATATTGGGTACCTAACATTTTCCTTAAAAAAACTGCAATCTGTGATGTTTTCAGTTTAAAGATTTTAATCATTTAGTGTAGTCTTGTGTTTGCATGGAAAATTGGAGGAATTTCTACAGAATTGTCAATAGGTAAAATTTGCTTGAATACTTTTTCAGGAATGCTTGGAAGAAAATTGCAACCTACAGAAATGCCATCACTGTGATAAAAAGCTGTGTTCTCCCTGTGCTGGTGTGCATTTTCAGCAGCTGGTTCAAGCTCTATCTAAGTCTATTAACCAGGTACACACTGCGGTTTAGTAATGTTGCTTTTGATTAACTTCTTGGGAATATACCTGCAACATCTGTTCATAATCCAAGCCACTACTTCTCGCTCGAGTGGTTGCTTTATTTTGTAGCTATTGATGTATAATCCGACATTTATTCTGCTTTGCTAAACGTAGTCCTGTACACAAGAAACCTGCTTAATTTCAAGACTTTGCTATAGCTGTAGCTAAAGCTTCAATATCCATAGCAATTTTTTTAATGAAGCATCCAGAAGCAGCTTTTCACATTTTAGATGGAAATACACAAACTACAGTGGTTGTCATCTGAATAGGTCTTTAAGGTCTTATTAGTAGTCGCAGCATTGTCAGACTTTTGTGTTGGTTTAAAAAGCATATAAAATTTGCAGGTTAAACAGCTGCTCCCAAAAATGTCAGAAATGGTGTCAGAGCTTGAACAACGAAAAGTTACTTTAAGAACTCTTGGCGACGCGGTTAGATCGGAAGTTGATCAGGTACTAGTATTGACATTATTTGATTGAACACGTTGTAAAACATACATTTCTCTACTGTACAGTAGCTGTTAATTTCTTTTTAGGCCATTACACGCTGTGTTGAAGAATTACAAAGCAGACAGCAAGCATTACATGAGCAGATTGATTCATTTGTGTCAAATGAAACGAGGTAATGTTTCAAAACAATTTCAAACATCTCATTGTGATGCTGTATCGAGTGTGATGAATATTTCTTTTATTCGATCATAATTTCTTTGATGTTGTCTGTCTCCCATTCCATTTCTTTTGTAAATCACGTCACAGACACAGTTGGCATCAAATTTCATGGTAAACATAAAGACAAAGCGACAGAGATGTTTTATGCCCGTTTGACTTCAGTGTATGCTTGCTGTGGTAATGACGTATAAAATGTTTTTTCGAAAGGTTGTTTATTCTGAAGGACTTGTGCATTGGTGGTGTCTTTCGTGAAATGGGGAGGCTGCAAAGCCTGAGCTTTTGTTATGTCCACTATGCCTTGGATATTCACCTCAACTATTTCAACCAAGTGCCTGTTTTCCTTCCAAACTTTGTTAGTGGACTCGACATGTGCTCACATATTCAGCTTTTTTGAAATAGTTCAGGATAATGCAACTGTCGATTCGTTATATTTTTATCAGTTCTGTTGGACCAAATACTTCTGAGCATAAAATTGAACTCAAAAGCAGATGCCCCCTCAAATTTTTAGCATGTCTAGTCATTTTGTGCTTTAAGAAGCGGCGTCCCAAACAAAAATACTGTTGCTCGCCTAAAGTTAAACATTTTTGCTTTTTGCCCCCCCCAAAAAAAATTTTGGGCTGGCTACGCCACTGGTTGAACTACGCTGTTGTATAAATTTTTTTGACAAAGACGAAGGAGTAGAGCAAAGCGTCGCAAAATTTGAACATGCTGCAATTTTCGGCATGAATCTGGGCTGGTTTCTTTTTCGGTCATAGACTGGAACGTGTTTTAAATGACCGAAAAAAATTAAGTCATTTCGGTCAGAATGTTTGAAACTATAGGCTAAAAAACATTGCTGTGGTGAGTTTTAACACAACTGTGAGACAAATGACCGAAATGTTTCAGTGACCAAAATGTCTCAGCTAAAAATGACCGAAATGTTTCAGCGAAAAAAAACAGAATCCGGGTATAGGTGGGCAGGAGATGAGCTTGAAACTCCTACCAGGGAGAACATGACATGTAGCTAAAGAGGCGTTGATTTGCGAAAGAAAATCTTTTTGACCAAACATGAACTTCTTCACAAAGTGGTCAACTTCTATTATCATCAAATCGAAAGGCGCGAAATGTCAAAACTTGCAACCGACAGACGTTTTCATGCTTCTTTCAAGACGCAGTTTTTCACTAGGTTGATTAGCGCTCAACGAGCTCGCAGTCTTGCTTACCGATTGAGCGTAGAAAATTTGTTTGCAACAATTTACAGAATTGTTGTTTCTTACCGTATACAACAGTTAATTATACGAAGTTTTCGTTGCGTCACGACGTTGGTGATAAGATAGCAGCAGTTGCTCGAAAGTAATTTTGATAAAGAACGTTGCTAAAGACCTGTGACTCCTCAAACATTGTGGGACTTTGTTCGAAACTCTTATGTGTACCCTGGATTGTGTGATTCTTGTGCAGACAATTGCGACTGGACCAAGAGAATGTGGAAATGGAACAGGCTTTGATAAGCAGCCACTGCGACACGGCTGAAAAAAAGGCTGCTCGATTCTTAATTCCCGAAAGGTCCTTTGTTTGTTCTGTTTTCTTTGTTTGTTCTGTTTTCTTAGGGGCCGTGCCAAGCAACCTGACGATTGTTTCTTTTTTCGCAGCGCCAACAACGACACATCGACATCGGAAATTCATCAGCTCACCTTGCAAAGCAGTGAACATTTGCGAAACGCGAAGCGTATTGCGTCAAACTTGGACGAACGCTTGCTCCGCAAAGTGAAGGCACGTCGGTTTCCATCAACGCGTGTTTATGATTCCAGTTTATCTTGTTTTCAAAGAATTAGATCATTTTTGGCCAGTGTTTTTCAAGCAATAGACCCCGTATTTCGTGTTTAGCTTCACACTGACCCAGGCCGTAGCCAGGTGGTAAGGTTTGGAGGGGAAAAGTATATTTTTAGGGTGCCAGGATTTTTGTTTTTATTATATATTCAAAACAAATTTTTCTGGACACAACAAAATTTGGGTGGACAAAAAATTGGGGGACACTCCCTGAATGCCCCCATGGCTACGGGCCTGCACGGATCTCGGATTCCATTTGGCGCTGATGATGCAAATTGAATATAATTGGTATTTATTTCTTGTCGGCATCGCTTTGTATATTGACATGCATCATTTTGGACCTGACGAGAATCTACTGACCCCTTCTATGTGACCCCCTGTTGTGGTTTAACTTTTTTTGCAGTTGTTACAGTTCCCATGCAACAGCGGACTCAACCTGCGCGCATTAAAAACTAATTGCTGCGTTTTCGGTTTAGTTCCACAGTGAGGGTGAAAGGTCAATCCTGACTGCTGCCAGCAACTTCGGTGAGCTTGTTGTGGTGACACCATCCCGTCTGTCCTTCTCACTTGGAAGCGACCCAGAAATCAACGACGTCGAGATCCTGCGGGCGATGCACGGTCAACACAGAAGACGACCGACCGGTGACGTATTTTCCGGTTCTGACCCTGGTCTCCGCTAATCATAGGATTCGGTGCGTTTTGCAGTGCGCAGCGAATCGAAACGAACCGTTACTGAAAAATAGGTTGCTAGTTTGTGTTTAACGAAACTCTATTATGTTAAGGCTTAAAATAGGGACAGGACTGTTTTAAACGTCAGAACTTACTCCGCTACTCGGTTCTTTTCTGTCGGTACTTACTCCGCTACGCGGTTCTTTTCTGTCGGTAGCCACGTATGCAATACTTCTAAAATTGTCTAGTGCCTTAGCAACCAATTCATATGCTGTAGTAGCCGCAATAAATACCATATATTTTGAGTAAAACCAAGAATAACAGTTTTTGAAAAGACATACTGTCAAAACGCCATTTTTCTTATCATTTCTGCCATTTCTCTGGGCTTCGAGATAAACGTGGCTCACTTCTGTTCAAAATATCTATGACGAACAATAACGCTTTCTCACGCAGAGTATAAGTTTCTCATTTTTTATGTTTTCTAGCTGCTTCTGTTGAAATCAATCCTGGTTGCGGTGAACAATAACAAATAGCGAGTCGAAAAATTCTTGACCATACGGGGCCACCGTACCAATCGGAAACTACGTCCTATCCTAGAACAAGGCACTCTGTTGATTTTTTGCAACCCAAGCAGCAACTAGCCACAACAGAAACTCGTGACATTAGAAAAAGGAGGACAAAGCGAGTAGAATGAAACTTCCTTTCATTATATTTTTCTGGGTTGCTCAACGTGAAGTTATGCTACCATGAGCTTTGCAACAGAGGTCTGCGGGTAGACCGGATCTAATCCTGTTTTGCAAATTTTCGATCCGGATTCGGTACCAACATGACACAAGCAATCAGACTCCTGCTTGACTCCGCATAAATATAAGTCAAGCAAACAACCAGTAACGTTTTTCAGCAATCATAAAATCCAACTCGGCCATAACAGAGAAAACCTCACTCCTGGTCCTGTTGGAGGCAGCAGTAGACCGGGTACTGAAAATCCACAGTCCAGGCCATTAACACCTCTACTTTGCGATAACGACATTGTTTTTGTAAAACTTTTACCAACGGTTAGTTTTCGACACGATCTTGAACCGTTTAAGTCAAATCAAAACAGCTGATCTTCAAAGATATGATTAATGCACTTGCTCCGCGGAGCAAGTTTCTCCAGTCCTGGCTGTTCTCGAACCGTTTCAGAAATGATTGACTCGTTTGATTCCAACAACTGTGGATTGGAGTGAAACCATATAAACAGCTTTTTTAAGGAAGTACCGGCTTATTTAAGAACCGTTTTGTTCCTGCAGTTCGACGCCTTGACATTGCGTCGGCTTTTCAAAGTGCTTGAAAACTTATGCATTTATCTGTTATGCGTGTTCTTCTTCTTCGCTGTGAGCTTTGGCGCAATTCGTGGCAAAACCCATGATCCGCTTTGATGTGAAGTTCGCACGTTGGGCATTTACATCTGGTCGAGGTTTTGAACAAAACATAAAACTAACAGAGTGCGAGACAAAAAGTATCGAATCAGTAACAGCAACGACCTTGGTGTTGATGGTGAAGCCAAACTATTTGAAACCCGACAGCTCGAAACATAGTATAGCAAGTGGCCAGTGGCACTGAGATGAAAACAAGAACAGAAATGTTTTTCTATCTTCCGAGTATGCACTGACACAAACGTTTTTTTTCAGGTTTTCTTCAGCAAAGTGTCTTGAAATAACCATACATCGCGACAGAAATGAAAAAACTCCTTTGGATTGGAGTGTTATTCTATTTTGTTCCTAAACCCAACCTTTTGTAATTATTTTTCAGACTCATTAGATTCAATTTCACGTTACATTCCTTCGTTTGGTCTTTCCTCCTCTGTGGACCCCAATGCTCATTCCCTCCCCCCATCACCCTCTGATGACGTCGTCAGCCCCTTGACAAGTTCGACTTCACCTTTGACCTCGCCGCGCGATTTAACCTGTTTTCCAACGCCTGGTGAGTTCGCAGGGGAGAGAGTTGCGCTTCTGTCAAAGCGAGTTGATGTTCAACGTCATAGTGCTCACGTGTCGCATGCCCTCCCCCAGCTGATGCAGAGCACCTGCCGCAAACAGTTTGTGTGCGCCTTGGAATGTTTGTCACGGTTGGTCAAGTGGAAGCAGAAAAGACAAACGACGTCAATTTGCTTTCAAAACGAGTTATCTTTCGTGCCAGCAAGTGCGCCAAGTCACAAACAAATGATCGGGTCTCGTTTTTACGCGACAGGCCGCAAGCAGTCGAAGCAATTCTGTTTATGAACGTGAAACACGGAGTATTCGAATTTACGTTGCCAGAAAGCGTGTTTAATTTGAGCGTTCTGGCGTCCAACGCCGACTGCGGAATTCCGTGTTGACTGT
>JGI24158J21664_10013379_pt1 | contig 10830 bp, 7 predicted proteins | sample Ectturendosymbi3_FD_21664 | JGI IMG/M metagenome (IMG submission 21664)
GCGATTTCTTTCAAACATATTCTCAAGAAACTGATTGAAATGTGAAGCTGAATCATTTTCTCGAATATCAAAAACACATTTTGTGACCACGGGGGGGATCTGTAAATAACCGTTTGTCATGACTAACGGTTATTTACATGTTTTTCTTTAAAAAAATTGAATAAAAATTTACTTATGAAGTTCACTCGGGAAAGATTCAAAAGTTGGCGGCATCATTTGGTCGCTGCCATTACCTAAGTTTGTGAAAATGTTTCGGCAAAATTATTTTCGGGTTTCTATACAAAAGTTTTAAAAATAACATTCAGAGTAACTTTTTTTTTTCTGACGTGAGGTCCATTTGTTGTGCACACCAGGGTGACTTCTGTGAGTGAAGTGATTGTGATTTTTTTAGCTAATTCCATTTGCAAACACAGCTGCATTCTTTTGTTCTCTGCTCCAATTAGACTCACACTCTTTTTGAGAAGGCGACAACGGTAATGAAAATAGCACGCGGTGACATTATGTTGAAGAGATCAATCACTTACGCGATTCTTGTCTTGTTTTAAGACACGATTTCGCTGGATTTAGCGCCAGGCAAGGGATTGACAGATGTTTTGATTCCGAAAATCGGTGACATCAAAACTTTGCTACGTCATCAATAATACCCCACATTTGTGCACATCTTAACTCATTCGGTAAATTTGGTGTCGGGCCTAAATCGGGCTTCAAAAAAAACTCGGGTTCGGGCCGGGTTCAGGCTTTATAATGAGGCCCGTTTACAACTGTGCTACTGACCACAATGGGTTAGAACATTTTTATGTGTGCTGGCTTGACTGCGTCATCACTGTGACTCTCTCAAACACACGACGTCATATGGATTTTGAGCAACAATAGCCGTGAATGAACTTCTGCTTTGTTCTTTTCGCCAAGCTTCTTCGTTTTGCAAATATCATCGCGCATCGCCTTCCCTTGTCGCCATCTTTCCCAGTATTTGAACAAAGACACTAGAATCGTCCATTCTGGAAAGCTTCTCGTCAGGTGTTTGTGTTACGCAACAACGATTATATGCAGTATTATGAAAGATTTTTAAAAATTTTTCCTAGAAACAGATATATTCACCACCACTGAAGCCTAAACGATAGATACGATTAGCTTCTTCATACAATAATTACGGCCTGGCCAACTCCCAAGGCAAAAGTAGGTTGGGAGCAAGAGCTTATTAGATAGGCTCTTATGTCACTATGGCAACACTGCTGCACAAAAACAAGAGCTGACAAGAAAAGTGCGATCGGATTAAAACAAGTGAAGAAAAGTGCGATCGGATTAAAACAAGTGAAAGAATGATCCACCAAAACCTCAGCTGACTTCAATTACAATTCTCTACCAATAAGAAAATGTTACTGTTGCCTTGAATTAACTAAATTGTAACCTTTGAAAATTTCGCCGCTTTCTTCCTCCTTTTCGTCAATACCTTCTTTCACTTTTTCTGCTTTTTCTGGACGAAGAGGTTTTGATCCCAAATTTGGTGAAGACAACATCCTGAAAATGAAAAAATACATCGTTTCGAAAGTGGAATGCATCAAAAACCACCAAAGTTTAGTGAAAATGCTGTTTCGAATTTAAACGAAATGTTGGAAACTTTAAAAATAGAGTGAACTTCATGAACTGCTGCTGCAAAAATATTAAAATTTCGAAAAAAAACAATGTTTCACTCCTCACCTGTTACTGTTTTTGTGGCAAAGTTATTGAACTGAAAGGTTGTTGCTGAAAGAGCAGCAAAACACTGCTCCCTGCACAAGGTTCACCCGAGCAGCTGTGTGGAGTGTGTGTTGGGGTGGTGTTCAGCAACAGGTCAAGGCAGCGAATTAGTCAAAATATGTTTTCAATGCGTCATTTATTTGCTTGACGCTGTGTTTTGCTCTCAACAATTGTCAATCAGATGATGGCAATGAAGTGCAAATGGCGATGATGCAGAAAATAGTTTGAGAGATAAATCATTAAAAGCAAAAAAAAAGAGTTAAAAAACGGACTCCCTCTCGGCCACAAGCCAGAAGCTTCACAACCAATACGTCGCTGTCCATCAAATCACATCAGATTGATATCTGCCTTTGGCACAAATTGAGTCGAATTTTGCTTGAGAAATATTTTTATTCATATAATGCACAAAAACGGGATCATAATATAAAAACCTTTACCTATTGGTATGAAAGAAAATATTTGTGCTGGAAATAACTGCAAACGACAAACGGTCACCGACGTTCCCAGATATTGTTATCTTCAAAAAAACTCACATTGAAATGTGGTTGAATTTCTGTTTTCCTTCAAAAATAATTTACCACAGTGCAGCTTTCACTCACTGTGTTCGGCACAAAACCAGCTTCGATGCTGCTTTACAACATTTTTAACTTCGCCAAGAAACAACGATAAATTAGAAACACATGTCCTTACAGTCTTAACTATGAACTTCTTTGGCCGAAGAAGACCTGTGCACATGCTTCACTTTCACGGACGCAGTCAAGGTTTAAATACAACCAGTTTCTGGCAGATCCACTTGTGTGCCGCATGATGTTTCACCTGCTCCTTATTATTTTGAACTTTGACATAATAATCATGCAGAGTGCGTCTCATACGCNACACNTTTCGTCATATGTTCAAAATCTTTAACATATTCCAATAGGCGTACCTTCTCAATGAGTCCACCGAAGGATAAAGACCATAAGGTGGTTTAGGAGAAGCATCCAACTGCAACTGTCTATACCGGTGCCGGCCTCGGCGATAATCGGGAGTCATCGCGCTCGTGTTGTCAGCGGGCGACGTCATCGCAACAACATGAGTAGAATTTGCTTCACTTTATAAATTCACTCGCGAAACTGGAATTTCTCGACAGTTGCTATGACTTTCTGACAACCTTACTTGAAGTTTTTAACAGACTCACGATTAAATCCTTGGCAAGGCTCAGCACAGCCCAGCGCCTCACTGTTTCACTGTCAGCACCAAAACAAATCTGGGCAAAGAACCTTTTCGATTTATTTGCGCTGCTGCTCGTAAATCTGTCAGTTCGCGGCAGAGTCTACAAACTTGGAATGTCACTGATCCATTGAAGACGAGCAAGATATGAGTACTAGCTAATCATTACCTCCGAGACAACTACTTGATCTCAATTACGGGCGTAGCGCCATTGTTCGGTATATATGTGTTGCCATGGCAGCAGGTGTACATAGATAATCTAGAGCGAAGAGTCGGCAGTGCACAAAGCCAGGGCTCAATCAGAAAAAAATGTCTTTCTTATGGCCCAGTGGCGCAGCCGGAATGAGGCCGAAGAGGCCAAGGGTCCCCCGAAACAAACTTGCTACGACTTTTACTGGTACTTTACATCAATTTTCAACTGTTAGAAAATAAACGGAAGTAACAGTGGGATTCAAGACGACGTCAGTGACTGACCCCTTCTGAACAAAACTATTGGCTGCGCTGTTGTCTTACACTTGAAGAAATGAAGAGCTAATATTAAACGGTAAACTCAAGAGAGCAAACAAAACACAAAACACTCATCTTCGCAAACGTTCACTCAGCAGGAAGCGGAAATCATCAAAACAAACACTTTATTACTTGGAATAACCCGCAAAACCGCAAATAACCCGCAAACATGGAGTGACGTCATCCACATAAATATTTGTCGAAGAGCTGCTTGAAACTACATTTGAAAAATACATGAAGGTGCGAGCGCCGGAATCAAACGCGCCATATAAATAAGCCCAAAAAAAACACATGCGTTTTTTCATCCATACCAAAAAAAGAAAATCAGAAACCGGAAACGACGTGATATTTGCAGATATTTGTCAAAGTGACTGAATGTTCGTTTTTCGAGTGCCATCTGAGCAACCAGAACTGGTGATGGCTTCCTTCCTACAGAAGCGCAAAACAAAACGATGGGGTTAAAACTTAACAGCAGGTGTGGATCTTGGTCGTGGTCGTGTAAACACAAAGGATTGTGTGGGAATCCGTGTTGCCATGACTACCCAAGAAAACAAACATAAAAACCTGGTTTCATGACCCGAATCAACCTGTTTTCCCTCGTAAAACATCAGGGTTGCGTCATCAGGTGGAAAAAATCTTCGTTTATGTGAAATAATGGAACAACAGACGCAGATTTCAATAATTCTCTGAGCAGGCACCAAAGCGGATCGTTCGTTTTGAAGCGATCATGGTCGGGTTTAGAATCGAACACATGACCAAGAATGAATGGATGCATTGCAGAGTTTTGCATCAAACACATCAATTAACGCTATGGAGCATTCTATGCTATCAGAGAAACACATGGAATCTCGCAACAAGCAAAAGTTCAACAAGTGCCGGGAGCGAGTTTGTCAACTTGATCAAATCAGGTTAATGTCTGCAGCATATCAACCACATTTATGTGCAGTGTGTGTTTTCTATCAACCCTATTCATGTCCTATATATTTCATATATGTTGACAACACGGAACTTTTCCTCCAGAGAAAACCTGTTATTTTCCAACCGCAAGTTGAACGTTCTGTTCAGCCACAGCCAATATGAACTCAAAACATGACCCAGTGTTTTGCTTGATGGTGCAACTGTATGAAACCAAATAGCGTCATGTGTTGGTGGTTTACTCATCTCTGTCGGACCGCCAGAGGTCGTTTGTTGCACACAGCCTTAACATCAGGATGAAAAAAGTACTCAAAAAATTAAGGATATGTCGTTTTTTAAATACATAAACATAGGTAGTCTGTGCATGTGATCTTTGGTCTGGCGTGAGTTTATGCATAATCTCGTCCTGTATTTTCTGCGTTAAACAAGGGTTTTGGATACCATGACAACTGAGTTTAAAATAAAAATAAAAAGCTTCAAGAAATTCTTCCACAATACATGGCTGGCATAATGTAAAAAACATGCGGCACAGGAGTTGTACTCTGTTACAATGAAACTAAGTTTGTAAAAATGCTTTTTGGGCGCAAAGCTGATGATGCCTGCTTTGTAGGCGAAATATATACTCCGTAAGATTTTAGTGTCTGATTCTGTGCTGAGAAAGGATTTTTTTCAGTAGACAGTGCACTTTTGGGCGATTTGAGTTGATTCCATTTCGCCATTTTTGCTTTTGTTACTTGCTTATATGACGCAGGCGGCAAGTCTAAGCCGGGATTGTGCTCCAGGACGTGGAGGTTGAGGCCGAAAGCCAATCAGCGTGCTGCAGTGGTGGGAAGCGAACTGATGCCATGGTTTCCAGCAACACCGGAACAAAGATGCATTCCACGCGAGCGATGACAAAGAAAAACGTCACGACTCCTGAAAATACTGTTGAATATGGAAAAGCTGCTAAACCATGGAATAATAAAAACACAGGTTGCAGTCAGCCATAGCTCAGAAACTATTCAGAATAAAAACCTTTGTTGCACTTCTGTGACTATGAACATGCAGTTTGCTGTTGCGCATCACCAGCATCCAACATGCAGCTTACAAATGTAGATTCATTCCATGCGGAGGCCTCTCGACCCGACCAGTGTTCAGTGCGAACTTAACATGGCACAGTTGGGGCAGACCCCCCCACTGCCTTGTCACCCTCGTCCGAATGTTGTCGGCAGAGAAATTATTAACAAACTATTGCAGCTAATCACAACCTTCAGTTGCAATAATATTTTATCACCTTAACATTAAATTAAAACTCCAAGAGCATAGGGAGGTGTTCACTGAGAGAAAAAGTTTTGGTGAGTTGGTGACTGTTTTGGTGAGTTGGTGACTGTTCTTAAAAATCTATCACAGTTTGTGGTTTTGTTCTTTTTAACTTATTCTTAAATGTGTTGCCAAAAACTAACCAGTTACCACACAGATATTGCCTGTGAGTTGTTTGATACATCATAATATTACGAAATCATAAGATATTATGAGTTTATGTTAAACTAAAATGTCAACAAGCTGTAAACAGCTTTGTTTGGAAGTTCCACCAGTTGCCTGGCAACGTGCAGTCAACGTCGGCGTGGAGAATAAACTTCTGACATGCCACCAGCTCAATGGGTTCGGGCGGAAGTTCACGGTGCAACACTTCCGCGAAAAAGTGCTCAGCTGTGAAATTCGTAAAACCCTGAATGTTGAACTACTTCTCCGAATCGAGAGGTCCCAGTTATACGTTGATTCCGACATGAACCCAGGATGACCCATGAAGCACTGTCGAGGCAAGTCCTGCTGGCCACACCCACGGGAAAGTGGCCCAGAGGTCGTCCAAGGCCTAGGTGGAGCAGCTGCATCTCCAACCTTGCTTAGTCCTGTCTTGGTGTGGAGCCAATAGAACTATCTGAAACTGCTGTTGACCGTGAGGTATTCCAAGTCCCCCTAGGGTTGCTGCCCCCGCGTCTCTCCCAAAAGAAAAAGCAGGTGTGAAAATGAATTAACGAATAGCTCAGCGCATATTTTACAATTCCCTGATTTCAATATTAATTTTCGTTTTTGGGCAGTTGCTGTGTCCGGCGAATTTTAAGAAAATTAGTTTGAATAGAAAATTAGATTGAATACACTGACATGTTCAACACTTTACAAGTTATCTGAAAAAAAAAAATTATCTATACTATCGTCAAACTGGTTTCATGGTCTGGTGAACCTGATCGCTTCACTGCGGATCAATGAACCAAATCAATGATTACGTGAATGCTCCACAAAGAAGTTGAAAGCTACAAAAGGAAAACGCGACCCCTGACAATACATGCAGCAAAGGAATGAGTTCATATTGACCAATCATCCAAATTTTTAATAAAACGCAGAATGTTTCATTCATTGAGCAAAGCATTGTTGTGGAGAATTGAAATGCCATCAAAAATCTTAAAAAATGCGTAAAAGTTCCTACTAGTGCAACGAGTGCCTCACCTTTAAACCATAACAAAACGGATCATTATCGACATTTAAATAACAAATCTCCGACGCAGTTGAATCTGCAAAGTGTTTTATTATGAAATTTATTACCCGCCATTTACGCATCTTCAATCGTGTAAATTGCAAGCAAATGCTTACGAGTGAAATGATGAAACAGCGGACTGTTTTAAGAACAAAGTACGTGATTTACATCCCAGCAGCGGGGGTCAGTATTTCCCAGCTGAATAGGTCATCGGATCAATGTTTGTTCGATTCATCGCCACGTTGTTTGAGGCTATAACCTTTCATAATTGGCTTCAGTTTTGCTCCTTGTGCTTCAGCGACACATTATGGTCGTATCTGGTGTTTGAAAATACAGTTCACTTTCTTTCTGCAAGTCTTGTTTTAGATTTTCATCATTTCATCTGCAAACTTTTGCTTGCAATTTACTGGACTGAAGGATTGAAGATGCGTAGTTGACGTGAAATCGATTTCCTGGTGAAATGCTTTGCTATGCAATTCGAATGCATCGCAGAGTGCGACTGGCAAATTTCTCGAAAGCATGCATCAAGCCTTCAGCCTTCAATTCCGGAGTATTACCAATGCATGAATCCGTACAAACGGATCGTTATCGATGGCAGCTTTATACCCAGCAGCCAAATATATTAGACTGGTATACCGCCAAACTTTCTCGTTTGGATGAAAATTGGGCTGGTTTACCGCCAAGCCCTCTCGCTTTACTGTCGCTCAGTCACTTTAGGCTCATTACACATTCTGAAGCAACTCCGCGCGAGTTTAGCTCCTCAAAGAACTGTCGTCCGGAAGATTACGTAACGGAGTGGGTGTGGTTAGACCCTCCCACCAGCACCGGACCCTGCGTATGTAGTTTCACGAAGTACGGTCGAAAATGCATCAAAATCTAGAGATTCCTCAGAAGGAAGAAACTTAATGTGTTGATGAACAAGCGACTTAAGCAAACATATGGTTTCATTAAAATCAATATCAAATAATCCAGAAAAACGCAGCACGTACTTTCGAATGCTGCGTTCGCGGGTCTCGTCGTCCTCTGGCAGGGGGGGGTTCAGCTCTTCGGGTGTGAAGTTGACGCCGACGACAGGGTGGGGGCGAACAACTTCGCGCGTGCTTGGTCGGGTGGGGGGGAGGGAGATTTTGTCTGTTAACAACAATGTGTAGCGGGCAATCCTCTCACGAATCACTGCAATCGCCGCAGAAGCTACGACAGAGTTGAGGATTTCTCAGTCAATCATGCAATGATCTTTGACTAATAAGTTTGCTTCATTCACACCAAGCGGATTTTCCCATAAGCGGCAATAACTTCAAACGTTACTACTTGAGTGGGGGGTACGAGGCCCTATATCTGGGCCTGCGACCTGCATCATGGATGATTGATTGTGCAACATCATCGGTGATTATTCAAGTGTGGAAAACTGCTTTTGCACATTTTATAAAAATTTTGAAATGCGAAAACTCAAATACCCTCATTGTGACTCAAATACCCTCATTGTGACTCAAATACCCTCATTGTGACTCAAATACCCTCATTGTGACCTAATGACCGACATCTCGTCAAAAACGCAAGCTCCAACTAAACCATAGTTCTCTGTAAAAAATCTCAATTTGTTTAAACGAAGAATGTTATTAATTTTCAAAGAACAACCATTTTGCTTTACAGTGAAAAAAACAATTTAATGAGTGAAATGCAACAAAACACGTTGCGCAGCGAACAATACTCGATCCTCTGTTGAAAACTATGGCGTTCCTGCAGTGTTTCCAATAAACTGCACCCAACACACTGCGGGGAAGGTCACGTTCAGCAATATGCACAAAAAAAGTTTTAACAAAAGTAGAACGTGGGTGTGAGGTAAAAATCTCTGTTTTAGGAAAATAAAGCTTTCCCTTGACTTTGCCACAATTATTGTTGCATTTCTGCACAAAGTCATCACAGAACGGGAGAATGTCACAAGCACTGTTGGTATTATTACAACTGAGCATAAAGCAGGGTCTCAAACGCACGGCCCGTGGCCCGCGAGGGCGTTTTGTGCGGCCTACGATGCTTCTTGGGATTTTTCAAATAATTAATTAACATTAAGGTTATTAGTTCATTCATCGGTGTTTAAAAGTGCTCGGGCAGCGAGTGAACAAGTTCCTTTCAAACGAACGTAGAGACAGCTAGAAACGATTTGCATATAATCCACGGATGCCTTTCGCAGGAAATAAGACGTAAAAGATGTTTCTGGTATGGTTTAGTTACCGCCATTGTTGCGTCAGCGTCATAATGCGGCCCTCGGGTTACTTTATAAGTCCTCGTTTGCCCCCCAGGGCAATTTGAGTTTGAGACCACTGGTCTAAAGCAAGATGCTATATGACGAATTATGTACCGCAACCACTCGGCGCATTACAGTTGGTTAAGCGCGCCACCAAAGTTGGTAGGTTGGGTTCGATTCCCGGCCGGGTCATACCGAAGACTTGAAAGACGGCACATGCCTCCTGTCCAGCCTCGTGCTCGGTGTTAATGGGAGGGTGCAAGGGAACAGATGACGCGCGGTGCTGGCATTGTCTCGTCACCAGTGCGACATTCACTGCGAAAGCAGCCGCGTGGCCCACGACGCAAGTAAGTGGAGATGGACGCTGCAGACCACTCGCGACACTCCAGGAAGGAGTACAAAAGCAAAGTACAAGCAAAACTGAACTGAACATTCGGAAATTCTGGAACAACAGCAAAGTCACGGAAACTGCGTTGAATCAGATGAAAAGCTTAAATTGTATGAGGATAGTGAATGGATACAATCTACGTTTGGGAATACCTTGCGATTCATCTAAAGCTCGGGGTATGAAAGTAATATGGGCTCCAGCCAATCAGACCAAAGATATTAGAAATCACATAACTGTTCATCTTCAAACCAACGGTGGGTCATCCATAACTTGCGATTAATGCAGATACAATTCTTTCACGATGAGCAAATGTGCGAAGAAACACGATGAGCAAAATTCAACGCACTGTTCTCGTTGCATCCATTTGCATAACTTTGTATTCTTATACTATGGGTGCCAACCTCTTATGTGAGTAATATGTATTTGAAACCGCGTAGCAATCCAGTTTTTAATTCGAGCTTCATCTCTGCAAACCGACGCTTCATTAATTTGTGACAGAAATGATGTGTATCAAGTACTTAGTGGAAGACAGAACATCGCGTGTACATTGTATCGACACAAGATAGAGATGAAATAAGCTTGTCTTATCGGCAAGGACAGTCACTCATGAAAATCTTCTTCATAGCGAAAAACTAACAAATGCAGGAATATTGTGGGGATGTCCTTTGAATCTCGGACCCAGCCTTGAAAAATAGGGGGGACCGGACCCTTCGACCCCCTTGCTCCGCCGTCTACAACTGTGCGCAGGTTGAGATTGGTTGGACAAGGATGGAGATGTCAGTAGTTAATGCCAGTGGGGACATCCGTGGGGGAGGAGCTGCCGGAAAACGTATTGGAGATGAGGGAGGACAAGACACTAGCAGTAACAAGGGTGATACAAGTCTTGTCAGTGACACTCACTGTGGCCGGCAGTGGCAGCAGAGAGCGAGACGCGTTTGATCTGCTGTTGCTATTAGTGACGAAATAAATAAAGTGAAGATGAGGGAAGCAGCCCACTGTGTGTTTTGCGCTCTTTGCATGGTTTGCCCGGGCAGCCCTGTCAGCTCGAATCGTCAAGACTGCAACAGGCAAAGCATGCAATGAGTACAAAACACTTGGTCAATTGGGACATGTTTGTGTTTAAATGCTCGGTTACAAATGTAGTTTTCTAAACAGCCATTTTCTTGATTCTGTTCGTAAGAAATAACAAAAGGTCCTCAGGCATTGACAGCAAAGCCAGTAACTGCCTTTCCAAAAATTGTTTATATTACCGTTATCTTGAGTTACGTTTCTGCCAGTAACTGTTCTGTGAATCGTCTGAACCTGTGATTGTTTTTTTTT
>JGI24158J21664_10013380_pt1 | contig 10829 bp, 8 predicted proteins | sample Ectturendosymbi3_FD_21664 | JGI IMG/M metagenome (IMG submission 21664)
ACGAATGCATTGTGACATGCACACCTTCAAACGAACAAACACTGCAATGTTCGAGCACTCAGTCACAAAGTAAAATGCGGTTGTAGTGTTCAAAGAATAAGGACGAATATAAACAACCTGACTGCGTCAAACCAGGCAACCATACGTTATTAGACTTTCTGCATCTTTCGAGAAACAAGAACATATTTCTTCAAAATAATGCCTCAAATGTAGGAATATAACATTGAACCTGATGAGTCATGACTGCTAACACTCGCTCTCCAGGGCAGGCGGTATAGAGCTCTGCATCCAAAATTATAGGCCACACGTAATCTTTGCATGCATGACTTTCTGAAATTCCACCATATTTTTGATGCATACATGGACGTACAAAAGGAAAGAAAAAGTACATTTTAACTGCATTTGAACATCGGCAAAAAGAGGCTCGCAGCTTTTATGCTGCACAATATTTTTATCGCAGTTTTCTCTGAATGTCTTTGTCATCTGTGAGCTCAGTATTCAGTACAGCTCCCAGATATTTGTAGTTGTTAACAGATTTCAGATTTTTACCACCCATGTGTCAGTAATGGGGTGACTTTGCTTTTTGCACTCTTAGCCTTAAACACCATACACACGGTTTTGCTGTAGTTGAAAATATTTCCATGCGTTTCTGCAAAAGCCTGACACACAGATAAAAGTTCTCTTCGCAACATTTCCGAAAATGAGAACGTTTCAATTTTAATCAAGATGCAGACCGAACGATCAAGACAGAGTAAAGATTAGTACCTCATACAAACACCTGTTTCCGTACTCAACTAGTGTAGTCATGGCTTTAGTGTGACAGATGCATCGGCTACTACAGTAGTAAATCTGCCCAATTTTCGTCTTGTTCAGCAAATCCGTTCTAGCTCTATTCTTCTGGCATGTGTTTGAATTTCTATTACAAATGAAGATCCCAAACTTGAGGGACAGCCTATGTCAAGGGTGAGGGGATCTTTGAATGCTACCATTTCGGACAAAACGGGTAATGTGTCTTGTTTCTTTGGCGCATAACGGATCAGGTGTGTTTGGGGCAAAACGGCTTTTTCTGGCATCCACGAATTGTGTGAAAATTTTCACTAGCACGTTTAAGGCTATGAGCTTTCAGGGCTGTCACTGGTTGTAAAAGTTAGGGTCTTGTAAAGCGTCATTTGGAGCCAAAATGGTCTAGTAGGTAGGTGTGTTCAACACTTGACGAGCACTCGTATGACACTTTACTGAACCTTTTTCCCAAGCCGTGGTACTGGGATCAACCCAGAAAGACATTAAAACGTGGAACAGTCCTCACGATAAATTAAGTTAAAAACTATCAGGTTTCGAACCGAAAATGCAGCTAAACAACATTTTTTAAAGAAATGTACTACGTTAATAATGGTGATCCGCTTTACCCCTAACAAAAATAATCAAAAGGTCGTAGAAGAACAAGCGGTTGGGCGTAGCATTAACTGTTATGTCAAGGTTTCTCTAATCAGTTTGAAAGTTTCAGCAATTTGCACGGTTCAAGAGTAGCCTAATGCAGTGTTTTTCAACCATTTTGCTGCAGCGGAACTTTCCGTAAATGTTTGCGTTGCTCGTGGAACCGTATGTAATGATCCAAATATTTATAATGCTACAACCGCACAGAACTGTGGTTGCGAATTTCGTCCCAGGCAATTTCGGTCTGTTTCGGGGAAACCCCTGGCAGCCACTCGCGGAACCCAAAGGTTCCGCGGAACCACGATTGAAAAACACTGCCCTAATGTTATAAAGTTTCATGAGGGCAAATTGAGGCCTGTCTAAGAAAAAAAGTACACGAACAAATACACAAAAAATGCCTTAGAAATACGAACACTTTAAACTATATCCCAAGTGTTGACACTTCCAGCATATTTGTGGTTAAATACCAATCATTTACGAAATTTTCGATCAGATAACCTATCTCAAGATGAATCTTGTAAGGAGATAATTTACCAGTAGGACAAAGAAAACTTCCAATAAGACTTCTAAAAAACGATTAGAATATAAAATTTCACTTTTATTCTTTGAAAGTTTCTGCAAATGTCAAAATTTCTATGCAGTGTTTTGAAAATTTCGTGGGGCAAATGCCCCAAATGCCCCCCCCTGGTTGCGCGCCTGGCCTACGGCACGCGTGCCGAATGAGGCCCGTGGGAACATTTAATATGGTTTTCAATGTAATTTTTGTTGTTCATTTGGTTGAACACAACATCTATACTTAAAATTAAACTCTATCATAAGTCGATACTTCGACAGCAAGTTAAGAGAAGTTTCTTTCACATCTCACAGCTTTTTCTCCTTATTTTGCTGATGAAGACAAGGGTAGAATTTTAAGATAAAATTAATTTATTTTTCGGCCCATCAGCGATATTCCACAATATATGTAGCCCGTGATAGCAAATAGCTTACCCATCCCTGGCAAAATTCATATTTCCAAAACTTTCTGAGGAGTGATGGACGTTGTGTTTCTTGTTGGTGCTCCCTGAAATAGATGACGCAATTGAAGTGGTTATACGAATTGGAGAACTCTGAGTAGTTAATAAGATTCTAATTATCAAACCCAGGACAAACTCATTGCCAAACCAAATATACTTGCAATGGTATTCGTTTGTTGATATTTCGAATGCAACATCTAGAAAAATCACACATTATCAACATCCGAAAGGTTTGACTCATTTCTATTTAGCCCCAACTACTCCTCGATTTGTCCAACAACTGCCTGAATAGCATTGTGAGTTGAAACCCTACTGCATTACTTTGACAAGTGGGCTTGATCACAAAAATAAATCATATGGAAGTTACGATTTGGCGTTTTATCCAAATTCTACGCATTCGCTAACTTTTATCAGTCATCCATTTGCGTTGTCATTTCATCTGAGTTTCTAACTGTCTGTATCAAGCCGCATCTCTTTAAGGTGGCCATTTCAATAATCGATCTGTTTCCCAAGAAAGGCCGAAGGTGAGACGTCGGAGATAGACTAAAATGCGATTCATTACAGCATCTTTACATTATCATTTGTTTATCATTATATTTGTATAAACATAAGACACCGAAATTTGATTTTGTGTCTTTCACGGATTCACCCGATTGCAAAAATGGTTCACCTGACCGGAGTTTGGTTTCTCACACGACCTGTCAGATTCCAATATGACATATTTCTTTAATTTTTGTCGCAAATAAAGTCCATGCTTTAAGCATGGATTAAAGTAGCAAATTACCTAACTTTCACAGGTTTCATACTTTCATATGCAATGGTGGACTTAGGCTTGGGGGGGGAGCGAGGAAAAGCTGAAAAAGGGGCCTTCTGATGGCATTATCATACCCAGCCAACCGTGATACGACGTTTTGATCAAGCCTGTGAAGGGATATGCGGGCCACGGTGTTATGCACGTCTCCATGCCGGATTAGGGGTTGTGGTTAGAGCAGGGGTCTCAAACTCAAATTGCGCCGTGAGCCACATGAGGACTTATAAGGTAACCCGCGGGCCGCACTGTGACGTTGACGCAACAACAGCGGTAACTGAACTTACTAGAAACAGTTTTTACATCTTATTTCCTGCGAATGGTATCGTGACTTATAGGCAGTCAATTCTAGCGATCTCTACGTTCGTATTAATCAATTCTATCCGTCTGAGGAACTTGTTCTGTCGCTAGCTAAGCACTTTTAAACACCGGTGAATAAAATAAATAACGTAAATGCTATTCTTTTCATTCACTGTCATGCCTGCTTTTCCTCTAGGGAAGGTCGAGGGAGCAACAGCCCTAGGAGGACGTGGAATACCTCACGGTCAACAGCAAGTTCAGATAGTTCTGCTGGCTCCACACCAAGACAGAAACAAGCAAGGTCGGAGGAGATGTAGTCACTCTACCGATGCCTTGGACAACTTTGCACCGCTTTTCCGTGGATTTAGCCAGCAGGACTTGTCTCGTCAGTCTTTCCTGGGACATTCTGGATACACGGTCGAACTAACGTAGCTGTGATCTCTCAATTCGGACAAGCGGCTCGACATTCAGAGCTCTGGGAATTTCACAACTGCACAATTTGTCGCAAAGTGTCACACTAGGGGTGTAACGAGGGGGCAAGGGGGGGACAATTCCCCGGGCACCGAATCACTGGGGGCCCCGTAAAGTCCCAACAATGTCGCAAGTTTTTTCTTCAATACAGTACATTTACACCCAAAAGACCTTAGGTTCGACAGTGGGGATGCCAAACTTGTTTCTTGCCCCGGGCGCCATCTAATCTCGATACGCCCCTGTGTCACACCGTGGACTCTCAGCAAAAATCCCATTTCTGACGCTTGCGCCTGCTGAGTTAATAATCTTTTGGTCGTTACTCAAGATTCATGACCCTAGGTAAGGATCGGAACAAAGACCGATTTAAAAACTGACGGCTTTGCGGAGTTTGAAAGCTCCCGCTTTGTGACCACACAGTGATAAACCTTACGCAGAACTGCGTTTGCTTTAACAATCCGTGTATCAATCTCCTCGCTTCACGTTCCATCACTCGTAAATACCACCCTAGGTACTCGAACTTCTCCACCTGCTGCAGTGTATTGCCGCTCACTTGCAGCGTACGCTGCCTCGGGTTTGTGGAGAGACATAACTCATTATTTTTAGTGCTGATTTTCATTTTGGCTCGGTCACGCGCAACAGAAAACCGATCGAGTGCATTCTGAAGACTCTGTTGATAAGATGCTAGCAGTGCCAAAACGTCTGCAAAAAGTAAACGGTTGATGCTGCAGCTCCCAACTGTGACCCTTCGTCGACTCGGCTGTGACTGTCTATCCAATTCAGGTAGATTATGATGAGGAGTGGTGACAACACACTCTTGTCGGAGTCCAACACCAACGGTGAACGGTCGTGATTTAACTTTCCCGACATGGACACAAACTTCTGAGCAGGAACACAGTGACTTGACAGCCAGTAACAGGCGACCGTCAACACCGCCATCCCAAAACACTCCCCAAAGATTTTCACGAGGAAACCGGACTTATGCATTCTCGAGGTCGACAAAGCATGTGTAGACATCTTTGGCATACTCTTACGATTTCTCAAAAATTTGCTGGAGAGTGAATGTTTTGTCTGCTTTGCTGGTCTGTAATGCTACGGCCGGGACAAACACCGCACTGGGTATCAGGGACGGAGTTTGCTAAAATATTTTGGGGGGACAAACCTTTTTGTTTGCGTTTCGATGACGTCGCCATTTTCTCTCAACCGCTGTTCGACCTTTTTGTAAAATTGGCAAAATGGGGGACACATTATGAAAATGATAAATTTTGGTAACCATTCCTCCCTGGCTACGCCCCTCGTGGTTGCATAGCAACTAGTATTGCTTACAAGTATACAATGGTGCTATATCTAGATGTCGAGCACTTACCTGCATTCAATATGAAAACATTAATTCTGAGAGCTGGGCTTAAATAGACACAATTGTGATAATCAATTCAGATTTGGTCAGTTCCGATAAATAAAATGTACTGCTACTGATAATCTCCTCCACATAGATCAAATCAAAAACAAACCACAAGATTTTTGGTAAATACTAGCAGCGGAACCAGGCGCGTAGCCATAAATTTTATTAGGGTTGGGGAAAATAACAACCGAGTTTCAACATTTAAATATGTTTAATGCTCCTTGTTTTCAAAACATCATCCATTCATCCGTGAAACGTACATGTTTCTGGCGCTTTCTCCTGAACAACTGTGTTCAGATGTAAGTCGACAAATAAAAAGTCTGTTTTCATTGAATTGACAAATTTTAAAAGTTTTGATAGTGAAGTTCCAAACTTCTACTTTGGATCAATGCCACCATTTGTTCATAAACCTTTCTTGCAACAGCGCTAGTATACCTCTCAATGCCCAATATTGTTCTTGAGAAAGAAGTCATCGCGGCCGCCAATATGATTGGTATTTACACGCTTCTGATATACACCAGCACAGCACGTTCAACCGAAGCCGAGCAGCGACATTGCTCTGAGGCATTGACTTCCGAATTAGGTCTTCTACAGAACTTTCGTGCACATAAGAAATGGATCCCGTTGTCATCTAATTTTTGAGGGATCAAATCACGTATGTAGTTGATAACCGTAAACGCTAGTCTTTCAACGCGTTTGAAAAATTTTTGGATTTTTGATAATCCGTTAGATATTTGGCTATGTTCAATCATCCTATTCCGTAAAACCTTTGCAGCTACTTTAAACTTACTTCGTTTAAATTAAATTGTTTGATGGGAGTTTGCTAAATTTAACTGACTTCATTGAAATATAAGATGGAATTAAACTGTAAATGCAATAGTAAACCCAGTATTACAAAGCTTATCGACCACGCTCAGCTGCATGTAAAGATAGCTTAGCACTGCGAGTAATTAAATTTGTACAAATCACGGGCTTCTTGAAAACACAATAACTTGTCTGCGGAATTTGAAGCTCTGATGGAAAAATTCAAATTTTGTTTCATTTTAGTCACATGTGTTTTGCCAACAAGACAGATTGCAAGCTCAGGGTTGGATATTAGGGAAAGATAAGGAGGCAGTCGCCTCGGGCCCCTTTTTTCAAAGATACCGTGCCCCCCTTGAGAGCTTTGCACCATTGTTTGGTTAAAATGTTATGTGCTATTCTAGAGCCACATTAAAAGAAGCTTTGAAGCAAGTCATATGTTTTACAAAACAAAGCAAAAATTATGGGAAAATGTGCCACAGGAGGCAGCTTTTAATTGCGTAGCTACAAAACGTCACAAATTTTTGCTCCTTTCGTATGTATGTTATGCTCTTGAATTTAGTTCGTAAATTGAAATGTGACACAAATTTAACTCTTTCATCCACGTAATCCCACATCTACTTTTCGCAATGGCAATTTTTTGGGGCCCCTTTCTGAGAGCTTGTCCCTATCCACGCCTGTGCAAGTTATCTCAGTATCTGTAAGTAATGGAAGTGTCAATTCCCTCAGCAATTGCAAAATAAAAATATCTTGTTACTTACGTTAGATTTTGCTGCTGACTCTTCTCGTTGCGGTTTAAATGATTTCAAATAATTTACTGTAGGATAAGGTGGCAACTAACATCAGATGAAAGTTGAAACACTGAGCTTATGAACAGCAGGTTGGAGCCTAATATCTTGAAACGACTGATTTTTTACTCGTCGGCAAGGTAAATCATTGATGAAAACGTTAAGGCTCCACATAATTGTGATTGACCCGTCACAATACATGTCATCACAAATAAATATCTAGAATGAATGCTACTGTTGCTAAACAGTGACTATGGCGCATGAAGAAGATTGAAATGGAATCGCTTCTTCGCCAAAGTTTGAGCCTCAATACATATAAAATTTGTCTCACCGCCATATTCACGAATGTAGTTTTACAACTGTGCAAAAACAAAAATCTGCGATATTGATTTAAGGCTATGCTGACACTGTAAACAAGGATAGGTTATATTTGTAACACCCACGCTTATCAGTAGGGACGCCGGAACATTGGTAGGGCAGGGGGGGGGCATTAAAAAAGTTGTGGGCAATGGAAACTTATGAAAACCAAAGAAATTGTTACCAATTATGCTTGCTACTTTTCAACAACCATGTTGACCTCAAAATTAATGAAAGAAACTATAGAAAATTTGTTTGATTTCGATCTTGACAAACCATAAAGTTACCTACGATGCTGTTATGAAAAAGACACCTCCGCCTCCGTTGTACCTCTTTTGAGAGGTCATGGGGACAATGCCACCGCTCTCTGGCGTCCCAACTTGCCGCTATCAGCAATCACTGTCTCGGTGCATTACCTGCCAAGATGTGTGCGTTCAACAGTCACATGCGGCAAAACGCCAATATTGTTACTTGAATATTAGAAGATTTGTTGCCATGTTATTGTTACACAATAAAGACCAACAGTAAAACAATCCACAACCAGAGAAAAATGTCAATAAAAAGCCAAACAGTGCTAAAAAGAGGCCAGAAGAAGGCCAAACCGATTGATTAAAAGCCAGACAAAAGCCAAACTTTGTTTGTGGTATTGCCATTGCTTTGTCACAGAGAAACATATGAATTACAAGAATATCATAAGAATTTTTTTCAACATTGAGATTTAAGTCTATTTTGGCATTGTGCTGAAGCTCATTACTGATGCTTCTTTGACTTTGCATGGTATGTGACTGTGAGATTGCACACTTTGGGTACAATGGTGCCACAGTTTGCATACTGATCCATCGGTAACTTTCTGCATCCATGCGAAAGTCAACCCCATTCACTGCTGTACATAGGACCAGAATCAAAAAGAGCCCTTCCACTTCTTGGACGTCACTGTTGCATTTATGACGTGGAGATACAGACCTGTCTGCAAACGTGGAGCCTGCTTAGCGCTTATAATACAATATACACTACACAGTGCACACATTTAAAGTGATTATGCGAAAAATTTATTTCGAAACTCACATCGCTCAAATATTACGAACATATAGCATTTATCAAAAAGGTTTTGCAAATGGGTTGCCAAAAAGTGGAATGAAATCCTTTAGAGGAAAATTTTTCAGTGTAAAAAGGCCAAAAAAGAGCCAAAAGACCAAATTAATTTCTTAAGGCCAACCAACTTTAGATGAGGCCAAAGACCAACTAAACAATTTTAGGCCAACCAATTTGAAACGAGGCCAGGTTCTGAAATTTGGCCTGAAAACGGCCAATATGGCAACCCTGACCTGCCCCTTCAGGCAAACGAACGGACATGAGTGAAATAAAAGCTCACCACTGCATGACTCCAGAACAGTGAACCTGGCTCTTGTGCAGTGTGAGTGTTGTACCGGCTAATAAGCTAAACTGTCATTGCAAGAAATAACTCAATTAATCGGAATTGAGCTGCTGACGTCAGATTTTGTAGAAAGTTTTCATTCTTAGTCCCAATTTCCAGGGAGGGGCAAATGCCAATAGGTTTGTCGTGCCACGAGTTCAAAACTGCTTGTTAAACAGAATAAAACAGGTCTATGGTTGAACACAACTAAACTTTTGGGATTTCGTATGCACTACATATGCTTTTTAAACTGGGGACCCTTTTTCACAGTCGTCCACACAACCGTATCTATTGTGAGAAGGTTAATTATCTGACAGTGAAAAAAAGTTATCATTTGGTATGAATTTTTTTCTTACTTGATAGGGCTTTTCAGAACTTTTTGGAACAAATTTTGACCGACAGTCTTCTTAATGAAGTTGGTTTGAAGCGTTTCCTTATCTACACATTAGAGATGCTGGCAGGGATGTAGTGCTAACAAAAAAGGTGTGCGAACGCACCCAAAAAACTAACCATTTTAAAACAGCTTCAAACTCATTTTTAAAGCAAAACATGAAACAGGTGTGGGAACGCCGTTCCCACGCGTTCCCACGCCAACAAACCCCTGGATGCTGGTCGGGGCCTTGTGAAAGCAGAGTAAGCTACTTACATATTACAGTGGCGCTTAGGGGCCCCTTTGAAAGTAGAGTACCTACACATTGCAGTTGCTGTTGAGGGCAGCTTCGAGAGCAGAGTAGTTACACATTACAATTGCTGTTGGGGGCCCCTTTGAAAGCAAATTGCTTGTACTATACAGTTGATTTTTGGCCCCTTTGAAAGCAAGGTATTTACATATTACAATTGCTGTTTGGGGCACCTTTGAAAGCGAAGTACATATACATTACAGCTGCTGTTGGGCCATTTTGAAAACAAGGTACTTGTCTTACACATTACTGATTTTAGTGGGGACCCATTTGAAAGTACAGTACGTACTCATTACAGTTCCTGTTGGGACCCCTTTGAAAGCGATAGTACTTACATTGTGCATTTGCTGTTGGGCGCCTTTTTGAAAGCAAAGTACCTGTACATTACAGTTGTTGTTGGGGACCCCTTTGAAAGCAGAGTAGCCTACGTACACACAGGGCTGTGGAGCCGTCGTAAAAATGATACAGCTCTGGCTCCAGAGCTCTTCTCTTCATGAACATGGCTCCAGCTCCGGAGCTCTTGGTTTTCATGAGTGTGGCTCCGGCTCCGGTTTCTGTTCGTTTTCACACATTAATATTTTCAATTGTCTTGGTTTGCCCCAAGTTTAATGGAAAACGGATCACATCAAGTACACAAAACAAAGAGAATATACCAAACATTTTTCAGTAATTTAATCTAGTATTTTTTTACAAGCAGCGCTCTTAGCATGAGAAAATTAGCGAAAAAACAATAATCACAGGTTCAGACGATTCAGAGGACAGTTGTTAGCGAAAACGTAACTCAAGATAACGATAATATAAACAAATTCTGGAAAGTCAGTCGCTGGTTTTTCCGTCAATGGCTGACGACCTTTTATTATTCTTACCACCAGAATAAAGAAAATGGCTGTTTGGAAAGGTACATGGTACATTTGTGTCCGAGCGTTTGAACACAGACCAGTCCCAATTGACCAAGCGTTTTGCACTCGTTGCATGCTTTGCCTGTTGCGGTCTTGGTGATTCCAACTAACAGCGCTGTCCGGGAAAATCATGCAGAAAGCGCAAAACACATAGTCGATTACCTCTCTCCAGGCCCCTAACCAGCTTGGGACACCAGCGGAGGCGAAGGATTTTCTGAGAGGGGACCAAATTTTTTTAACTTTGCCCAATAATTTTAAACTATGTCCAACACGTTTTTCCAGGGGGTAGAAAAATTTTGCAGGGGGGTGAAGCCCCCCTTGCGCCACCCCTGGTTACGGGCGTGCCTCTCTCGTGTGTTCTTTCTGACATGCACGCATTTGCATCAACGCAAATGCAAAGATGTGTTTAAAATCCCTTTGTTTAAACCAATGGTTCTTAACCGGGGGTCCATGTACCCCTTGGGG
>JGI24158J21664_10013381_pt1 | contig 10829 bp, 7 predicted proteins | sample Ectturendosymbi3_FD_21664 | JGI IMG/M metagenome (IMG submission 21664)
TAATAGTGCTGCTTTTTGTCTTCGCCAAAAGCTTCGCAGAGAGTTGCCTGAAAATCCAACTTTCTAACATTATATACACCAGCATCATTAAATTAAAAGTTGTCTGTTTCGCAATACGTGACAGCCAACGTTACAACAAAGCCAGTTACATTTCTGCACGTAACAAACCATGGTTGTACTGTGGTCTCTCACATGTGCAGCTGTAATACTCACACTGTTACAAGAAAATAACCTTTCTATCAGTAGATCACACAGGGTAAAAAGTAGGACAGAAGCAGTTAAACATCTTCCACGGTCTGCAGAAATGTGAAAAATGCTAAAAATTATTTTATCCAAACTAAAATGTGTAAACTAACAGAATTAGTGATACCACACCAAACTCTGTTTCAACATCAACTTGACTGTGTATGGCCTACCATCTAACATGAAAAGCTCTTTACACAAAACGTGACAAAGATCAGTTTTATTTTTGAAACCTCTCCAAATACAAAACCTAAAGAAAAAAAAGTGGGGGGGACATGGCATATTATGTCCCTTCCGTCAGAAAAAGTGGGGTGACACGTCCCCGTGTCCCCCACCAAATTGCGCCCATGCTCTGGGGCCCCGCGCCATAGTGTTTAGGTAGATTGTTCACTTTTTCCAGATACCACTTGCGCTCGAGAATTCAGTAGAAATGGTTTATAAATCTCAATGCTAACAAAAACGCTCTCGTTAGAACTAGCGATGACTTTGCTCTGTTATCAAACGTTAGCAAACGTGCTCAAACCTCATGCTAAAGCTTTGTATGTGCGGCCTACCATGGTCGTATAGCACGGTTGACTAAACAAAATGACGTCATAAAACCACTGCTCAGAGGGACCCCGCGCCTTGGTTTTGCATTGGGCCCCGCACCTGAAAGGGCCGGCCCTGCTCGCAGGAGCGGTGGTTGTAACCAGACCTGACGAGAGAAGGGAACAAACTGGTGCGCTGCATTCGGATCTTCAAAAAGCTCTGATAAACTCGTGCTTTAGAAACCAAGATTCAACTCTGGCCAATTTATGCTGCGTTATCAGGATATTTTTGTGCCTAAACAATTGTGTCATAAAAATTCATGTAGATTTTTGCAGATGATAAGGGAACTTTTTGCCTAGTTTTTGCACTGTCTTTCACTAGTTGCTACAATTGTACTGTATTACCGCAATTTGGAATGTCGCAATACAACAGCTTGAATGTTCAATCGTGACCGAAATTTCAAAGTGGGGATAGCTTCACCCAACACGATCAGTTCTTAACTCTACGCAAAGGCCGCACTTTACCCACCACCGTTGTAGCGTATATACTGACTCTTTCGTGATGTTCGGGAAGGTTGAGTAGTGTTATAGTTGGGGAAGTGAACGAGGGATAACGCAATACCTGATCCATTCTTTCGAAGGGGGAGGCCTCTTCTTGCGATTGTGTAGATGTGGTAGCAAAATAGCGGGGCTTAAGCTGTCATTTTTTGCGAAATTCTAAGCAGAAGGAATTCTCCACCTTTTGATTGTAGCAATCCTGCATTCTTTGTATTGTAATGGAACGTTTCCGTTTATTTTTCTGGCAGTGGCACCGCACCAAATGAAGCACAGCATGCGATTTTTGTATCTGTGGACCTACATCAGAACAAGTATTTCGTGGAAAAAGACTGGTTTGTTTAAAACACGCTCTAGATTAGAAACAAGCACTGCATAAGGACTACCCAGTTGATGCCTTCTTACTGCACCCTGTCAGGGTGCATAAAGCTTTTAAACCACATTCTAAAATCAAGCACTGCAGAAGCAGAACGACTAACGCAAAGAAAAAAGCAGTAGCATCAAAATGGCAATTCCCTTCGTGTATGACAAAATTCGAGCTTGTTGGTAGACACGCTTGATCCACACAGTTTTACCAAAACTTTACTAATGCTCCCCATTNCTTAATGCGAGTGAAATTGGACCACGAGATCNTGCCAGATAAAAGTTCTCTCTATCACAAAAANCTAAAAGAATGATGCAGAAACCATTAGTAATATTATCATCAGTGTCACNACTATCAAACAAAATTTCGCATGAGAAAACTAGTGTCATAATGGCAATGCCAATGCCTAAAGTAGGACGATATGATTTTCAAAGTTTTAGATTGGTAAAAATGCTCTTAACAGAAACAGTCTACACCAGCCAAAATGTGGGATTGTGTACGGCGCGTACCAGCTTAGATCTTAGCAGGATACGCATGTCGAATCTAAGACTGTACAAGACCAACTAATCCACAACATACGTATTTACCGTGCGTACAACGTAGTTTGTTGGAAGTGTTTAAATACCCGGGCACGTTTGTGTATCGTGCCCTTCTGTAGCCTGATGCCTTTGTGACTGTGGGATAGGAAGAGAAAAGAAAATTGCTCTTAGCGAGCGAAAGAGCGCTATACGTCATACAAAAGCTTGTTTGAAAAGGAAGGGCGCTTAACAACCGCACCGCTTCATAGTTACCAACGCGAGAGATCATCTTTAGCAAGAAGGTACAGCGGTACCGGTAATAAAATCTTCGCAATTCTTACTTTCATCGTGTTGTCTCTCAGGAAAGATTAACTTGTTTTTGCACGCAGGCATCTGTGTTAAACTAAATGTAGTAAGTACAGGACATCAAAATTTGGTGTTGGATATGAACAGTAGCTATAAATTCATAAACGTTATGATCGTCTCTTCGCAGCCCTAGTTCTACCTGCAGCTTACACAGTTAAAGCTTGCTAATCAAACTTTTTGAATCTCGGACCGGCATCAGGTTTTCAAAAAAGGTCAATCTGCCAAGCTCCAGCATAGCAGATATGAAGTCGCAGAAGTGGTAAGTTATTTTTGAAGCTTGCAGCCATTCTGCGTGCCTGAAAACTTCATTAAGTTTTGTAAGCGTTAATCTTGTCGAAAATTGACACATCACAATGCATCTAACTAGATGGGCTTTTGCGGCGTAAGGCTGGAAATTAATGAGTACCTTTGAGCAAGCATGTCGACAAAAAGTTGAAATGATTAGCGAGCAATACATGTGGAATCGTAGGTTGCGTCACAGCTGACACCACATTGCGCTGCAGCGTACTGTAGAATCAGCTGGAAGCCTGCTCAGAAATGGCAACGTCGGCACTACGTTTTCCCATTTGAAAACTTTGCTGCACATCAACAAAACTTCAAATAAGCTCGATCAAAAATGTTAGCCAGGGGCAAACTGGGTCTTTTTCGCCTAGACCTCAAACGCAACCTGTTTTTGAATGAGTGTACTCAAAATGATAGAACAGACAATATTTGTGAGTTTTTCTGGGTGAACTGGCACTGAAATAATCTGCTTGTAGATAGTCCGATATGCTTGCGCTAAAACTTAATGCATTTCCGCTACCAGCATACGTTCGATTCCGAAGTTTTTACAAAATGATGAAAAAAACTTCTAAAACTTGAAAAGAGTGACGTGGAAGCAATTGTCAGACATGGAAACTATGAATAGGTTGTGTCTGCGGCAACACTCATTGGGCATAGAACATGTTTGTGAACACACATATGTAAGGTTTATTTCATCGGGTTACTTGATTTGCTTCAGACGTTTGAGTTCGGGCAAAAACCAGTATTTTTATCAACTCTGCACCTGAGTGAAGATAGATTTTCCACTAAGAGATTGAAACATTTAGTGCATTTTCGTCCTTCAGAAACATCGAAATGGACCGGTAGGGCACCTCCTCTCGCAAAATACAAATGCGTGCGTTGAACCGATACTGTGCGGAGGTAATTGTAATCCAAACATATCACAATGCCTTTTGTTTACAGGTTAAATAGCTACTTAAAAGGAAACACTCAGCTGTACTCTGTCGGACAATGGTAGCCTGAACACAACAAGACATTTAAACTCCCTGAATTCAGACAACCTGTAGTCCAGCTATACTTACTTCTTGTTACATTTGCTTTAGTAAACAAACTCAACGTAAAAACTGTGATGGAATTTTTCTCTGGTTAATCTACAATGATGGTCTTGAGCCTGATTGAACTTCCTATGAGTGCAATTTTTGACAAGTCAAATAAATTTACTTTGAAAGCAATTCAAATAAATTTACTTCGTAACAGCCTCGTGCTCGGCGTTGATGTGTGGGTGCAAGTGAGCAGTTCACGCCCAGTGGTGCCATTGACTCGCCACCACGGGGTGCGGCATTCTCTGCAGAAACAGCCGCGTCACGCACGGCGCAAGTAAACGCAAATGCGCGCCGCAGACCACTCGTGACACTCCGAATGGAGTGCATTTAAGCGAAACTGTACTGAAGTACCTGCTCTTCAGACATAAAAACATCAGTTTCATAAAATAAAGGTTGTCTCCGTTTCCTGTAATAAACGGCATTTTAAGTTTTTTATTCGGAGAACAGAAGAAAACAGGGTGACATAACATTGAAGAATTATTTTTTTTAAAATCTTACTTTAAAAAAGTAATTGAATAGCGTGAATATGTTATACTAACCTGGTTAAAATATAACTTCCTCATGTAAAATCCACTACAGGCTAAAAAGTGGGAAAAGCCTTTACAGACTAAAAAAATTGCAAAAGACTAAAATCTGTCGCTAAAAATCAAGAAGATAAAGTATTGCTGTGACTAGATAAGTTGCATAATACGGACCACTCAGTAGACTGTTGTAAGACTAAAAAGTACAAATTTGAAAGCAAAAGTTCTTTTTGCTAAACTTTTTTGGTTGTTTAGAGTGTCATTGTGAAAAATCAAACTTACACATAATAATACGTCGTTCAACGTAGTTCTGGTATATATGAGATATTTTGTTTACCTTCAAAGAGGCCATGCTTGCATTTGCTTGTTTTAGGGATGTCTCTTTCGTTTCAGATTGCTAATGGTAGTTATCTTGGTTGGTAGTTAGATAGGGTGAGTCTGTTAGTTATCATGTATATTTTGCAAACTGTACGCTTAAAAATATGAAAGTTGGAAACATCCCGCTGTGAAACGGTGCATCGAATTTCTGCAGCTGAGTGAAAACACACATTTTTGTTGTGTTGCGAATTCATCCTGCCATCTTATACACGACTTTTCTGCCAAACATAACTGCATGAGATTTTAAGAAATACCGGTTAAAGCCAGCAATTTTTCTCTCGCGGCAGAGAGCTACTTTTAACCTTGCTGAGCGTGGCGTCAGTGTCACAAGGGATTTGATAGAGTAGCGTTTGTTTTCCTTTGCATCTTTCAAAAGCGGGTTTCATAAGCACCAAAAGTAGTTCAGTGTGTGTTTCACCATCGGTTCTGCTACGACTAACAAAAAATTAGGTTGTTTGAATTAAGTTAAAGCACTTGCTCAGGTTGGACTTAAGCCCATGCATAGTCAACGCATATATTAATACAAAATTAAAGCGTTGTGGGCAAAATCGATCCTCTTGCAACACTGAATACGTTGATCGATGCAAATGCAAGCCAACTTTTCCAATTGAGTTCGCGCAACCCATTGCTTTTTTACACCTTTATCTTTCTTTGATTTCGCAGAGAATGCTAGGTCTTTGTCTCTTCTATTCAGGAGCCGCTGAAACTTTTCAGCAAGGCTGAAAATTAGAAATCCTATGCAAGGAGATGGACACATGCTAATTTACGCAAAGAGAAAAAGTTGCTGCGGTACTACCGCATTAAGACAAAAATGTTTTGTTTTAAAAATACACTCCTGGTGTGTTCAACTGTTTTAGAAATCACCTCATGTTTGAATTTGAGACGTATGGAAATGTTCGTTTTATGCAGAAAACTTCTCGTCTTCGTCGTGTAAGCTGCAAATTGGTTAAAAGATCTGAGATGACTTTGGCGTCTGTTTTTATCAGTGCTAGTTTTGTGGCCTCCGATTTTATCTTAAAACTGTCACGGTTTTCCTTATGTCTGCAAATTGACCGAATCTTTCATATCAAAGTCTTGGTTAAATCTGAGCCATTATTGAACGGGATGCAGCTCGATTCGAAATTGAAATTGAAGTATACTTTGAAATCTTCTCTTTTTTTGAATCACTGAAAAAGCCATAGTTCTGTGAATTCTAGAAAATCTCACTTTATGTTGCTTCTGGGATGCTGCATCGTCAGTGCAGAAAATTTCAATAATCAGAATATAGTAATGGTGTTTTAGCATAATAGTTATCGCAACAATTGCCGTTTTTGCGCAAAAACAAGTGTCCAAAGCCCAGTCATACCCATGTTTTTTTGAAAAATGCTTTGAATAGTAATACTGTACCATGCACGAAGAGCAAATCGAAAATGCCGTTTACAACAAAATTTACACACAAAAGTTTATGTAGCGACTTAAGGACATATTCTGCCTTGCTCTTAGGCTCAATTTAACCATTTAATCGTATGAATTTTCTAAGTTTGAGATGATATTAAAAGAGCAATATTGTGTTGTTACAGGCAGTGGCGGAGCCAGCCCAAAAATTTGGGGAGGTCAAAAATTTGGGGGGGCAAATGTTTGATTTTAAGCGAATAACACCATTTTGTTTGGAAAAACGCCACTCAAAGGGCAAAATGACTATATTGTCTAAAAATTTTTGGGGGGGCATGGCCCCTTTGGCCCCCCCTGGCTACGCCTATGGTTGCAGGTGGCACAGACCTCGTCCCACTGGATTTTTGAACTTTGGACACGAACCTGGAAAAGCAACGGAGTATGTGGAAACGTACATTCCTCACAAAATTCCGCCAGCAGAGTCGTTCAAACCAGCAGAAGAAATGCGTAAATCCGACGCAAAAGTCTCAGATAAAACAACTTTCAGGTGAAACATGTGAAATATCAATATACTACAAACATTTTTTTTAAAGACTCCAGTTTATTGCCAACAAAAGATCGTACTGAGGTGAGATGTATCAATTTGAAAGAGGTCTCGTTGGGGTTTATGGGTTTATAATTTGAATGCATCGGCAGGTGAAGTCTGTACATCTTATATAGAATCATTTCACGGGTAATGAATTTAGACATAAAACATTGTTTGTTTGGTAAAACTAAAAGATGCCTGTTGTTACGAAATTGTTTTGAGTTGAAATTTTTTCAGCCAAAACCGAACAACTATAACACCGGGTAAGGCCGCTGAAGGTGGAGTTAACAGTCGCAGACGACCAACATATATGCTTCGAAATTAGGAAGAATGTAACAGTGAGCCCAAAAATTTGAGAAAGAAGTTCACACCATTGTTTCAAAATTACATTCTCACATTGGAAAAAAGTTATAAGTGTGTGCCTTCTTTATTTTTCCGCATACGTTGCTGCAACTAGTTTAAATCATGGTGTTGCAACCGTGTTTTACATTATTATGCGATTGTCAGGCGGTTTAAGGAAAATCATTTAGACTAGAGCGTAGAAATAAACAGCAGGCCTTTGGCAGCTTGGAGAAAGTATATTATACTTAAGAAAAGTCAGTTATTCAAAAATCTTACTAATGTGTTTCCCAAATGGTGTAAAACCTTTTCGGTGAAAGTTGTGAGTAGTGGCACCTTCTCCCGCACTTCAGCGATTCAAGGCCATTGAACCACTCAAATCCGAAAACGTGCTGAAGTACAATACGTTACGTAAATCAAGCACTCTTGAATGGAGCCATCTCATCTACTCCTAGAAATGAAACCATCTTCCAGATTTTCGTCTTTGTTACGAGGATTGACGATTAATCAAGTTGCATCCGGAAGGTCTGCGCATTTATCAGGTTTTAGTGAGCATTCTGCTGGTTTTATATTATTAATAAGTCTATGGACCCGACCTAAAGATACACCATTTTTTGCCATCACCTTTTTACTGATTTTGGAATCTCTCTAAAATTAATTGGCCACTCTGGCAGCTTCCAGATGGCGTACAAAAGATAAGCACAATTTACGGATCAAAATGCGCACGTGTTTTACCTTGTTTTAGACACCGTTTCAAGGAAAATATTGCAGCAAAATTTTTTTAAGCACTACCCACGCACTTTTCCCTGTAGATCAACGTAAGAAATAAAAACGCAAAGTAGTGCAACTAACGAAAGGTGGCAGTAAAACAACAACAAAAATGCTTTGCACAATTTCACAGGACCAGGCGAACCTCTGCAACTTTCACGTATCAACATATGTAAAGAAATATCACCAGCCATTAAGAAACTTCAGCAAATCAGTAAAGTGGATGTAAATAACGAGCAGCTAATGCCTAAAAAGGAAAACTAATGCATAATAAAAAGGACAAAACGTGGTGGTGGCAATTTCAAGACCGAAACAGGTCACACGATATAACTGCCAGATAAACATCTAGAAATCGACAGTGCGACCTGCCTGAACAGTAGAGCATACACAGCGGCAAAACAAGTAGGCACCCACTATATGAACCTGCACCTGATAAAGTGTTGAATCATGATCGTCGCAAGAAAGGGCAGAAAGGCAACAACAAGCATAGGGAGACTTAGTTGCATTATGTCGGTTGGAAAACTTTTTCCAAAATTTGAATACTGTAAATGTCAAGTTCTCTAGACACCGCTGTTCGAAACAATTATAAAGAAACAATACATATAATGCAGGGCTCTGTGGAACTGGAACTCAAATTTCAGGCTCCGGCTCCAGCTTCAGGATCTAATTTTTTTTGGCTCCGGCTCCAACATCTGAAAGTTCTTGGCTCCAGCTCCAGAACGATATGGTCCATTGAAAACTAAAAACCATTATAATATTTGAATATTTGTACAACTCGTTTTCCCCACAAACTTATGTCTGTGGAACCGGCACCCAAATTTCAGGCTCCGGCTCCACCAACTAAAAGTTTTGGCTCCGGCTCCACAACCCTGATATCATGTCCTTAACTCTTTGGAAACACTTCAGTGGCTTTAACAGTTATATTTTTGCATTAAAAATTGAAAAGCTGTTACAATACTTGTATATAACTCGATCTACCCAACTTTAATAAGTTTTCTTAACTTATGAAAATTTTTGATTCGTGTTTGTTTAGGAGGTTAAATCAAACGCAACAAAATTTTTTGATCTCTTACAACACTGGTTGCGGTTGCTTCGTGGGCATGCTGGTGCAACGCCAAACCTGTCCCTTTCAACCTTCTATTGGTCTACTGTAAAAATCCATTGGTGTAACCTTAAGTACGGAATTTTGCTTTAATTATTGCTCTGCACTTTCACAAAAAGTTTCCGCACGTTGGCGTTTCTGGCCCAGGATTGCTATAATGTAATGTTAACTGCTCACTCACTTTCTTCCTCTGTGCAGCTTAAATTTAAAATGATTTTCGTATTTAGTGCGAACTATCTCATGTGAGATTTACTTTAAGTTCAAAATAAAGAAAAAACTAGTAAACAAATAAATAGAATTTAAGCCAGCCACTTCAACAATTTTTATCTTGTACATTCTTAAGCGTTTTCCTCAAGTTACACAACTTCTTTTTATATTTAAACACAGGAGAGACTACATACCACATCCACTGCCAAAGCACGATCCTCCACCCAAAGAAGTTTACCATCCTCCTGAAATGGCTATGGATGGTGTCAGTATGTACAGACAAGACTATCCTGGTCATCCAACAGAACCCGTCCAGCTAGCTCGAAGGAAAGATGCACGCACTGTACCGCTTGTCAAGTTCGAAGCTAATCCCACATATACTAGTAAGAATATGGACATTGCCAGCGAAAATAACAATCACTAGTTATAAAGACAAAATGGTAATCGTTTGTTGAAATGCATTTTTATAAATTTAGTACACATGATCTGAAACGATTCATGCGTTTTTAAAAAAATGACAAAATTTTGCAGAGCATACTTAGTAGCGAAAACAGAAGAGAGGAATTCATTCGGTGTAGTTTACGTACAATTCAATCAAAATTTTGCTTGTACGAGCAAGTATATAAGGTTCTAAAACAAGCAAATTCTGTTTGGAAAAATACAAAAATCACGTCAATTCGCATAAATTAAATTTTCTTGCGCAGAAAATTATATTTTCCCACAATGATATCATTTGACATGATTCAACGTACAGTATTTTTAAGTCATCTCCTGTACGACGGATGGCTTAAGACGATTATTTTCATTCACATCTTCAACGTGGTCTTGTTTTGGTGTAATGATTAACTTTTGAATACGACTGAAATAAAGCACATTTATTTATTCTCTGAACCAACCTTACATGTTAATTTCTGGCAGATGTGTGACAGGTAACATTGAACTAATTCGATGAAAGACCACAAGACCGCAAAAAATGGATCTGCCTTGTTTGTGTGTGCTAGAAGACAGGCAAATCACTCTTATATTGTAAGCACCTCTTTGTTTTTTCTTCAGGTGATTTTAAACGATGGGCCATACCACCACGTATGAAGTATGGTCCTGAACAAATGTACAAAAAACCTGACGTCAAGATGGATGGAACGTCAACTTTCCGCGAGGTAACTCGTTTGCAATCAGTAGAATGTACGTTATGCGTACTGGTGCTAAAAGCAACTCTATTTCGACACTGTACGGCGAAAACCTGTGTAGTTTTAATTTTTAACAACCTTGGGTCAATTATAAGACACACAGTAGCTTTCAACGCAGTGCTAACAAAAGAATTAAGATTTCATCTTTCCATGAAAATGGGTTCCAATCATTTACTAAAGTATGAGGCGCATTTCTTTGTTGCTAAACTAATTTTTTGATGGTGAAATGGAATCTTTCTTGACAAATATTGCTATGCGATCGCGTGGCATGTGTTGTAATTTACACTGCCTTCCGCGATTTTCAATTCAAGGGACCCGAATTGGGTTCCTAAAACATCTTAAGAAAAACCCTGCCCAATCATGTTTTTACTATCTATTGAAAGGAATCCTTTCACAGCCAAGGGTCAGACACTATGATGTTATCGCAGCATAT
>JGI24158J21664_10013384_pt1 | contig 10827 bp, 7 predicted proteins | sample Ectturendosymbi3_FD_21664 | JGI IMG/M metagenome (IMG submission 21664)
AAGTTTTCATTGGAAACTAGGCTCGAGTCCGAGTCTTTTGAGCCTTTGATCGACTTTCTAGCATTTCTGGTTCAAAAGTTATGATCTTAAATAAACAAATTGATTAATTAACTAATTAGTCAAAAATTTTTACTTACTTAGATCACAACTTTTGAACCCGAAACCCCAGCAGGTCATCCAAAGTATCAAAAGACTCGGATTGTAGCCTACTACCATCTAACGGTTAGCGCCCTGGTCCAGGCAAAGTGGGCCAAGGTGGCCAAGAAGTCCTCCACTTATGACGTCACTCACAAAAAACCCGCACTCCCCAACCAAAAATTTTTTTTTGAGTGCAAACTACAAGACTTGCCGTGTCTTTTGATACTTCAACCATGTCCGTAACCCGTACAGGAGCGGATATATTCCCGTGCAAAACCATGTGCAACCCAGCTGTTTTTTTGGGAACCGCTTGAATTAACCCAGACATCAAAGCGTTAAAATCCTTTAATTTTCTCAAAAATCGAAAATGCACGTTATAATGCGGTGCACCTAATGTATGAATCTGATGGTGCTTTCTCATCTAGAAGCAACTATGTGGTAAATGGTGCTGTTTATATAATTTCGAGTTGAAATTATTTTGTAAACAGAGCATTGAGTTATGTAACAAACCAAAGACAATTGCAATGAGCAGCTTATGTGGTTCCCAGAGTAACTAGCACATACCGCAGATCGTATTTCTCCGTGGGGCTCCTGACTACAATGGTGCACACTGAATCAAACATGCACACAACTATTATTTTATTCTATTCGTGTCTAGCAGATTAGGCATGTGTGACAGATTAAACTCCCTTGTATGTACTGACAAATTAACCTCCCATTGGTAGGTTTTTTTAAGGACCCACTTTGTGTCCCTAGAATTGAAAATTGGGTCCCTAGAATCAGAGAAAATTAGCAAGGGAAATATCCGAACGGATACTGCAATCAATATCATGAAATGGCAGTAATGGATGCTGACGCGACTGGGCTGTGAAAATACTGAGCAAGGAGCAATATCATACAAACATGTGCATGATTTCAGATAATATCTGTGTGGAATACGTATCTAAGATCAGATTAATCTCCAAAATGACAAAGCAATCAGATCATTATCATGGCCTAACGATGGCACTTAAAACACCTCTCATTATATGAAATTTAGTCAGATATTTTTCAGGTCCCTACCAGGTAGCCAACATTTTCCTTTAAAAAACCTACATTGGTAGTTCTGGCACTCAGGAGTTACCTGGATTGTGAAAGCATTGAATACAGTTTGAATTATCCAAGTGTTGTTTCATTTTATGCGCCTTATGTATGAAAAAAGAACAGCTAGCATTCAATTCTTGATACTGCACCTTATGGTCTGAAAAATATGGTATTATTTCTTCTTCATTACTTGAACCTTATAAAATTAGAGAAAAGACAAGACAAATAAACTTGATGTGTTTCTAATGAAGCCACGCTGTGTGCTTGACCTATCTAGTTTTGTGGTTTCTGTTTCATGCATTGTGTTTGTGTGTGTGTGTGGTAAAACGTAAAAGCTATGGAAAACAAACTTTATTTTTGCTTGTTAAGTTAATAAGAGAAGCCCAATTAAGTCTGTTTTTAAATTGGCAATTCTAAAAGCTTGAAACTCCAATAACAACTTGTGAACCTGTTGCTGTGTGCATTGTGGAAATGCAGGCATAGAGGGTCATGCATGGTGTAGGTTACTATGCTTGAGGAACCAATTGTTTTTTCAAATTGTCAACAGAAAGAATATAAATTTACTGCTTAAGCTTGTCAGGTGAAGCAGTTGCTTTTACTGAAATTTTTGTAAATGACTAGAGCAGACACAGACATTGGCAAAGATATTGTTGAGCTCTTTTTTGATGTGCTTGATAGCTTCATCAGTGTGCTATGTGCTTGTCTCTTTGTACATGCTGTGCATTTCCCATGAATAGATAGGCTAATTCTAACAGTTCATCTTCAGAGCTGATGAGATTTGCCCATGTTCAATCTATTATCATCACAGTGACAAAGAGAATAATATATACTGACAGTTGGGATTGCAATGTATGCATCCAGGCCACTTGGTCCTGAAAGTTCTAAATTGTTTTAATCACAACATTGCATAGGCATAGCCATGGGCCCATGCCTCCCAAATTTTTAGCATATCTAGTCATTTTGCGCTTTGAGAGGCAGTATCCCAAACAAAATACCATTGCTCGCCCAAAATCAAACATTTTTTTGGGCTAATTACACCACTGCAACATTGTCAGCCTACAGGTAAACTGTTCTGCATTTAAATGAGATGCTGGAGTAGAACTGTAGCCATTAAAATGCAAAATAAAGTTTAAACTGAACTGTCTGAAACAGGAACACCAAGTTCTGCAAAATCATCTAGCAAAGAATGTATTGTGTCAATGTGTTTAGTTCGTATGTTCACATGCTCCAACTATACTGTTCATTGGGGTCAATGCAACAGTTGGTGCACAACCATTTTTATTGTGGTTTGTGTTCATGAGAATACGAGAAATAAAAGTGTCAAAATTGTGTGAATCATCCCAACTGTTATTTGGACGAGTGACAAACTGGCCAACAGACTTCAATGTGCATTGTTAGACACTGCATACATCTTGGTTTTTATCTTATATGTTTTATCACTGCATGCACCTTTCAAATATTCACGGCACAACTAGGCACCAGACCAGATCACTTGAGTTGCTTATTAGATTCTCAGACTACTTAGCTTTCACTGTTGAGAAGATTAACCCTGAAGTTGATTTTTGTTTTATGGCTAATTAGCTGTCACTGATTTTTTCAGGGAGCTGACTTGGCACATGTGTTTTGTGCATCGGAGGCATCGCCAGTGATCAAATCCTACAGTCCAGAGCTAATCGTTCATCCTCTTCTGTGAGTGGTTTCTTACAATTGGTAGGTTTCAGTTCAGCACAAAATTGCTTTGTTTAATTTTTTTGTTCTGGAAATATTGTAAAACCTTTTTTGTGCAGTGCAGACTGGCCCTTTAATGGTTTATCTTTCTGTTGGGTCTTCAAGGGACAAAGCTGATGCTGTCACACGTATCAAGGATTGGCTTAACAGAATGCACAGCATTGTCATTGGACCTGGTCTTGGTCGACAACCATCAGTTTTACAAACTGTGAAAGAACTCATCGCTCACCTTCAGCAGATGCATTTGCCTATGGTTGTTGATGCTGTAAGCTGCTTTTTTACTAACTTGCCATAATTGACCTGATGCTGACTACAACTAGTTCAAAACATAGGTTTGCTTAGATCAGCGGTTCTCAATTGGGGGTGCTTGCAAACCCAAACATTATTTTTCGTTCCGGATGGGGTGTAGGCTTAAATGAATTGAGAACTGCTGGCTTAGATTTTTACGATATTATTTTGAACCTTCTGAAAAACAATTTTTGGTACAGGCAGAACGTTATTTCAGAATGGTTCACAAAGCCTGCTTGGAGTAAAACAATTCTAGTATCACAAGCATAAAATACCAGGCAAGTGATACAGTTGCCCCAAAACGAAAAAATTTCAACTAGAACCTAAGATCCTAAACCTAAAAGTGAAATTGCTTAGAATATTAACTCTACACATATTTTTTTGTGTTGATCAATTTTCTTTCTAAGCGAAAATTAACAATCCGTTGTGGCATTTGTCAGGATTTGTTGATTTTCAACTCTTTTTGCTGCAAGCAGCATTTGTCTAGAATAAAATAGTTTTGAGTGCTCAACATTTTTGCACAGTAGTTAGCATTAAGACAATATTTTTGCCCTAAAGTAATTTTTTCAGTTTGAATCTTACATATTTTTGTCTGAAAGCCAACATTTTTGCCCAGCAGATAAACTTCAACCGTGCAAGTTAGTCTACTTTTCTTTGCCTGACAGCCAATCTAGTATTCTAACAGCAAGTGTTGTTTGGACAGAACAAACAATTTTGCTGAAGTTGCACTTTTGTGTGAAAACAGATATTTCTTTCTTTGAAGTTGGGCGCCACCATATCTTTTCCACACAATAGTTGCAATGTGTTTGACAACTGACATATTTGGACCAATGAAAATGAAAAAGACAACAATCTAAAATGTGAAAAAAGAAAAAAATTTTAAATATAGTTCCCAATTTTTGTAAAAAATTGCGTTTGTAATTAAGTAAACCATATTGAAGCCTGTTAATAATGATCCATAAGACCTCTTGGTTCATTTTCTGTTGAATAAAGGTAAGTTTTTTCAGTTTATTTTTATAAAATGACAAAATACCGTTGTAAGATATCACTTTCCTGACAAATTCAGCTTCAGTACTCAGTGTTGTCCAATACGCTATCCATCATTGTAGATCTAAGGAAAATTTTACTTGCTACATGAGCGCTCTGCCAGTACAACAGTGAGAAGTAATGAGAATACCTAGGCAAACATTTGGAAAAACCTTTTTAGTGTACTTCCGTTAAAAACGATTCACTAAATCTACTCTGCTAATTACTTCCAAATATTGCACGATTCACCGGTTGCAGAAATCTCTACTATATTGTGAAATGTCGTGTCATATCGGCTGAGTTACGACAAACTGGAGATTGTGATCCTTTTTCACCTCGTCAGCTAGAATTGCGAGGTAAATTCGTTGGAAACTGTTCTTGGCAATGTTCACTGTAGCAATGAATAAAAATAATAGTTAACAGACAAGCCCTTCCGTAAATTGAAAGTTCAAACTCTCCCAGTTTGCGCAGCAATGTGTGAGGCTAACAGCACCTACAGTTAATAAGCTTTAATAAAACTTGAATCGATTGTTCAATCCATATTTCGAAAGACCCTTTAACACATTTTTTGCTGATGGCGGGTCTGGCGTTCGCCAATCACATTATTGGTGACCACTTAAAAATTAAATTCCGTGACTTGACTCATGGTTTTCTTGTATAATTTGCATGTGCTGCAGTTTGATCATGTGATCTTGTTTTCGGAGAAGTGATTTTTGCTTTTATATGGAAGTTTGAAGCAACTTGACAGCTCCACTCTAGTTTTTCAGAAATTAAGTTGAATAAATTCATTGGCACTGTCAACTGGACCTGGAATTTGGCAACACAAAACAGTCGCAGTCATACGAATGAATGATCGCTACATAGGGCAAAGCTCCATTACCTCCACTTTTGTTTTCAGAAGTAAGTTAAAGCTTCTGTAGATCTTGCAAAGACAACTTAATTCCAGGTTAATGATTTACAACAGACTGGATACTTTCAACCTTACCTAAACAGCGTTTATGAGATAAGCCATGAAGAAAATTGCTCATGAAAATTGGAAACCGTCTTGTAAAGATACCTGCGAGAATTTATAAGACCTAGAAACCATGGGTAAATGTAGCTTATACATGATTAACAGTACAAGGTCTCCACTGTTTTAAAGTGAAATGTACCTGAATGACGTGATCATCCATCCCAATATTTAGGGTCTTGTCCAAGAAAACTAAACTGTCCGCGGGCAACTGGAAAAAGTAAGGGCAGTGATGGGAATGTGCGAGGACTATCGTTTCGAAAAAAAGTGAAAAGTTCTTCCTCTTACGAAAAAGTCGCAAGAAATGAGCAAGATTTGTACACTTGTCCCTAATTCGAGATCCTATCAAATTACTACCCTCACCATTATTTTAAAGCTTCGCCACATAAATTGCTCCCTTTCCGGTTCGGAACAATACCATTGTGGCCATCCTATATTTGACCCATAAAAAAGATATCGAAATATGCAAAACTAGGCGCTCCTAACTTTACCCTTTTTATCCAGAGTAGAACATGTGATTCGGATCAACACGAATGCTGGTCTTGCATACATGCGCAAGTTGACATTTACGCAATTGTTATGACTTCTTGGGTCCCCTGAAACAATATGATAGCTGAACCCCTATTTTGTTAATCCTGCTTTGCCCTAGCCGTTTGGTTATGACCATCTGTTTTGCGTACTTTTAGAATTATTTTTGCACTTGAGTGTTCAAACACTGTTTGTTGTTTCTTCGCGGTTGTTTGCAAGTTCCACAAACGTCAGGAATAGTATGCGTGGATTTGCTTCATGAGCACAACTGCTAACGTATACGAAAGCTGCATTATATTGACTGTCAATATTTATTTCAGGATGGCTTATTCCTGGTTACGGAGGATCCAAGTGTCGTGCATGGATACGACAAAGCAGTGTTGACTCCAAATGCTATTGAATTTCAGCGTTTGGCAAAAGTGCTGGTAGGATCCGTTGTGGTTTTCCGGGCGGTCGGATTGCAATGTAACAAACACGTTGTGAGCTGAGGTTATCGAAAGTTCAGTGTTTGTGATCGTTTTGGATCTGGTTTCGCAGCTCTGGCCTAGATTCACTTTCAGGTAGTCAAGTACTGCGCTCAAACACACCTCTAAAACAGGTCTCAACAATTTAAATTTAATCGAACTAAATTACAGCCTGTGTAGGCTTCAAGTAACCCAAGTTTCGTAAGGGATTAATTTTTTGTGTTAAGCATCGCACGCAGGTTCTGATATTCGTTGTAATGCTTCAGTGGGAGAAACTTGTTTCTATATGTGATAACCCAAAGCTGTCAAAGTGGCATTAAAGACTATTGGCAGTTTTTGCGTAGCCTTGGGCAAACCTGTGGATTGAAATTCATTCGTAGTATTCATCTTTATGTTGTATTTTTTTCTTGTTTACCTTTGCATATGCCAGAACGTCAGCGTTTCGAGTAATGCGGACGTGGACGCTGCTTCCCGAGAAACGGTTGCTTTGAGCAAAGCGATGGGAGGAGTCACGATTGTGAGAAAGGGTTTTGTCGACATAATCGCCCGGAACAACGAAGGTGATTCGGTGTTTTCTACGTCGGCCTAAGCTTAAATTGAAAATACTGCTGCTATCGGAATAGCTATGCCAAGAACAGCGTAGGTCCGGTGCGCCGGTGTCGGACGTTTTCACTCATGCTTGCACAAATGGGATATGGTCTCCTCTGCGGCCTGTGAGTGTGGTGCAGAAGAACAAACCGTCGACCATGTTGTCCTCGAATGTCCAATCCATGGACCTCCTCGTAGACTGCACGGCCTGACGGTCTTGGATGATGAGACAATTGAATCATTGTTCAACTCCTGTCCCGAGATCTTGTGCGGCCAAGCAGTGGATAGCAACAACTGGCGCAAACGACGACGACGAGCTATGTCTGTTTGTGCACCCCTGTCATAATAAACGCTTGCGCGATTCACGAATCTAATGTTGAAGCATTAGATCTTGCTATTTATAGGATGAACGTAAATCGGTAAATTTTCATTCATTTTTTAAAACGTTTTTGATTAAGGATGTAGATTCCTGAAGCGATACACAATTCTCACAGCTCCTACCTAGTGCCTCGGATTCGCTGAGAAATTACTTTCAGTAGTGTGCCAAACATCAGGCAACCTACTACATGATCGCGCTTGCATACTGTAGGTCTGTACTTTAAATAGTAGTGATTACAACGTTGTTTTGTTCGTTGTGCAGTGCTTAAAGTCACTGAAAAAGGAAGCCCAAGGAGATGTGGCGGTCAAGGTGATCTTTTGTCAGGGTCTCTTGGTGTGTTCTCGTTTTGGGCTCACAACAGGTTATTATATTATAAGATGAATTGTTGTAGTTGGTGTTGTTGTTTTTAAACCGATATTTTGGAACGAGTGTCACTGCGCATTCCCTTTGGTCCGATTGTTATTGTTAGAAAATTTGTACCCATAGATAATAATTCTACGTAATACGGACTAATATTAGAAGTGGTAGGTTTGCTGTAAGCTTTCGAGTCATTAGCGGACTGGGGTCTACTTTCATCTTATTGTCCTGTCTCAAACTTGCACATATCTGAATTCTGAATTCGAGTAACTAATGGTGACCATCAGCAAAATTTTAATGGGAAATCGGTTTCCTACTGCTCCTTGTTGTGGCCATTTCAACACGCACGAGTTGGGACTCCTAACGTACGAGCGCGATGTAAAAAATGATTCAATTGGACTTCGGGCCGAGTGTTCTTAGGAATCTGATTCCGACTCCACCCAATCTGCACTGCCAACAATGATACAAATATCGCTGTTGATCTTATTCCAGAACATCACCCGGACTGCACAGTCCCAACGCGCTGGCTGGCTACGCGTCGTGCCTTCTCACCAAGCGTTGCGCTGCCCGTGCGTTTTCGAAATTCGGAAGATCGACAACTACAACCGACTTGATCAATGAAATCCACGCAGTGTTCGACGAAACCTTCGAAAACAACGAAGATTGCAATTTGTGACGTCGTGCGTTTTGCTTTTAAAATCAAAGCGAGATGTTTCGTTTACACGCAGTGGTTTCCATGGTGATCGGGTCATTGCGTTACGTTTCACTGGATCCAGGTAGACGGATCGCTGCGTATCCACCAGTGAGCGCACACGTTTGCAACCAACTGCGATTTGAAAAAAGCGACAATCAGCATTTCCACAAACTTCGCATTCACGATGTTTTCTCCAAACTCACACTCAAATAAATGCAATATAAGGCGGTCGTATAATCTGTGCTATGTGTCAAACGTTGCTGAAGCTGGTCTCATAGTTCGAGATGCAGCAAAAGACTTAACAGCTTGAACGTTTAACGTACGACGGCACAGTTTTTGTTGTCACGGTAGCATTATAACGAGGCTTCTTCATGTTCAATAATTGCGTTCCGCACCACTGCGTGTCAAGCGGAACATGAGTATTATTGGTCTTCAGCGAGCAAAGGTTTTATGCAACAGCGTGCGCGGTACGGGCATCCTGCATGTCATTTAGACGCATGCAGTTCGACAATAACTTGTTCTTGGGTTGAACACTGCTTTTATGAAACAATTTTATAACCTCTAGATCTGGCGTTTCTGCTGGGAAATGCCTATGATACAGTTGCTTGGTCTACTTCTGCCCCAGTCCCATCGCCACGGGGGAGCTTTGGTGGGCTAAGCCCCCCAAATTGAAACGTGAAACACATTAAATATGTGGAGTTTTCGGTAAATTTTATATCTCAAGCCCCCCTCGCGAAAACTTTCTGGCGACTGTTCTGTTCTGCCCATTGGTCCGTGCTTTGCCCCTCACTGAAGTTACGTGCTGGAAGGTTTGCCAAGTTCGCGTGATGTTCAGTCGTTCTGCTTTCAGTGCAATGGACAGGAAGGATGCGGTGAAAGAATCCATTCGGTCAAAGGCGTGTTTTATTCGCAACGGCACGTTCTCTGGTGTGAGCGCTTGTCTGTTGCCATCGAATCTGTCTATAAGTCAGGGGCGCGCAAGCTTGTTCAATGGAAGAGTCATTTGCAGAAAACAAAATATCAGCGAGCCGCAAAACAAGTTCATAGTTTAAATGTAAATACGGTAAAGATTGCAGGTTTTACACAAAATGACCTACAATAGAAGCACAACAAACGCATAAAATTATCAATAGTGGGTTTTTCTTTGGTTTGCTAGTCTTAGAAAATCTGGACAATATATTGTTACAGTTGTGCGCATAAATTCCAAGTGTTCATTTGTTAGAGTGGCAGAATGTCGATCTTACGAACTTCATATACCAAGAATAAAAATTTACAGCAATATCTCATGCTAAACACAGAAATAAGTCGCAGAACTTTCGGGAACCTGTCACCAGATCTCAACTATACAGTGGCATTGACTGAAATTTTTTAGAGCCAGATTTTGGGTTTCGGTCAGTTTCATTTCTACAGCAAACAAGATTGTAACAAATGGATGGCGAACTGGGCAGCATCACTGACTACATTAACGTTGAATGGAGATTTACAAGAAATGTAAGCGTGTTTTTACTCCTGTAAATGGTCAAATCTGGCCTGGAACTCCTCTAGTAGTCTTGCAATGTATTTTTTGTATTCTTCCACTTCGTGGTCTGCAGTTGTCTCTTCGCGAAAAGCATTCGTTCTCATTCTGACATATGGGAAAATGGCAATGTTTTTGACATGTCTCTGGAACATTTTAATCTGGAAATGTAAGCATGGGCGTCGGAACGATTTTTTCCAGGGGGGCCAGTAGGGGATTTTCCTAAAATTTTTTCCAGGGGGGGGACAAAAGTGGTGAAATTTTGTTTTTACCCCTCGAAATTGAAAAAACAACCTTTTTTTGCTCATGATTTCAAAATCCAGTGTGGGGGCAAGGCCTCCCTTCCGACGCCCATGAACGTAAGTATCCTACCTTGAGCTTCAGTCTTCGTTGTGACATCGCGTAGACTCCCTATCGGCAGTCTTCCATCGCAACAAGCTAAACGTGAGCTGAAAGTCAACTACAACAACGAAACCCTGCCTTTTTGCTCCGAGCCGAAATACCTCGGAATAACGTTGGACAGGTCATTCACGTACCGCCGACACCTCGAGTCCCTTCGCAAAAAGTTGACATCACGGGTCGCACTCTTGAGGCGGATTGCTGGGCAACAATGTTGAGAACAGCCACCTCAGGCCTGGTACATTCAACCGCAGAATACTACGCTCCTGCCTGGTGCCGTAGTGCTCACACCTGCCTCATTGGTCCTGTCATCAAAGACGTCTTGCGAACAGTGACTGGATGCCTGCGTCCTACACCAGCGGATAATCTTCTTATCCTCATGAGCATCCAACCTGCTGAGCTTCGTCGCAAAAGACTCGGCGCTCACTTGTCCATCGAGTGGGATGCACGGCATCTCAAATCGATCAGTTAATCTGACAACAAAAGTGCTGCGCTCTGGGCGGATCACCGATCAAATGCGGAATGGTTGCAGAACACTGTCTATGGAAAGAGATCCTTTCTCAGCAAAGAATCAGACACTTTAAGATCTTACAGAGTATATATTTCGCCTACGATGTAGGCATCATCAGC
>JGI24158J21664_10013389_pt1 | contig 10825 bp, 7 predicted proteins | sample Ectturendosymbi3_FD_21664 | JGI IMG/M metagenome (IMG submission 21664)
TCCTGTTTTAACCGGGACAGACCCGGTTTGAAGGCTTTGTCCCGGCGTCCCGGTTGGTCAACCAAAAAGTCCCGGTTAGGCATTCAGTCAGGCAGCATATCCCTACACGAATATTAACATGCTATGATTAGCCTGTTTAACAAACTTGCTGAAGTATGATGCGTGATCTTGTTACGTTGTTTTAGATGTAAAAGTAATTGATACGTCATTGTAGTGGGCAATTGGTCCAGTAATGGGTTGACTGTTAGCGCATTGGCTAGTTCAGTAAAGTTGGCTAATAGGAAAGGGTATTCTTTTTGCAGTTATAGGTTATTGAAAGGATTTATTTCGTACCGGAACTTGTTTGATTTCCTTCTAAGGCTCGTTGTTCTGAAGCGTCCCGATTTTCAATCACAAAAATATGGTATGCCTATAAATTTTGCACTGTCTTTTTCTGAATACGTGACAACCAACGTTAGAGCAAAACCTAATACGTTTCTACGCGAACCAAGTCCATGCTATACTGTGGTCTTTCGCATGCGCAGCTGTAAAACTATCACTGTTTCAAGAAAATAACCTTTCTAACAGTATACTACACAGGTTAAACGTCGGACAGAAGCAGTAAACCATCTTTCGCGGTCTCTAGAAACTTGAAAAATGCTAAATATCATTTTATTGAAGCTAAAATTGATCAACTAACAGAATCCAGTGATACCACACCAAACTCTGTTTCAACATCAACTTGGCTATGTGTAACATCTAACATGAAAAGCATTTCACGCAAAACGTGACATAAGTCACTTTTATTTTTGGAACTTCTCCAAAAACAAAACCTGAAGAGAAAAAGTGAGGAGACATGGCATATTATATCACCCCACCTGAAAAATTGGGGGGACACGTCTCCCGTGTCCCCCACCAAATTGCGCCCATGATCTAACATCAAAAACTCTTCACACAAAATGTGACAAAGGCCATATTTGGTTTTGAAACCTCTCCAAATACAAACCCTAAGAGAAGAAAGTGGGGGGACATGGCATATTATGTCCCCCGTCTAAAAAAATGGGGGGACACGTCCTCCGTGTCCCCCACCAAATTGCGCCCATGCTTGTCTTGACTCACTTATTAAATTTAGCTTTCGGGCAAAAATCGGGTTTCAAAAATAAATGTTGGGCTCGTGCTGGGTTCGGGCTTGCGATTTCGTGCTCGGGCCGGGTTCGGGCTTCCAAATGAGGCGCATTTACAACTCTGATCTGCACCAAAGTCGTGACTGGTTATAATGACTTTGATCTAGACCAAGCCCTCGTTTTCAGTTAAAATCGAACAATCGGACGTCGGTAAGTCAACAGCTTGATATTAGAATTCGGTAACTTTGCTGTGTTCGTTTTCCAGATTGCGCTGGGTAAAGCGTTTCGAGTTTGCGCAAAATTATTGCCAACTTTCTACTAAAGAAATTTGGCTTGTGACCGTGTTGGATATTAAGATATCATTTTCATCTTGAAATATTGCACTCCGTGCGTCATCTTTTTCGCCCACACAAAGTATTGCATGTGTAACGTCTTCACTCATGTCACTTCGATTCAGCACCTTTCAGCGAGAATCTAAAATTAGAGCTTGACAGCAAGTGAAAACATTGGCATCAAAAATAACAAGCAACAGAAGCAGAATAGTCAAACCAGAAATAAGTGGAATGTGAAAAGCAGGAGTGACCAAAATAGGGGTTGCCTACCCCTGCTAAAACTATGAGTGGACCTAAATTAAGAATGCGCTGTTGTTTTCCTGTTCATATTTTTTTTATCTTCATATCGTTCAACAAACGCAGCAGGTTGCGACGCTTTTAAGAACGCTGTCGCACAAGGATCTGTCCTGGCACCCCTTCTCTTCAACGTCAACATCTCTGACCTGCTAACCACCGTCTACAGGACGTATGCATATGCTGACAATCTAGCAATCATGCATGTTGATGGAGACTGGCTGGCAGTGGAAGGGGTGCTGAGCAAGCACATGGCAACCGTAGGTGAATACCCCCAGACTTGGAAGCTAAAGTTCAGCACAACAAAAACGATGTAGGCAGCCTTCCATCTTAACAACACGGAAGCCGAACGTGAGCTAAAAGACAACTACAATAACGTGAATGTGATCCTGTCCTTGTGCCCCGAGCCCAAATACCTCGGGTAACGTTAGGAAGGTCACTCACATAGGTCAATCGCCGACACCTCGAGCCACTGAGCAAGAAGCTGACATCACGCGCCACGCTCTTGAGGCGGCTTGCTGGCTCCATCTGGGGTGCTGGAGTAACAATTTTGCGCACAGCCACGTCAGCCTTGGTGCATTCAACCACGAGTACTGCAGTCCTGTCAGGTGCCGCAGTGCTCACATCCGCCTTATTGAACCCATCATCAACGACGCCTTGCGTATTGTGACGACTGGATGCCTGCGCCCTACACCAGCGAACAATCTTCCCATCCTCACAGGCCATGGGCGTCGGAAGGGGGGCAAAGGCCACCCCCGGATTTTGAAATTATCAGTAAAAAAGGTTGTTTTTTCAATTTCGAGGGGTACAAAACAAATTTCACCACTTTTGGCCCCTCCTGGAAAAACTTTTGGGAAAATCCCCTACTGGCCCCCACCTGGAAAAAATCCTTCCGACGCCCATGTCGCAGGCATCCAACCTGCTCAGCTTCGTCGCAGTGGAGGCATAATATCTCTTACACGTCGTGCCATGGAGTCTAGACACCTGCTACACTCAGCGCTCACCCGTCCATTGAGTCCTGTTGCACAGCGCTTCAATCGAGACACCCATTTGTACCCGCAGCACAACAACTCATCAACTTCTCTGACAACAATAACATATGTGCGGCGCAGTGGGCGGATCATCAATGGAATGCGGAGTGGGGGGACAACCCCACAAAACTCCGCACTTCAATTACAGACACCGGTATACACACCCCCGGAATGACCCTCCCAAGAAGAGCCTGGGTCCGGCTCAACCGCCTCCGCACCGGTGTCGGACTTTTGCGCTCCTGCTTGTACAAATGGGATATGGCCTCCTCTGCGGCCTGTGAATGTGGCGCAGAAGAACAATCCGTCGACCATGTCGTTCTCCACTGTCCAATCCATCAACCTCCCCACGGACTGCACGGCCTGGCGGTTCTGGACAATGAGACAATCGAATGGCTGCTCAACACCTGCCCCAAGATCTAGTGTGGCCAAGAAGTGATTTGAAGAACTGGCTCAAAAGAATAAATATTGCGTTTTTCGGTTTTCAAATTCTAACATGATTGATTAAGTTTAAGAGATCCTAGCGCAATACTGGGGGCGTAAAAATTAACCTTTTTCTCAGTTTCACACATATTGGTGACGCCATAGGGTGTCAGCCGGGAATATTTGAGGATAACAGCGGGAATACTGCTATTTTTATTTTTCGATATACTGCACTTAGGATTTCGTAGCTGTTTCCAGGTGTTCATAAAGTTGACAATTGTTTCAACTGCGTGTTGGAACACGACTATATTCGCCGTTGACCAATTGAAGGACATGCCTTCCGCGACTTCCTGCTGATTGCATTTGCCATTCATGCCACCAATAGCTCACTTTATTGAAAATTTTAATAAGGCAACTTCGAATGAAATTATTACGTCTTGGGGATATTATTGCAGAAATAACTCGCAGTAGTTTCAAGATATTAGCGGTGGTATATCCTTACAGGGTACAGGGCCCTACGGAAGCGAGGGCACAGTCCAAAATTTTCCGAACCCGAATGGGCCATACCCAGCAAGCAACATCCAGCTTATTAAACGCCCGTAGACCGAAGACATGTTCTTTTTCAATCCAGCCCGCCTGTGGCCCGCGAAAGAGGTACACGGTTTATTTACAAATATCAAACCAAAACAATTTAGCTTTTAAAGCAATAGTGATTTAGTGTATACAAAGAAAATTTTTAATTTTCAAGTAACTAGTTTCCACCAGCACCAATACGACGGAATTGAATCGATCAGCAATTGTTGTTACAAATTACATAAGTATTGATCAAACAAGACTTCTACTATTGCTCTATCTCATCAGAACCATATCATTCATTTAAAATTTTTAAACTGCTCAAAACTAAAGGAGTTCAAATTTTCCACATTGAGGCGAGTTCTTTGTGCAGAAACCATTTTACAGTTCCACGCAAAGAAGACACACTTTTACTGGATGCACAAGTGGCTGGGATACACAGCACACAAATAAATAACCTTGATAAGCCAGAAAACTCATTTTCATTTTTTCTCCAAAACTTCAGAATTACAGTAGAACTCGTCTAATTCGTCAATTCGCTTAATTCATCACTTTTTCGTCGGTCCCGGGAGAATCCCTATCTTCTGTGTATATTTCTGTTCGTCTAATTCGCCATCGTCTAATTCATCAATTTGCTTAATTCGTCACCTCTTTCTATCCCTGAGAAGCGTTTTGTTCGTCTAATTCGTCATTTGCAGTTTCGCTTTTAATGTCTAATCAGCTAGTACGTATGTGAATTCAAACAAATTAAGGATCTTTATCTGAGAATTGTTGCACCTCGCGATTTGTTTATCGAATTTATATACGAGGTTCGAAGCGCGACCCGACTCCCCACTGAGAGAACGCGGAAAAGTTTATTAAAGATTTAAAAAGTGCTTGATTAAATGGAGGAGCCCAGATAGAGCAGAGGGATTAACTGTTGTATTNAACCATAACGTCATAAACTTGTATTTTACTGCAAATAAGAGCACTATGTATACGAGTTACTATGATAAAGCATACGAGCTTCTGTGATAGAGTTTTCAGCTGTTTGCATAATTCGTCACTTTTTTCTAATCCCCTTGAGGTGACGAATTAGGCAAATTCTACTGTACTTCAGTTTTTGCATATGCTCCTTTTAGACCATTTAGTTGCACAAAACATTTTGATTTGCATAATCAAATTAAGAACATCCCAATTAACTTCTTTACTGGACTTGGAACACGGCCAAACAAGTACAGTACAAGAAGATAATTGGAACGAAACCTAGGGTTTTTACATGAGTACATAGTATTGAATCGTTCACCTTTCTTACTCCAGTCACTGTAATAACGAGACACGTAGGAAGCAAGAACTTGTGCTGTTGTTCGATTCGAGTTCACTAAGATAAGTTCATGGAATAAGGTTGAAGATAAAACGTTATTTGAAGATAACTCAATTTTTATCCTTGAATAACTCTGGAATGTTATTGAATAACACTGGGGTATTATTCCAAATTAAGGACCGATTTAAGATTAGAATCAGACAGATATAGAAAGCGGTTACCCTTCGATCTTAAAGTAAAGGGAATCCTTTAATTTCTTTCCGCACAACATTCTAAAGAAGCTTGCAGTTGTAGTGATTCGAAACCTCTGATTTTTAATTAATCAAAGCGATCGCCACGTAATAGCAGCTGTGATATGCCGCTCATAAATCCCGCCCAATACAACACACACTGTACTGTGTGTAAATGATACATCTTTTGGGATAGTGGGCAGCAAACAACAGTCGCGGACGAAAGAAAGCATCCACAGCGACAATAGAGCCAATTCAACAATAGGGCTAAGCCATCGCGACAATAGCATTGTAAACAGTCGCCGTTGTGTTCGTACCTTGGCGTGGTTGGAAGCACTCGCATTTGTCAAGAACTTGAGTCATGCTGTAAGCAGCTTGTGGATATCAATGGGGAACTCTGCATCAGCTAATTTACGTGTTGTTGGAGACGATTCTGAACTTGATGCTGGTTTTAAGGAACCATCGCAGGTGAACAATGTCACAACAAAAGTGGAGGTCAAGGCGAAGACGACAGGTAAGAACTTTAGTGGAGAGCGACTTAAACTTCATATTTTTCAAATCCCGCGCATTACCAATGTTAAGTTGGTGGTTTTCGCAATAAAATTCGTCTTCAGCCTAGCGTGGGGAAAGCAAACGGGCGTCGAAAGGTTAATTTATGGAGATAAACGCTTAGAAATCCTTTGTTAAGAGACATTTAGTCCAACAAGAAAGTTAATCGCGACAGACAAAACTTTGTGGAATGAAAAAAACATTCACATCCTGCACATACATTACCCAGCATTGCGAACCATTTTCCTTAGATATATTTGTTTCAGCGCTTATAAACTTTCATATGTTAAAATAGCGCTCTTCAGCTTTTTACAATTCTATCTCTTCTTGCAATAGATTTAGCGGATTGGTTCAACCAAAGATTTAGAAAAGATGGTTACGTCGGGTAACGCAAGATCAGGGGTGCACAGCCTTTTCGCTGTTGTCGGCCGTATTATGTTTATTTTTAGGAATTATGGCCGCCAGTGAGTTAATGATGTTTTTATTTTTTTGCATTACTTCTGTTCTGCCCAGGCCCGTAACTAGGGAGCGGCGAAGCGCTCTCTTGAAAAATTTTCGCCCCCCCCCCTGGAAAAATGTATTTGAAATATTTTGAAAGCATTGGACATAGTTTAAAAAATTTGGGTCACTCCCAGAAAACTCTTCACTCCCCCTAGTGTTCCAAGATGGTTACGGGCCTGGTTCTGCCTGCACACAGTGAGCCTATAGCGTGCTTCTACTGGTTTGTTTGGTCATCTTTCTACTGTATCTTCACACAGTAGACAAAAAGTTTTATTAATACACAGCCGCCATAACGTATATTTTAAGTCAATTTTAATTACATGTGCGCGGCCGCATAAAATTCATCGAAGGCCGCATACAGTCGTGCACCTCAGATTGTGCACCCCTGCTAAGATTAATAGCATACTGTAACGTTTTATATCACAGTTTTCTGTGGTGTTCAGGGCCTATGTGACTGAGCATGGCATTGTTGTTTTTTTGTTGCAAATTAAACTTGATAAAACACCAACTTTGTCTAAGTGAACAAAGAATTCGTCATATAGAGAAGCATTCAATTTTAGTGATTTGTCGAGTACTCTACCAGCAGTAGCTTAGCCGAGGAGGAATGAGGAGAACAATGTTTCTCCATTTTTGAAGGCGCCAAATTGCTTTTCTTTTTGGTGCAGAATCAAAATATTGATGTTTTTGTGGTTGTTTTTGTGAGATTCTCCACAATTTTAAAACCCTGGAAGATCAACGCTGCTTTTTTGTCACACAAACACCAACCCGGGGTAAACTTCACCCATTTTTTTAAATTAAAAAGAATATACTTTCTTCCGATTAAGATTGATTACAAAAACTACACTGGAAATGTAACTCTTAATATGTTATTTGTACACTAATAAAGTTACTTTGTAGCTTGCTTTGATACTGTTATTGATGAAAAGGAAAACCACACCTGATTGATGTAGAAATCACCCCGCGTTGGTATCCAGGGTGAATGTAACGGAGACCTGATATAAAAACGTTCATATAAAAAATATACTGGACTTAAAAAAAACTCTCTTGCTCTCTGCTGGTGTGGAAGAACGTGAAGCACACCGTGAGTGGATTACAGCCACGTTTTGTCACAATTACAGCCCTATATTACACGGAAAAAAGAAAAAAAGTCACACTAACCATAATGTGGGGTTATTTTCACCCCAAAACCACGAACTTTTCTCCATAGTGGAAAAATACAAATAGTGAGCACGAGATTACGCGTACGAGTCGAGAAGTCAGACAAACATCTGAAGCTACTGAAGCGTGGAGAGCGCTCCTGCGCTTGCTTAGTGCTTACCAGAGGTGGGACCGGATCCGGAATACCGGAGTCGACTCCGGCAGGATTCTGCGTTTTTCTTTCGGATCCGGACCCGGAGTCAAAAGTTTGTGAAAAACCGGACCCGGATCCGGAGTCACTTTTGCATTTCAGCAGTAGCAGGAGTCTGTGCGGTCATTTCTTAGGTAAAAACATGGGTAAATTAGGGTTGGATCGATGATTGTAACCAGAGTCTGAACAGGAGTCGGATTCTCAAATTTGAAGAATAGCCGGACGCGGATTTGGACCCGGATTCAAAAATTTTGGAAAAGGAGCGGAGTCGGAGTCTCAAAATGTGACTCCGGCCACCACTGGTGCTTACGTAGAACCACGTGGTCACCACGCCTGATGGGTTGCCAAGACACCAGGGTGGCGGTCCAGGATGAAAAGCTGAAATATTTTTACTGTAGCAAGGTACAGTTTTTGTCAACTGCCCGGTAGGCCGTTGTCCTGTTGGCAGTTGTCCTAGTTGGCAATTGTCCAGTTTGTAGTTGTTCGTTGGCAAATGTCCAGTTGACCATTGTCCTGTTACCCAGTATTGGTAAACTACACACGACTTCTGAACTTGACCATGCTGAAGACAAAAATTTGGTTCTCGTTTAGAATTTCTTAATACCGAGCGAGGGTATTGAATGCGTTTTGATGATCGAATAACTCATTCCGAAATAATTCAATGTAAGCTAAAACAATCCCATTTGAATAAGAGCTGATGATACCTACCTTGTAGGCGAAATATGTACTCCATAAGATCTTAATGTCTGATTCTTTGCTGGGAAAAGATTCATTTTGATAGACAGTAAGCTAAAACATCTTCGAATAAACAAAATCTTCTTAAGTCTATTACTTGGACATGCCAAGGCGCGGCGGTGCCCCCCTTCCGACATCCATGTCCAAGTAATTCTTTTATGAACATACCTTTACCGATGTTGCGTCACATAATATTTTGATCTAATCTTTCATTACCTGTTCTTTGTTTATAGATCTGTCGAAGGCCTTTTATACTGTAAATCAGGGGTGGGGAACCTATATACTACCACGGGCCGCACAAATGGTGGATCAGCACTGACGGGCCGCAAAATCAATTGATTTAATCCAAAAATTCAACCTTTATCTACCTATGGGGTAAGGGATTCTCTTGACATACTATCTAAGTATCTGCTTGTCATGGAGTTTGGTTTTGACCCGATTTTGTCTCTGAATTGGCTAACGAAAATCATGTTTCGGGCCATACCAAATGATCACGCGGGCCACATTTGGCCCGTGGGGAGTAGGTTCCCAACCCCTGCTGTAAATGATAATATTCTCATTAAGAAACTAGATCAAAATTATGGTCTAAATGGAACAGCACTTCATTTGAGCACTTCAGTTGTTCACATCTAATTTAAACAGCCGTAAGCAATACAGTGCTGTGAATGGTGCAAAATCAAATTGTAGAAAAAAGCTTGCGGACTTCCTCAAGGTTCAACTCTTGGGCCACTGCTATTTATAATGCACATCACTGATCTAGCCCTTTGTTCAAAATTTAAAACAGTGCTTGATGCAGGTGATTCCTATTTGTCTCTTTCACACTCTAGTCTATCTTCTTTGCAAAGTATGGTTAATCATGAATTACTTAAAAGTACATGATTCGATGTTCCTGAATAAGCGATCTATAAATTATGCTAAGTAAGGGTTTCTTATAACAGGAAAGTAGACACAAAGTAATTTCTTTTTTAGCAGAGGAATTATTCTTAGTCAGGCTAGGCAACCACCAAATTAAACGTGAGCCATCTGTGAAATATCTCGGCGGTATTATAGATGAAAAGCTGAATTGGTCATCACATTTAAAACATATTGAAACAAAATTAGGCTTACTTAGTTTTTGCTTCAAATGTGATCTACAAAACGAGAAACATATTACCGATATTCATACTCAAATTACTATATTTTGGCTTGCACACATTTAAGTTATTGTATTACAGCTTGGGTATCTGCAACCACCTCACATCTACAATTCTTCTTCTTTCGTTTGAGCGAGTTCTTCTTTTATCCACTGCTAGTCCGCCTGGATATCGGGGCAGGTGTTGAGCAGCCATTCGGTTGTCTCATCGTCCAGAACAGCCAGGTCGTGTAGTCCGTGGGGAGGTCGATGGATTGGGCAGTGGAGGACGACATGGTCGACGGATTGTTCTTCAGCTTCACACTCGCAAGCCGCAGAGGAGGCCATACCCCATTTGCACAAGCAGGAGCGAAAAAGTCCGACATCGGTGCGGAGGCGGTTGAGCAGGACCCAGGCTCTTCTTGGGAGGGTCATTCCGGGGGGTTTACTGGTGTCTGGAAATAAAGTGCAGAGTCTTGTGAGGTTGTCCGCCCACTCCGCGTTCCATTGATGATCCGCCCACTGCGCCGCACATATGTTGTTGTTGTTCCGTTGTTACATTGATGAGACGCCCACTGCGCCGCACAGATGTTGTTGAGTTGTTATACTGCGGGTACAAATGGGTGTCTCGATTTGAGGCACCGTGCAGCTGCACCCGATGGACGGGTGAGTGCTGCGTGGAGCAGGTGTCCAGGCTCATGGCGCGGCGTCCTAGAGATAGTGTGGCTCCTCTGCGATGAAGCTCAGCAGGTTGGACGCCTGCGAGGATTGGAAGGCTGTTTGCTGGTGTAGGACGCATGCATCCAGTCACAATTCACAAGGCGTCGTTGATGGTGGGTTCAATAAGGCGGGTATGAGCACTGCGGCACCAAACAGGAGCGCAGTACTCTGCAGTAGAATAGACCGGGGCTAGGGTGGCTGTTCGTAACGTTGTTGCTCCAGCACCCCAGCCAGAGCCAGCAAGCCACCTCAGGAGTGCGACGTGTGATGTTAACTTCTTGCGTAGTCACTCAAGGTGTCGGCGGTACGTGAGCGACCTGTCCAACGTTGCTCCGAGGTATTTGGGCTCGGAGCAGAAAGGCAGGGTTTCGTTGTTGAAGTTGACTTTCAGCTCACATTTTGGCTTCCTTGTTGTTGAGATGGAAGAGTGCCGACATCGTTTTCATGGTGCTGAGCTTTAGCTTCCAAGTCTGGAGGTATTCATCTAGTCTTGCCATGTCCTTGCTCAGTGCCCCTTCCACTGCCAGCCAATCTCCATCAGCATGCATGATTGCTAGGTCGTCAGCATATGCATA